>Ga0209269_1000560_pt1 | contig 33144 bp, 27 predicted proteins | sample MTBAKMMethaMetaG_FD_187455 | JGI IMG/M metagenome (GOLD analysis project Ga0209269, IMG submission 187455) | Enrichment culture microbial communities from Arthur Kill intertidal strait, New Jersey, USA, that are MTBE-degrading - MTBE-AKM (Arthur... | ecosystem: Environmental > Aquatic > Marine >... | reverse complement strand
AAAACTTACGCCCTAACGCGGAAACGATTTTAGTAGTAGACTGCTCTTCTATTTGGGGGAGCGAGCACATTTTACCTGTGTATTGATTTGAACACGAAGTCTGTGTTCGACTCAGACGCCACCTCGCACCAGACGAGAGGGCGCAGAGATTGTGTTTGCACAAAGGAGACTGTTTATCTTGAGTGGCAAGAGAATTGACAGCAGCGCATTATTCGTGGTTGGGCAAGGGGGCGATTCACGCCAGCCTGTACGAATTCCCACATTTTGCATTTTGAGCGCAAAACAATAACGCGTCTCATCGCGGACCGGCGCAGCGCGCCCGCCCGCTAGCTTGCTGAATCAATCCATGACCGCTTTCTGACCCCGCCCGGCAAGGCTGGGGCAGACAGTCCTGTCATGCTATTTCACGCCCGCCGAATCGCGACCGAAAACAAGCGATGTCGGAGGGGCGGAGCGATTAAGTTTACCGGTTCCAATTCCATATCATTTAGCGGTTGCGTTGCGGGATTTTCCCTCACAACGCCCTACGGCGGAAACACACCAGGGTGGATTTATAGCTTGTGTTTCAAAACGCCTGTCGAACCAAGGGGAGGCCCTCCACAGCGAGGCGACACTCCCCGGCCCTCAGGTCTGCTGGTTAGTATCAAACCTTGCAGCGGTGCGAAACCCCATCAAGGCGGGAAATTTCGGGGTGCTTTACCTGTGCGGGCTTACCCATCCCCACTTCATTAATTATTTATTTCTACACTTGCGCCTGACTCTTTAAGTGTTGTGGCCTGGTGAAGGAAATCGTCCGATATATCCATTCCAGGAGAGAATCTTTATGGAAAACCGTGTTGAATTCAAATCCTCAAACGCAGAAGACCCCAGCGAAGGCAATTGCATGCTGGGCGCGGAAGAAATCGCCGCCATCGAAGAAGCATTACAAAAGGTTTGCCCGTTTGGCGAGGTGCGCCTGGTTGTCGAGCGTGGACGTCTGCGCTGGCTGGTCGTTCAGCAGAGCCTGGACGTGCTCAAACTGGTCCGCCACGCCAAAGCAGACTAGGCATCGCGCCGCATTATTCCAAAAAGTGAAAGATCAAAATGGAAACTGAATTCGAATTGCAAGAAGAATCGACCATCGACCTGCAGATGATCCTCAATATCCTGCGCCGCTGGGCCTGGGTCATCGCCCTCAGCGCCGTGCTGGCCGGGCTGGCGGCGTTCATCGTTAGCAAGCAGATGACGCCCGTCTACGAAGCCACCACCACCGTGCTGATCAACGAGGCCCCCTCGACCAAGGCCACCGACTACACCGCGGTGATGGCCTCCGAGCGCATCGCCCGTACCTACTCCGAGATGCTCACCAAGCGCCCGGTGATGGAAGGCATCATCGAGCGCCTGGGCATGCCCATCTCGGCTACCGACCTGGCCGCGGCCATCACCGTCACGCCTGTGCGCGACACGCAGTTGATCACCATCAAGGTCGAGAATACCAACCCCGACATGGGCGCGTTGATCGCCAACACGCTGGTGGATGTGTTCTCTGAGCAGATCATGGCCACCCAGACCAGCCGTTACGCCGCCTCCAAGCAGTCTTTGGAAAAGCAAATGTCGGACCTGGACTATCAGATCAGCCTGACGCGCGCGCAGATCGCCGAGGCCAGCAACCCCACCACCATCGACCGCCTGGAAGACAAGATCTCGCGCTACGAGCAGTCGTACAATAACCTGGCGCTGTCGTACGAGCAGGTGCGTCTCACCGAAGCGCAGACCATCTCGTCGGTGGTGCAGGTGGAGCAGGCCGCCCCGCCCGAGACGCCCGTGCGTCCCAAGGTGATGCAGAATACCGCCCTGGCCGCCGTGGTGGGCATGATGCTGGCGCTGGGCGCGGTCTTCCTGGTCGAGACGCTTAACGACACGATCAAAGACCCGGATGAGATCACCAAACGCCTCAAGCTGCCCATTCTGGCCATGATCGGCAGCTACGAGTACCCCAACGAGGGACCCGTCTCGCAGCTGCACCCGCGCTCGTTTGAGGCTGAGGCTTTCCGCGTGCTGCGCACCAACGTGCAGTACACCGCCGTGGACGAGCCCATCCGCTCCATTCTGGTGACCAGCCCCACACCTTCCGACGGCAAGACCACCGTGGCCGCCAACCTGGCCGTGGTCTCCGCGCAGGGCGGGCGGCACGTGACCCTGCTCGACGCGGACCTGCACCGCCCGCGCGTGCACAAGGTCTTCAACACTCACAACCGCGCCGGGCTTTCCTCCCTGCTGGTGCAGACCAGCATCGACCTGCCCGCCGTACAGCAGGATACCAAGACCCTCGATCTGAAAATGATCGGCTCCGGGCCGATTGTGCCCAACCCCTCCGAGCTGCTCGGTTCGCGCAAGATGCAGACCCTGCTCAACACCCTCACCGCCGAGACCGACCTGGTGGTGGTCGATACGCCGCCAGTCCTCTCCGTGACCGACGCGGTGGTCATTGCCCCGCACGTGGACGCGGTGCTGCTGGTGGTCAAACCCGAGAAGACCAACATCCGCGCCCTCAAGCAGGCCGTCGATCAGCTCAACCGCGTGGGCGCCAAGGTGATCGGGGTGGTGCTCAACGAAGTCCAGCCGGGACGCACCCGCTCCACCTATTACTACCCCGGCTACTATACCTACCATTCGCACTACGACGGCTACGCCACCCCCAGCGCGGCCAAGAACGGCAACGGCGCCGGGAAGAAGCAGCTGCAGGTCTGGTCGAAACGTTGATCGATCCCAACCCCTCACCCAACCCCGCCCTCACGATGGATACGTTGACTTGCTTAAAAGTGTGCCCGCATCTCGGGTTGAAGTATGACCCCGCCACCCACTCGCTGACCGCCGAGGTGGCCAACTACTGCCATCACTGCCAGCCCCCGCGCCGGGTGACCCCCGAGCAGCTCAAGCTGTGCTTTGAGGGCGGGTCGGCCACCTGCACCTTCGCCGCCAGCAAAGCCCCCCGCCGAAAACCCTCTCTGCGCGGACTGCTGCGCCGGTTCGCCATCCCCGCCGGCGGGCTGGCCCTGCTCAGTGGAGCGGCGGCGGCCCTGCTCAACAGCGCCCCGCGCGCGGACCAGCCGCTGCCCGCGCAGCCGCCTGCGCCCACGGTGCAGTCGGCGCTCATCGCCGCCCCCGACACCTCCACACCCTTCACCCCGCTGCCCACTTACACGGTGATCGAGCCCACGCCCACCTTTACCCTGCTGCCCACCCTGCCGCAGCCGACCCCCGGCCCGCTGGCCGAGACGCCCTTTGGCCCCGGCAATAAGCTGATCGTGCATGTGGTGCTGGAGGGCGAGACGCTGGAGAGCCTGGCCGAGCGCCACAACACCAGCGTGGACGTGCTGCTGGCCCTCAACCCGCGCGACGGGCGCGCCAGCCTGTGGACCGGCGAGCCGCTGGTGATTGCCGCCAACCTCACCGACCCGGCCCTGGCCCAACCCCTGCGCGCCTTCTGGGTGGAGAGCGCCCTGCCCCTGGCCGACCTGGCCGGTGACCTGGGCGTGAGCGCGGACAGCCTGCGCGTGTGGAACGATCTGCATGGCGATTGGGTCGAGGGCAACCGCTGGGTGGTGGGGGAGTAGAGGGGAAAGTGACATTTCAAACTCTGGGCAAACTCATTGAAAATCGGTCAGAGTATCCCTTGCGCGAGGGTAAGGTTAACCCAATAATAATAGAATATACGTTCTATTATGAGAGGGGTAACCATATGAGTCTGTCTTTCCAACAATTAAATAATCGATATCCGGAAGTGTTGATTCAGGAAGGGGCGCAAATCGCGGAAGGCTGCCGAATTGATGAGGGGTGTGAAATCAGCGCAGAAACAGTGCTCAGCATGGGCACGGCCATCTGCAAGGGCACGCGCATCATCGGCGCGGTTGAAATTGGCAGGAATGTGATTGTTCGCGAAAATGTTACCCTGGTGGGGCCGCTGACTATTCAATCCGATGTATTCATCGGGCATGACACTGTGATTGGATCCCCGCGGGATGATGGCCAGGTTAACACCGAAAAAACCATCATCGGAGAATATTGCAAGATCGGCAAAAATGTGGAGATTTTAGCCGGATGCCAGATTGGGCGCTATAGCAAAATCCGCGCCGGCAGCAGAATAATTGGAGACGTGCCTGCCTACGGACTGGCGAGCCGCGCGCCGGCGATCCTGGAGCGCTTTGCCTGCCCAAGATGCGGGGGAACCCTGGCGGTGACCCTGGTAATTGAACAGATTGCGGAATTAAAATGCCAGCAGTGTGGGCAGGAGCGAATTCGTTTGAGCCGGGCCGATCAGGCTAAATACCCCAGCCACATCCTTCTGCCCAATCGCGGAATTGGCAAGCAGGTCTCCATGATGAGCGACGATCTGCGCTGGCTGGTGGATTGGGAAATTCGATAAAAGAGTAAAGAAGGGCGGGTTAACGCCCGCCCTATCTCAAATATGTTTTAGTTTCTTTCAAATCGAATACTCTAAGGCTTTCTAAAATAAGTGAAACCACTCCACCTTTTTATATTTGTTAATCATTATCAGAACTTGCAGAAACGCGAAACCCTTCATGATGGATAATTTTGGAGATCTTTTTCTGTGTGACCTTACGCGACCATAGATATTACTAGGAAGTAGAGTACTGAATAACTCATCTTTGATCATAACATTTATTCAAGTCTGCCAGTGAAAGAAATTAAATTTTATGCATAGTAAATTGATTACTTTAAGTGGGTTAGATGCAGCGGGAAAATCTACCCAAATCCAATTGCTTTCAGAATCTTTTATGAATGATGGAATTACACCAAAAGTGATCTGGTCTCGAGGAGGATATACTCCGGGGTTTGAAATATTAAAAAATCTATTGCGGATTGTCGGAAAGAAAAAAATTGTTCCACCAAGTGGACCAAACCCAGATCGCACTCAAGCTTTTAAAAGCCCGCTTGTTCGAAAAGCTTGGCTTAGTATCGCAATATTTGATTTGATTCTGTTGTATTGCATCAAACTGCGAGTATTGAGAATTCTTGGGAAGACGATAATTTGTGATCGATTTCTCTGGGATACGTTGGTTGATTTTCAAATAAATTTTCCGAACGAAAATATATCCCACTGGTTAATTTGGAAATTATTAGTGGCTTTATCACCAAAACCAGATCATGCATTCCTAATTATTATCCCTGTTGAAGAATCATTAAAAAGATCAGATATCAAGGGTGAGCCTTTCCGGGATTCAAAGGATGTTTTAGAAATTCGATTAGAAAAGTATGTTCAAATTTCAAAATTTGGATATTGGTCAGTCATAGATGGCACCAAATCAGTGATGGATATTTATGGTGATATTTCTTTCCAATTGAGCTGTTCCTAATTGAATCCTATGCCTGAGAAAAATTGATGCGAATTAGCATATTAAAAAAGAGAGAACCATTTGAGAAAATTCTGAGCCAAACTTTGATTTCATTTTGGACAGAAAAATATAAAGATCAGTTTTCTATTGATTGGTATACAGGTAATTTTACCTGGGGTAATAAAGAACATCAAAAATGGCATATCAACAATTATCTAAATGCAATTTTTTCAGATTCAGTTGATAGTATTTCGTTTGATCCGTTGCGAAGAGAATTTTCCAGAAGTTGTTCAGTGTTAAAAAGACCTTTTCAACGTGCATATGTATTTGCAGCAACTTCAGATTTATTTTCTTCATGGCTGGCTCAGAACCATTTTTTTGTATTCCCAAGCATTCCAAACGCATCCGATTTAATGGTGGTTCCTGGGAATCATAAAATCCGAATCTTGGATTTTGGTCAAAAATGTTGTTGGTCATCGGCAAAAGCAGGTTTTTCTGTTGAACCCATCGTCAATGAGATTCATGCTCGAAAATCCGCTGAGAATTTTGAACTGCCTGTTCCTAAGATATTAGATATTTCAACGAATGGTTATTCTTTTTGTGAAGAATACGTCGCTGGTACACCTCTTAACCGAGTTCCCTCTAAAGTGATGGCAAATGCTGCATACCATCAGGCAGCAAATGCATTAATTCCGATGATGTCTGAATCCAAAAATTCATTATTAACTTATGAATATGTGGAATGTTTGCGAAAAGAAATCTTTGAACACCTGGCATCTATTCATGTCCTGGAAAATGAACAGAAATTTGAGATTAGCAATATTGTAGATCGACTCTGTAATTTATTAAATGAAAGTTCTTGTGAATTATGGCTGTGCCAGGCTCATGGTGATTTTCAACCAGCCAACCTCTTACTCGACAGAAAGATGGTTTGGATCATAGACTGGGAATATACCCGGCAATGTCAGGCTGGTTATGATGGATTGGTGTATGAATTAGCGGCTCGTTTTCCAAAAGGTTTGGCGGAAAGATTACAAAATTTCATTGAATCCTATTCCTCGAAAATTCAATGGCCGGGAGCGAATTGGAAATCTCCTAGGGATCGTTTCCAAGCTAGTGTTTTATTTTGTCTTGAAGAACTCTTATTGCACCTAAAAGAAAATAATAATCAAATGTTCATTAGTTGTGGTGAGGGACTGTTAATCCTTATTAAAGAATTGCATAGTTGGTTGGAGATTAATTCTTGACTTCTCGAACTCTTCCACGTTTATTAATTTTGAATCAAATGGCTGGCCCGATGACCTGGGAATTGGCAGAAGACTTATCCATTGAATTGGGTCAGGTAGCGCTGTTAACTGGACATCCAGACACCTTAGAGAAGGGCAGCACAGATCAATTAGAAATGTTTCCTGCACCTATGTACCAGCGAGGTAGTTTCGCTCGCAGGGGGCTTTCTTGGTTCGCTTATTGCTGGAAGGCTTTTTTTTGGTTATGGCGGTGGCCAGCGAAAACTCCAATGTTAATTTTTTCAAACCCACCCGTTTTAGTTTGGGTGGCCTGGCTTGTCCAAAAGTTGCGTAAACAACCTTATGCGGTAATGGTGCATGATATTTATCCGGATGTTTTGGTGCGTTTACAGGGTTTTTCTGAACAGCATTTGCTGATCCGGATCTGGCGTTGGCTGAACCGGCAAGCATACCAGAGTGCAAGGGTGGTAATGACGCTAGGCGAATATATGGCGGCCAATCTGGAGAGCCAATTTGATTCCTCCAAAACCCCAGCCGGTAAAGTGGAAATAGTATACCCTTGGGTGGATACTGAAAAGATTCATCCGATCCCCAAGCAAGAGAACTGGTTTGCTCAGAAATACGACCAGGTGGGCAAGCTGACGGTGATGTATTCAGGGAACATGGGGCTGGGGCATGATATTGAAACCATGCTGGAAGCGGCACGCTTGCTCAAAGATGAACCGGATATCCACTTCATGTTTATTGGTGCAGGACCAAAATATAAACTTGTGGCGGATCTACAGAAAAAATATAATCTCGACAATGTGACACTTCTGGGATGGCAACCAGAGGAGATTTTGCCTTTTTCACTGGCCACAGCTGATATTTCTTTAGTTTCTTTGGAAAGAGGTATGGAGGGATATGCGATACCTAGTAAAGCAATATATGGACTTGCCACTGGAGCTTGTTATATTGTTCTAGCAAGCAGAAATAATGAGTTGGTAGTTTGGGCAGATAAATTTTGTACTGGAATTTTCTCTGATTCTTCAAATGCTTATGGCCTAGCAAATATAATTTATTATAAAAAGAAATTCAGTGAGTTTAAGAAAACCCAATCATTGTGTCAAATTTACTTCTCTAGATTAAATAATTTCCCAAAATTTAATGCGATTCTTAATAAGTATGTTCTATAGATCTGAAAAATTGAATATGTTCTTATCTGATGAAAGATACCGAAGAGTATTTATTTCTTCAATTTCGTCATTAATTGCGAAAGGTATTGGAATTCTATTTCAAATAATAACAATACCCCTCTTGCTTAATTATTTGGGTGAGGAAAGGTATGGAATATTTATAATCATTACTTCATTTGTTTCGATATTAGTATTTGCCGATTTGGGATTGGGAAATGGAATAATTAATTTTATAGGAAAATCAAAAGGATTAGAAAATGATGAATTAGAAAGAAAAGTTCTTAATACGGCAATATTCACTTTATTTTCTATTTCAATCTTTTTAATATTGGCTTTACAAATATTTTTTCCAAAAATCTTATCAATAACGGATTACTCCGTAGATGAGAAATTCTTTAGGGAGTTTGTTTCTGCAACAAAAATTTTTTTAATTCTCTTTATTATAAATGTTCCTCTATCATTAATTCAAAAATTGAGAATGGGCAAGCAACAAATTTTTATCAATGATATTTTTAAGATAATTTCAGCATCAATAAATTTCATTGGATTTTTTCTGGCAGTGCAGTTTGATTTAGGAATAGAAGGTCTTGTTTGGGCAACAAATGGAGCAATAATAATTTCAAATTTATTAAATTTAACATTATTCCTTAGAAATAAGAATTTCTTATATTTTTCAATAAATCTGTTTTCAAGAGAATTGATGTTAAAAATTCTCCAAAATGGATTTCTGTTTTTTGTAATGCAATTGGCAGGAGTTATTGCTTTTCAAACTAATTTTTTTGTTATTGGAGCTATTATCGGCCCAAGTGCTGTTACTCAATACAGTATTCCAGCAAAACTTTTTTCGTCTGTATCAATGCTTGTGGGCTTTGTCCTAATGCCGCTTTGGCCGGCTTATAGGGAGGCATTTTCAAAAGGAGACGTTAGTTGGGTGAAAAAAACATTTATCCGTTCTCTGAAGTTTGGTTTAGCAATTAGTATTTTTGCAACAATATTACTAATAATCTTTGGTAGAAGAATAATTGATGTTTGGGTCGGTGATTCAATAAAATTAAATCTGATATTTCTCATTTTATTAGGAGTATCTGAGGTAATATGCACAATAAGTGGTTGTTTTTCAATGCTTCTAAATGGTGCAAATAGAATATTTGAACAAACAATAATATCATTGACAATGTCATGTGTAAATTTTGGGTTATCAATTCATTTCACACGACTATTTGGTATTTCAGGCCCAGTATTAGGTACTATTATCGCCCATTCCTTATTTACAATAATTCCATCATTTTTATTAGTTCTTAGAACTTTAAGATCTCATAAGGCAAGATTATTATGATTGATTTAATATATGCTGCTTGGTTCAATAATAAATTAATGAATAGATACATTAAGAAATTATTGCCTAACCTTCAACAAGTAGGATTGCCAATTAGATTGGTAAACAATACTAGGTATTTAAACTTTGACAACTATCCTAATATTGCACCATATTCACTGACTAAGAATATTTACGAAGAGCTTAGTTGCATAGATAAAACTAATCTCTATCATTGGAAGGAAATTGGTGTGGTAAATGGCAGAAATGGCGATATTCTTATTGGTCATCCATCCTTTATTGATAATAATAATGGAATCTGGGAACGTTCAGTCTTATATGGTAAACACAAAGTAAAAATCGCAATGTTCCCGATGAGCCACAGAATGGTTGAACACTGTTGGTATATAGAACCCTATTTAGAAAGGATCGATAAAATTTTTGGAATTATGGGCCCCTATTGGTATGATACTTGGGATAAATGTGCACTTGCACATTGGAAGCCAAAAATAATTCCTTTTGATATGGCGATAGATCCAGAAAAATTTCCATTTGTTAAACGGTCATTTAATGCTCCTGGAAAAAGGAAATTTTTTTATATCGGTAGAAATTGTCCACAAAAAGGGACACATTTGCTTTCCATTTTATTTGGGTTAGTAAAGGATATCAAATGCATATCAATCGGAAGTGAAAAAATACCCAATATTGATTATAGACCTTATGCTGTTTTCACCCCAAATTATCTAGCTAAGCTTGCAGAAGAATGTGATTTCTTTATAACAATGGGCGTTTCAGATGCAAACCCTACGACTATTTTGGAATCTATGTCCTGGGGATTTCCTGTTTGTTGTACACCTCAATCTGGTTATTATAATATACCCGATATTAATGAGCTCGATATAAATGATATGAAAAAAAATATTGAGGTTATTGAAAGATTACAATACACCCCTGAAAGTGAGTTAATCGAATTAACGCATAGAGCTCGCCGTTTAGTTGAGACTAAATATAATTGGAGTGTATTCAGGGAAAAACTACGAATTTCGATTTCTGAATTCTTGTGAAAAGGATTGTTATGAAAGTATTAATGATTTCAAGTTATGACAAAGGAAGTGGGGCTGAGAGGGTTGCTAGCGATTTGTTTGACAAATATAGTGAGAAGGGTTTTGATACGAGAATGTTTGTCAAATATATTCGTACTGAAAGAAAAGGTATATATCAAGTAAATAGATTTCAATCGAATTCTGGTCTTCAAAAGTTAATTAAGAAAGTATCAGATTTAATCAATAATAATTGTTCATTTAGAGGAATGTACAGAATAATTGATTGGCTCGCGAATATAAATTCTCATAATAGAATTATAAATAAATTATTGGGAGTGGATAATTACTATAATCCAAATGAAACACAGTTCTTGAATCTAGAAGATGGTTGGACACCTGATATTATTCATGCACATAACCTACATGGGGATTATTTTGATCTTAATTCATTGTCACTAATGTGTTCCCGCGTGCCTGTAATTATTACCGCGCACGATACATGGTTGTTGACTGGGCATTGTGCATATTTTATGGATTGCATGAAATGGAAAGATGGATGTGGAAATTGTCCAGATTTAAATAGATATTTAAGAATCTATAAGGATCGGACAAATTTTAATTTGCAAACAAAAATAAAAATTCTTAAAAATAATGAAAATTTAATTATTGTCACTCCAAGTCGCTGGCTGTATAACCAATTTAAATTAATTATGGATCCTGCTAGACTCTACCATATTCCGCTTGGTGTTGATGAAAGAATCTTTTTTCCGTTGCAAGATGAAAAGAATAATATAAGAAAAAAATTAGGTTTACCTCAGAATAAAAAAATAATAATATCAGCTTTTTCAAGTAACAAGAATGCGTACAAAGATGCAAAAACAGTAAAGAATGTTTATGAAAAAATAATTGCTTCTAGAGATGATTGTGTTTTTATCATGCTTGGCTCAAATGTGGAAAAAATTAAATCACCTTGTCTATTAACCCCAGGTTTCATATCCGATAGGAATTTATTGGCAGATTATTTTCGAGCTTCGGATATTTTTATTCATGCAACTAACGCTGATAATTTTCCTTGTTCAATTATTGAGGCTCAATTATGTGGATTGCCGGTTTTAGCATCATCTGTTGGCGGAATACCCGAGCAAATCATTAATGGGAAAACAGGATATTGTATTAGGCGAGGTAGTGTTAGGGATTTCATTATAAGATTAGAAGAATTATTGTCAAATGAAAATTTGCTTAATGAAATGTCAAGAAATGCCATAAAGAATGCAAGAACAAAATTCAGACTTGAAAATGAAGTAGAAGAATATAAAAATCTGTTTATGGAATTATTAGGTGAAGATGGCAAAGAGCCGATTTTGTAGGTTGTTTATAATTTTCTTATTTGGAAAAAGCATGTCTATGGTAAAGAAAGATGAAATTTAAATCGATATTATCGGTTGGTAGAGTATTAAAATCATTCTCAATTTCATTTGGTTTATTACTTATTATTCTTCTTTTGCTGAACAAGAATATTCCAAATACCACTCCGCTTTTTTGGAGTTTTGTAATATTACAGAATTTTTTTTGGATGATAAGTCTGCTTCCAATTTTGGCAATATTTGAGGGAGATTTACCTTGGTATGATCCACTTGGAATATTGTTTATAATTATGTTGTTAACATATGGTCTTACTTTAATTGGGTACTTAATAGACCCAAAGGGTTTTCTAAATTTTGTTCACTACGGAAGCAATGTTTTTTTCAATCTTCAGGATGTTTTAATATATCTAAATAAGGCAAATTTACTTATATTATTATTTTCATTTACCATTGTTTTGCTTAACCATAAATTGTTTGAAATAAAAGAAAAAACTATAAAAAGGAATGAGCGAAAGGCTGCCGTATCCACTGGATTGGTCTTGACAGTAATTGGAATAATTGCTTTTTTGATAAAACTACCTGACCTTCAGAATGAGTTGAATTACACATTATTCTCAAAAAATATTATTGTGGATGTAGAAGCAAATAGCTTATTATCTATTTTAATAAAAATCGGTTCTTATTCATTAATGATGGGTGTAATTCCGCTTTTTATTAGAGAAGATGTCTCAAAGAATAAAAAAAGTAGTTTTATTAAAACTTCATTACTATTAATTATTATAGCATTTACAGTATTGCCTGATATTCCTTATGGAGGAAGAATCTTAATAATTTATCCATTCATTATTGGGCTATTTGAACTTGGTTTTTATGGTTTTAAGCCATCTAAACCAGCAATATTCACTACCTTCACTTTTGTCTCATTATTGTTATTAGGTATAACTATTTTGAGAACTGTAGATTCTTATTCAGATTTTAATTCTTTTTTTGTTGATTTCATTAATAAAAGGTCATACCAAAATTATTATCTTGCTAAGACTTATGATTTTGGCCCATTACTTGATCTGGATAGGACATCTGGTTTTGCCTTAATATTGAAATTTCTCAAATCTAAATCATATGTATTAGGGGAGACCTTTGTTGCTCGATTTGTAAATCTATTAATACTATTTCTAAATAGGATATTTGGAACAAGCTATAATGTTGAGTTGCTCGAAGCTAATAAAGTAATTAACATTTGGAGATTTGGCAACGCAAACATTAATTGGAATGTGCCGCCATCAATTCCTGGTGAGTTTTATATGCAGCTTGGTATAGTTTCATTCTTGCCATTTTCTATATTATTTGGTTTATTGTGTAAATATTTGCGGAAAAACATTTATCTTTCTAAGTCATTTCTGAAAAGTTGGTTTTCGATGCTGATACTACTAGAAATAATAAAGTTTATACCAACACAATTATCGATGCTAACAATATTTCTGCTAATAATTATTCCTATTATATTTATTACTTATCAACTATTTAGAATAATTTATAACTGAAAATACTTATTGATAAATCTATGGATCAACTCTATCTAAACTTGAGTCTAAAAGTTTTCATCATTAATCTAAGCCTTGTTATCAGATATAGAAAACTAAGCTGGATTTTTATAGGAGTCGAAAAAAAAGCATTTGATGATTATAACTATCCAAAAATTATGCACACCGAATATATTGGATATTTCAATTTGATCATTGTAAAAAGCTTGGTGCATAAATATAAGTCAAGGTAAACGGTGAATTTACAACCGATAATCTTAGTGACTGAATACTCTTAGTAAAGAGTTTTTGAAGTAGCTAATAGAATTGTTATTGACCCAACCTAAAAACAAAAAACGATTATGAAAATCAGTATTATTACAATAGTCTTAAATTCTGAACGAACTATTAGTAACACAATAGAAAGTGTCATTAATCAGAATTATTCGAATTTCGAATATATCATTATTGATGGTGGTTCAACCGATAAAACCCTATCAATAATTGAGAAGTATTCTTCTAGTATAAATATTATGATTTCAGAACCAGATAATGGAATTAGTGATGCATTCAATAAAGGAATCAAACTTTCATCAGGCGACATCATTGGTATAGTAAGTTCCGATGATATATTGTTACCTAACTCATTAGAAAGATTAGCTTTGGAAATTAAGAACAATCCTCAAGCAGATGTTATTTTCGGAAATGCTTTGGTTAATGAGAATAAAGCATCGAAAAGTTTCATTGTAAAACCAGATCCAAATTTTGAAAAAATATGGATAAGGCAACCAATAAAACATGCTTCAATGTTTGTTAAACGAAGTGTTTACGAAAAGCACGGCTTATTCGATTGTCAATATCGGTATGCAATGGATTATGAATTGGTTTTACGTTACTTTCTTAATAACGTAGTCTTTTTATATAGTGATTTTGTTTATGAGTCTTTTGGAACTCATGGAGTGAATGCAAATAATCCAATAAAAACAATTGGTGAGGTTCGCGACATTTCAATAAGATATGGGTATCCAAAAATTAAAGCATACAAACATTTCATAGTAAAAGCTGTAATTATGAAAATTAAGCAAATAATTTTTCAACTAAGACTTGATTGTTTGGTTGATTTATACAGAAAATCTTCAAAAAGATTCAATGAAATAGAGAAATAAATCCATGAAAATATTACAGATAATTCCTCATTATTTGCCAGCAGAAAGATTTGGTGGACCACAAAAAGTCGCCCACTCTCTTGGAAAGTCTTTTGTTAAAGATGGTCATGAAGTTGTTGTGTGTACAACTAATTTACTTAATGAACGATGTCAACTTGATGTCCCTGTTGACCATCCAATTGAAGTTGATGGAGTTAAAGTTTTTTACGAAAAAACATTTGCTCTACATTATTGGGGTTTTTCACCAATTTTATGGAGGCGAATCGCTATTGAAATGCAAAAAGTAGATGTAGTTCTAGTGCATTCTCATTATCAATTTGCAAATTGGATTGGCGCAAGATTAGCTAGAAAAATGGGAAAACCTTATATCATATTTGCTCATGGTAGCTTGCATAGACAGGGAATAAAAAACAACAATTCAATTATAAAAAGATTATATTTAAGTGCGCTCGAAACAAAAAATTTCAAACAAGCTCTTTTCATAGCATTTAATGCTCCTGAAGAATTAGATAACTCATTATTTTCAGAAATTGGAAGAGTGATACCGAGTGGTATTGATCCACATGAGTTCAATGTTGATTTACACAAGAGTAGGAATAAAAAAAACAATCTGGAAAAAGTAAATAAATTTACTTTCGTTTACCTAGGCCGTTTGGATATTCAACAAAAAGGCTTGGATTTTCTAATCAACGTTTTTGCGAAATCTCTTGAATATAATCCGGATCTTTTCTTAGTGCTAGCTGGTCCAGATGAAAATGGAGCCAGGGAAAAATTACAAACCCAGATAAATAAGAGGGGAATTCAAAATTCAATTGAGTTTACTGGTTTGATTACTGGAAAGGAAAAATTTTCCTTATTACAAGAAGCTGATTGTTTCATTCTTCCTTCAAGGTTTGAGGGATTAAGCATTGCTCTATTGGAGGCTTTATATTTAAAACTACCTGTTATTACGTCAGATCAAGTGGGACTATGTGGACAAATAAAAGATGTTTCATGCGGAGATGTTATCCCTATTAATGAAGACCTTTGGGTTGCGGGCATATTAAGAATGGCTCAGAATCCTCTTGCAAAATTAATGGGAGAAAGATCTCATGAATTGGTTCTTGATAATTATTCTTGGGATGTGATTGCGCGTAGTTTGATAAAACAAATTCAGGAATTAATCTAATAATTATTAATAATATTTCTACTTTATGTAATATTTGAACATTTACTGGTACCTATAATAGGATACTATCGAAAAAAATCGCTGATTAATGCGGATAAAATTAAATCTATGAGTTTGCATAACCTAACCAAAAATTATACCATTATTACTTTTTTAACCTTCGATACAAAAGATTACCATCTAATTAGGCGTTAAAAGATTCAGAAACAGTCAACTACGAAAACTGGATAAATTATTACGTTATGGACAATGGGTAATTAAATCGAATTTATTTGTTAGATTTTATCGAACAAGGAAATTTAGTAACTTGATTTTGAGGTTGCAACCCATATTTTCCCATCGCTGCGAAAAATAGTAGGATTGACCGTTTTAGAAGCCATGACCAGTGGTACACCGGTCTTATGTTCTCATTGGGGCCCGTTGCCCGAAATTGCCGGTGAAGGAGCAGTATTCTTCAATCCTGAATCAGTATTGTCAATCAGCGATGCCGTTATCAGCTTGTACCGGAATGCAGAATTGCGGGAAAGGGTGATTTCCCTTGGAAATGTGAATTTTCAAAAATTCTCCTGGGAAAAATCATCAAAAATTTTGTTGGATAGAGTCCTTGATATTTGATATTGGCCTATAAAAATAAACGGTTATGTGGTTAGCATTATTCTTAGCTAAGATGGGTGATACCATAAAATGGATAGGTTCAAATCATTTCCTCTTAATTCCTTTTGAACACCAATATTCTTACAGAATTTCGGTCTGGTTATAGTAATACTCAAAATGCCTGTGGAGATTAGCCTTTTACTGTAGATCAGGGTGTAAAGGATACAGTAAGTGGTTACATTCTGAAAAATTAATTTAATAATAATCCTATGTTTATAAATAATAATTCTCCAGAAAAGTACAACTTTTTATATAGATGCTTGAAAAGGCCAATAAATGCTTTTGAGATAAGAGAATTATCAGGTTATTGGAAGAATTTACAAGATAAAAATATATATATTAGGTTGGCTGAATCTCAAAAAATAATTCCTGTTTTGGCTGAGATCTTTTCACAATTTGATATAGAAGGTTGGGATGCAAAATATTGGAAGGAAAGAATTGAGCTTGCCAAGTGTAAAATTACTAAAATTTTTGCTGAACTTGATCGACTAAGTGCTTTTTTAAGTCAGAGAGATTTAAATTGGATTGTATTAGAAAACGGTGCTGTCGCACGAGGATATTTTTACGAATCCCCCCATTTATTTAGTTTTGGTGATTTAGATTTATTAGCAAGGCCGGAAACCATAGAACCAATTAAAAAGATCTTACTTGCAGATCGATACAAAATAATTTCTCAAGATGAAGGACGGATAGTATTTTCAAAAGAAATTGCTCCCAATTTTAATATTCGTTTAAATCTCCAAACTTCGTTTGTTGCTAGGAAATGGTTTAATCTAAACTACAATCTCGATTTAGACGATATTTTTAATAATTCAATAACCTTGAAATCAAGTAAAGTAAGGGTTTTACCCCCAGAATATTTCTTGTTACAACTATGCATTCATTCTGCTTCACATAGTTTTGTTCGTAAACCTGGAATACGTTTGCATATGGATGTCGATTGGTTTTTACGCTGTCAGTTAATTAATTGGGAAAAATTTGATCAATTGGTAAAGAATCATTGCCTTAATTCTATTTGTTATTTTGCATTATTTATACCAAAATATTTGTTTGATAGCCCCATTCCAGAAGAGCAATTTAATATATTACTACCACCAAATTTTAAAATATTTGTTTTAAGAAAAATAATTTTTCCAAGGGGTACATATAATCTTGATGGTGCTATCAATCGTTGGCAATTGATACTAGTAAATCTTTTGGTAGTTGATAATCTTCAACAATTTTGGGAATTATTATTTCCTAAAGTCGAAATAGTTAATCGAAACAAATTCAAGAATATTTTTTATATTCTGTTTTTTTATGTTAATCGCTTATTTCGTTTGATTTTTGAGAGATCAGATATAGCATGAACTCTAATAAAGTATTGCTCACCTATGCCTGGTGTCGCAGCAGTTACACAGCTCTGCGAAGTTTACGAAGTCACGGGCTCCCGGTTTACCTGGCGGACAGCAATGTGATCGGCATGGGGCAGAGCTCACGATTAAAATCAGGGTTATATTCATATACTTCCCCATTGATTTCAACTTTGAATTTTTTACGTGATGTGAATTTAATCTTGGAAAAGACCGGTGCAACATTTTTATTGCCTGGTCATGATGAAACCGTTACCCTTGCTCGCTTTCGAAGTCAACTTCCCCCAAATATTATCTTGCCTGTTGCAACTTATGAACAGCTTGAACTGGCGAATGACAAGAATCGCATGGCAGACCTGGCAAATTCACTTGATTTACCAGTCCCAAATCGCTTGAATTGGCGAAACCTTTCAGATTTAAATGATATGCTTTCCAAACAAACGGGTCCTTGGGTGGTTAAGCTTCGAAAAGGAAACGGTGCCAAGGGAGTGTTTTACCCGCAGGATTCAAGTGGTGTTATTGATTTTTGCACGCAATTGATCGATACTTATAAGCTTTCACCAGATCGTTATCCAATTGTCCAGCAAAGGGTTGAAGGCGAGGGTTGGGGTGTTTCATGCCTTTATTGGGAAGGGAAACGACTAGCATCCTTCACTCACCGGCGATTACGTGAGAAAACATCCACGGGTGGCACGAGCACACTACGAGTATCTCAACATAATCCATGTTTGGAAGACATAGCGCACCAATTACTAGATAAAATGAATTGGCATGGATTGGCGATGGTGGAATTTAAGTATAACTCCCAGACGAATAAAGGTTGGTTTATTGAAGTGAACCCGCGTCTTTGGGGATCGATCCACCTTGCAGTTGCAGCTGGTGTGGATTTTCCATGGCTACTTTTTGTTGCTGCAACGCAAGGTCCAGAGGCTGCTTTAAAGGAAGTGCAACCTTGGAATGAAAATATAATTGCTAGATGGTATCTGGGTGATTGTATTGCATCTTTGGGGCAACTTAGACGGGGAAAAATTTCGTCAGCAATTAAGATGTTAATACCTGGTGGTGCAGATACATTCGACGATATTTTTTGGGATGACCCAGGCGCAATATTTGGTCAGGCGGCTTATTATTTGAATACATTTTTACAAACTGGAAGCATAAATCCCGTAAAAGATGGAATGCTTGGATGATTCTTGCAAAAGCTGAACTTCATTGCCATACGACACATTCAGACGGTTTTTGCTCTCCAAATGAAGCAATAAATAAAGCCCAAAAAAAGGGACTCAATATATTAGCTATAACGGATCATAATACAGCAGAAGGTTGTGTGGAGTATTGGAACAACCCTGTTATGAGTAATTTATTAGTGATCCCTGGCGAAGAAGTAAGTACAAATATCGGCCATGTATTGGCATATTTTATTCGCGAGACAATTACCCCCGGTCCTTTTGAAAAAGTCGTCTCTGAAATACATGCACAAGGCGGGCTGGCCTTTTTAGCCCATCCTTACCATATCCCTATAGGCAATTCATTAAGAAATAAGTCAATTATTAAATTCCAAGAAAAAGATCAAGTGCTTATTGATGGGATAGAAGTTACCAATGGGCATAATCGAGAAATAGCAAACCAAATGGCTTCATCTTTGGCAAATCGATTAAACTGTCGAGTTGTAGGTGGAAGTGATGCCCATTTTCCTTTTGAAATAGGCAATGTTACATCTTTCATTGAGTGTAGAGAATTAAGTTTAGGGGCGGTAAGAGATGCCATTTTACTTGGCCAAATTATAGTGAAGGATAGAAAATTTAATGGCTATCCAAATTATTTATTAGTAGGTTTGAAGAACCGCCTTATGAACAAGAGTTATAAATAATTGGAGAACAGCACCAGTATGAATCCTATCCATGATCAAATCAATCATCAATACGAAGACTCGTTCAAACAAATAGTAGGTAAGGAGACTAGAGCCTTTAGCTTCTGGAAAGGCAGGGTAGCCTTATATGCAATATTAACAGCAATGAATATAAGTACCGGGGATGAGGTAATTATTCCTGGATATACATGTGTTGTTGTTCCGAATGCAGTTCGGATGACAGGTGCCCGACCGGTGTATGTAGATATCAAACCAGGTACTTATATAATTGACCCAGAACGAGTAGAAAAAGCCATCACTCCGCATACAAAAGTGATTATTATTCAACATACTTATGGAATTGCTGGACCTGTTGATGAAATTATTTCTTTAGCGCGTCCTAAAGGAATAAAGGTTATTGAAGATTGCGCACATGTCTTGGGTACAAAACATAATGGAATGCATCTAGGAAGTTTTGGCGATGCCGCATTTTTCTCTAGTCAATGGTCAAAACCTTACACAACCGGTTTAGGCGGTATTGCTGTTACTTCAAGCATCGAAATAGCAAGTCGATTAGAACAAATCCAGAAAAGTTTTGTAACCCCACCTCTGGGTAATCGTTTAAAATTAGCGATCCAATATCGAATTTATGAAAATCTTTATTCTCCCCAACTTTTTTGGAAAGCTCAGGGATTATTACATACTTTATCTAAAATGGGTTTATTTATTGGTTCATCTTCTGTTGAAGAATTAGAAGGGAAACCACCAAAAGATCACGAGTGGAGAATGTCAGAAATCCAAAAGAAAATTGGAATTGGTCAACTGAAAATGGCTGAGGCTGATTTATGTAGGAGAAATCTAATAAAAGATTTTTACTTAAAAAATCTAGAATGGAATGGCTGGCCGTTAGCTTGTTCTAAAAATGGAGAAGTTTTTTTGCGATTTCCGGTAGCGGTTAAAAACAAAAGTGAAATATTACAAAAAGCGAAACAATGCCAGATTGAGTTGGGATCCTGGTTTGAAACACCATTGCATCCTATCCCGTTGGGGAAACACCCAATATTTGGATATAATCTTGGTCAATGTCCTAATTCGGAAATAGCTTCATTACAGGTTGTAAACCTTCCAATGAATCGGTGGATTACTGTGTCTGAAGCAAACCGGACAATTGAGTTTTTCTTGAAGTATGCTCAACCAGTTGATGTTTCATAATGAGCAAAATCTTAGATCGTCTGATAAATTGGATGCAAAAAAAGACTTCTTGAATTCAAGAAGTAAATGTACCTGATTGTCCAAATAAATCTTCACAAGGCGTCAAAAAAATAAAAGGATATTCCAGGGTTAAAATTCAAGAGATCCATAATAATTTTTCTTCCAATTTCTTTTCTTTTTTGATTTCATGAGAATTTTAATATGAAGCTCGTGGGTTTAGTTTGATGGTCGGTTTTAAACAACTATGCCCAAACACGGAAACGATTATATTGTAAACTACTCGGTCATTGAGTAAGCAAGCACCCTTCACTTGGTTTTTGATTTGAACATGAAGGCTGTTTTTGACTCTGATCTTTTAATATTATATTTTTGTAGCGTTGAGGGGTCATTCCCTCACAACGTCTTACGGCGGAAACACACCAGGGTGGATTAAAAGTATGTGTTTCAAAACGCCTGTTGAACCCACGGGAGGCTCTCCACAATGAGGTGACACTCCCCGGCCCTCAGGTCTGCTGGTTATCATCAAACCTTGCAGCGGTGCGAAACCCCATCAAGGCGGGAAATTTCGGGGTGCTTTACCTGTGCGGTCTTACCCAATCCCAAATCATCGGAATAATTTTTCAAAACCTGCGATCCTATTGTCACCTGGTAAGCGGAATCGCTCACCTTTCCCATTCCAGGAAACTGAGTCAAATAAAAAATCAGGACAATGTCAAATCCTCTCCTTCAGGTTCCTCCCTCGATCGTAATCCCATAATGAAGCTCAAATAGATAGAGGGCGGTTAACAATCGACAATACGATAGGGCGCTGGAGATGGATGGAGAATTTCATGGGAAATTCTTACTTAAATAAGCGACCCCAAAAGGTTATGTGATGAAATTTGTGAAATTTGGAAATTAGGGGGAAGGTAATATGAATGTTGAAAAAGTAATCGGCTCGGCCAGTCAACCCAACCAATGTGAAAACAGATCATTCCTAAATCAGGTGGACGCGATCTTTCGGCGTATGTTCGATATTGTCGCTTCCTTTGCCGGCCTGATCGTATTTGCTCCAATATTCCTGGTGGTAGCAATTGCGATTAAGAAGGAAACTCCAGGGCCGGTATTTTTTCGCGGATCTAGAATAGGAAAAAGTGGAAATATATTTAAAATTCTAAAATTTAGAACCATGTATGAGCATCCTGAAAGTTACACCGGGCCAAAAGTAACCGGGGCGGGAGACATTCGAATTACACCTTTGGGACAATGGTTACGTGACACGAAAATCAATGAACTGCCTCAATTGTGGAACGTGCTGATTGGGGATATGTCATTTGTTGGGCCAAGGCCGGAAGATCCGGAGATTGTAAAAGGCTGGACAAAAGAACAGAAGGACTGGATCTTTTCTGTGCGGCCAGGAGTTACAAGCCCCGCAACTGTTATTTTTCGGGAAGAAGAAAAATTATTAACCTCGGCTACTTTTATGGATGATTACCTCTGTTCTGTTCTGCCTGACAAACTGAGGATAGATTGCCTATATCTGAGACGCCGGAATTTTTTCACCGATATTGATATTATCTTTATGACGGTTTTGTTGCTGCTTCCAGTCATAAAGAAGACACAAGTTCCTGAAAGCTTTTTGTATTTTGGGCCTATTTGTCGTTTCTTAAGCAGAAACTTTTCCTGGTTTGTAATTGATACCGTCACGGCTTTTCTCGCAATTGTGTTCTCAGGATTGATCTGGCGGGCTAATTCAGTTTTAAATCTTGGATATTTACCTGCAATCCTCATGGCGGTTGTCATTAGTTTTATCTTTAGTATTGTCAATGGGATATTGGGTCTTGATCGTATTTCTTGGAGCCGGGCGCGTTCATCTGATGTGTTTCCGTTAACGGTTTCGTGTCTCCTTACAACTTTGATGATCGTGTTATCAAATTTCCTGCTTGCTGGAAGTGATGGTATTCCTTTCCTACATACTGGATTACCCACAGGCCTGATCATATTCACCGGGTTATTGGCATTGATTGGGTTCATCGGCACGCGTTATCGCACCAGATTACTAACAGGAATGGCTTGGAGATGGGTCTCATTGAGGCGGTCGAAACGCGTTATGGGGGAAAGGGTGCTATTGATAGGAGCTGGAGCAAACTCTCATCTGGCAACTTGGATGCTTACACATTCTGATCTTGCACGCTTTTTTAATCTTGTGGGTGTGTTAGATGATGACCCAAGAAAGCAAGGGCTTAAGTATGATGGTTTGCAAGTACTGGGAACCACAAGAGATGTCAAATCTATAGTAAGAGATCACCAGATTGGTCTAATCGTTTATACGATTGAAAACATTGAATATCCTGAACGTGCGCGAATAATAAGAAGTTGTTCTGAATCGGGTGCAAGATTATTGCTTTTCCCGGATTTAATGGTTGAACTTCGCAGACAATTTTTGGAGGTCAACAATTCAAACGCTAGTATGGAAGTAAATCAATTCTCGTCTTCTCAGCAATCCTATTCAAAGGTGCAAATCTAAATTATGAAAAAAGTATTATTAACTGGCGCTGGTGGCTTCATTGGATCTCATCTGGCCGAACAGCTTGTCCAAACAGGGGTTGAATTACGAGCTTTTATGCATTACAACTCGAGAGCGGATATTGGGTTATTAGGCCAAATAGATCAAAGAGGTTTATCCAATATTGAATTTGTTTACGGCGACCTTACAGATGCGGATACAGTTAGGCAAGCGGTGAAAGGTTGTGACACAGTTTTCCATCTAGGGGCGTTAATCTCGATTCCATATTCTTATCAACATCCACAGCAGGTCATTGAAACCAATATCAATGGCACCTTGAATGTGCTGTTAGCCTGCCGAGACTTTGGGGTTGAACGGCTTATTCATACTTCCACAAGCGAAGTCTATGGAACAGCTAAATTTGTACCTATCTCGGAGGATCATCCACTGCAAGGCCAATCACCCTATTCTGCAAGCAAGATTGGTGCAGATAAAATTGCCGAAAGTTTCTATTGCGCATATAACCTGCCGGTTGTGATCGTTAGACCTTTTAACACCTTTGGGCCGCGCCAATCCGCAAGAGCAGTGATCCCTACTATTATTACTCAAGCATTAACCCTTAATGAATTGCATCTGGGCAGCCTGGATACAAAACGTGATTTCACTTATGTTAGTGACACCGTTAATGGGTTTATTTGTGCGGCTAAAACACCGGGGGTTGAAGGCGAAACTTTCAATCTTGGAACTGGGGCGGAAGTAACAATCGCAGAAACCGTCAATTGTATTCTTGAAATTTTAACAAAAAGAGACATGCAGATTGTTCAGGATAATGAAAGGATCAGGCCAAATAAATCTGAGGTGATGCGTTTGTTATCAGATAACCAAAAAGCCCAAGCAGGAATTGGCTGGAAACCAGAAGTGTCGTTTCAAGACGGGTTATCAAAAACGATTGATTGGATCAAATCAAATATTGATTTATACAGGCCTGGATTATACCAAAGGTAAAATGAGGGTTTAAATGAAAGCAGTAATTCTGGCAGGTGGCAAAGGGGCGCGATTAGCACCGTTCACAAGAGTATTTCCAAAACCAATGATGCCTATTGGTGATAAAGCTATTCTCGAAATATTATTGTGTCAAATGAAATGTGCGGGAGTTGATGAAGTCATCCTAACCGTTGGACATCTTGCTGGGCTTATGCGGGCATTTTTTCAGGATGGAAGCCAATTGGGACTGAAGATCCAATATAGTATGGAGGATCATCCCCTGGGAACAGCTGGTCCTCTTTCATTAATCAACGGGCTAGATGATACATTTATTGTTGCAAATGGAGATGTGCTGACAACCCTCAATATAGCAGACATGATCCGGTTTCATAAACAAGAAAGGGGAATTACCACTGTTGCAACTCATAGACGCACAGTTCATATCGACCTTGGTGTGATTCAGACGAATGGCGACCATTCTATCAACGGCTATATCGAAAAACCAGATATCGATTACAAAGTAAGTATGGGGTTATATGTATTCGAGCCAGCAGTGCTCGCTTATATTCCTCGGGGAAAATATATGGATTTTCCCGATCTGGTTAAAAAGTTGATTTCAGCTGGTGAAAGAGTGGTGGCATATCCGTTTGAAGGTTATTGGCAGGACCTTGGTCGTCCCGATGATTATGAACAAGCCAATTTAGATTTTCAACAAATGCGCTCACAATTTTTACCTGAGGAATATTAATTATTATGGAATGGCGAGTACCTTTAGCAGATTTGGATTATGGTATTGAAGAGGAAGAAGCGGTTCTCCAAGTACTTCGTTCTCGATGGCTTACTATGGGAGGCATTACTCAGCAGTTTGAAGCCCAATTTGCGGGATTGACTGGAAGCAAGCACGCATTTGCAGTTTCGAATGCGACCCAGGCTTTGCATCTGGCTTGTTTGGCTTTGGGAATTGGCCCAGGTGATGAAGTGATCGTCCCTTCTTTGACATTTGTGGCCACAGCGAATGCAGTCCTATATACCGGCGCTGATGTGAGGTTTGCGGATATCAATGGCCCCGACGATCTGACCATTGATCCGGAAGAGATTGAAAAATTGATTACTCCGTACACAAAAGCAATCATGGTGATGCACTATGGTGGGTATCCGTGCCGAATGAAGGAGATCATGGAAATCTCACAGCAATATGGTTTACCCGTGATTGAAGATGTGGCTCATGCTCCCGGTGGATCGTTAGATAACAAACCTCTTGGCTCCTGGGGGACGATTGGTTGTTTCAGTTTCTTCTCAAACAAGAATCTATCAACTGGTGAAGGCGGTATGGTTGTAACGGATAACGACGCTTTGGCGGAACGAATTCGTCTACAAAGATCACATGGTATGACCAGCCTTACGTATGATCGTCATAAGGGACATGCATTTTCTTATGATGTGGTTGAGCTTGGGTATAACTACCGTATAGATGAATTGCGATCAGCCTTGGGTGTTGCCCAGCTGCAAAAACTGGAGAAAAATAACCAACGGCGCGGCAGCTTAACAGAGTTATATTGGAAAGCTCTGGAATCTAAAGGATTGGATCTTCCATTTTCTCAATATCAGAGGGGACAATCTGCTTACCATATATTTCCTGTGTTGCTTCCCAAAGATATTGATCGGAAGGTTTTCATGGAGGCATTACGGGATATGGGTATCCAATCTAGTATACATTATGCTCCAATCCATACTTTTAGCTATTACCAACACCGCTATCACTCACTATCTTTACCGAAAACAGAAGATGTCGCTATGCGAGAAGTGACTTTACCGCTATATCCAACAATGCGGGAAGAAAAACTGGATACAGTGGTTGTCGCAGTTCAAGAAGCTCTTCAGCAATCTCAATAAAAGCAAGATCGCAGAATTCCATAATTCTTTTAAGATAATAATGAATTCAATTATGAAGTTCTGGGTGTCGATCATCTTTATCATTGAAGATTGTAAGAGGAAAGGTGGCAACAACCACCTAACCAGAAAATAAATTCCAGAAACAGTCAGTTTAAATCTTAAAGTGTTTATTTTTGCTCCGTCCTTGATAGGGCTGAGCATGTAGGTGTCCACTCATCCTTTTCATAGGAGGAAGCCAAATGAAAAACATTTTCAAAATAGTTATTCCTGCATTGATCATGGTGGTCTTGGTTTTTGGAGTAATCGCGTTACCTCGAATTTATAAAGCTCCACTTGGAGAACCGCTCAGTATTATCCAAAGCGAGCAACCAGTCACTGCGCCTACGGTTGTGATGGCAGAATTAATAAATTCTGAATCAACTGTATCTCCAACACCTACTCCAATTGGTGCTTGTGGCCGCAATGGAAAGATCAATTTATTGATGCTTGGAGCCGATCCCTCACTGGGTGTCCCTCCTTATGGGGCAGATGCGATTAGATTGGTCCAAATTGATTTTGATGAAAAAAAAGTAACTTCTTTAGCAATTTCAAGAGACCTTGTTGTGTCTGTTGATGGCGAAGAGATGAAGATTGGACAAGTATTTAAATATCAATGTGATTGCACCCAAGGTGATAATCAAACAAAAATGAAAGCCGCAACAAATCGGGTGGCTCAATTGATTTATGATAATTATGGTCTTCTGGCTGATCATTATTTCACATTTGATCGGGATACCTTCATTCCCATGGTTGATGCAATTGGAGGAGTTGATATAAATAATCCAAAAGCATTCTCAAATGAAAGAGGAACGAATTTTGAGACTGGAAAATTACACCTGGATGGAAAATTAGCAACAGAATACATTTGCACAATGGGTCCTGGTGGTGATATTGAAAGAATCGTGAGACAAAATGTATTCTTGGAAGGGGTTCGTTCTAAGCTACTGACCTTTGATGTTTTGAAAAAAGTTCCTGATCTTTACACTCAGTTTGAAAAAACCATTGTAACTGATCTGAGCGTTGAAGATTTTCAACAACTGGCATGTATGATTAATGAGGTTCCTTCTGGATCAATTCAAATTTATGAAATGGATAAAGACTTAAATATTATCGATGCGAAGGGCTTAAAATATGATTATAAGGGTGAATTCAAAGCTTTCCTGCTGAAGCTCTTCACCCACTAAGCCTGCGCTTTTCCGCAATTATCGGCATCCATCGCTGATCTTCCTCGGAAGATCAAAGTCCCCTGAGCCTGGAAACAGGCGCACAGGCAGCAAGTCTATTGGCTTGCTGCCCTGTGTTTTAAATAGATGAATCAGTCTTTGCGGAAGAAGGAAAACAGGGAGATGGACAGCCCCGCGGCAGCCGCGTCGAGCAGCACGTCCACCGGCCAGGCGTGACGGTTGGGTACAAAATATTGGTGAATCTCATCCGTCACCGCATAGGCTGTGCAGATCAGCAGGGCGCTCCAGAAGTTGTAGCGACCCTCGCGCGCCAGCGCCCGGGCGGTCACGGCCCCCAGCAGCGCGTAGCCAATCACATGCCCGACCTTGTACCAGTCGATCACGATTTGGGGCAGCGCCTCGATCGGCGCGCTCTCGGTGGTGCCCACAATGCCGACCAGCACCGCCTCGGCTTTATCTCCGGGCAGCGATGAAAAGTAAAAAATCCCGGCCATGAACAGCAACACCGGTCCCCAGCGATTGATCCAGGAAAGAATAGAAGATAATTTCAATGCGTCTCCCCCTGAAAGGATTGGGTTGATTATACCACTGCGCGGCTGCTGAAAAGGGGTGCGAAACGCCGCGGGATCGTCTACAATGGTATCGATGACACGCCTCCTGAAAAATAGAATCTGAAACAGGCAAAAGATGAAAAACAAACCTGAACTTGTCAACTCCTTGATCGCGGATATGTCTCTGGATGAAAAACTGGCTCAAATTGGTTCTTGCTGGGTGTACGAACTGCAGCAGGGCGGGGTTTTGAACGCGGATAAGCTGCGGGAAAAATTAAGCTTGGGGATCGGGCAGATCACCCGCGTTGGGGGCGCTTCCACTCTGGATCCGATATCTGCGGCCAAAGTGGGAAATCAAATTCAAAAATTTCTGGTGGAACAAACCCGCCTGGGCATCCCGGCTATTTTGCACGAAGAGAGCTGCGCGGGCGCGATGATCCTGGGCGGGAGCGTGTTCCCGCAGATGATCGGCCTGGCCAGCACTTTCATGCCTGAACTGGCAGAGCAAATGACCCGCGAGATCCGCAAGCAATTGCTGGCCATCGGCGCGCGCCAGGCGCTGGCCCCGGTTCTGGACGTGTCGCGCGACGTCCGCTGGGGTCGCACGGAAGAAACCTTTGGAGAAGATCCAACTCTGGTGAGCCACTTTGGCGTCGCCTATATCCGCGGTCTGCAGGGTGACCATTTCAATGAAGGCGTAATGGCCACCGGCAAGCATTTCATCGGTCACAGCCATTCCCAGGGCGGGTTGAACTGCGGACCGGTTCACCTTGGAAAACACGAACTGTACGATGTTCTTCTACCGCCATTTCAGGCCGCGATTCGGGATGCCGGTCTGGCCAGCATCATGAATGCTTATCCAGAACTGGACGGGGAAGTGGTGGCCGCCTCGCGGGAAATCCTCACCGACTTACTGCGTGAGAAGCTGGGGTTTGAGGGCCTGCTCGTCTCGGACTATGACGCGGTGCTGATGATTCACAATTATCACAACCGGGCGGAAACCCATGCCGAAGCAGGAGCGTTGGCGCTCAAGGCTGGAATTAATGTTGAACTGCCAACGACGGTTTGCTTTGGCGATCCGCTCAAATCGGCTCTGGCATCCGGTGATTTGGATCTGGAAACGCTCGATTCGGCTGTGCGCCGCCACCTGGAGAAAAAGATCGAGCTGGGATTGTTTGACAATCCGTATGTGAACGAACATGCGGTACTTGATGTATTTGAGACTGCTGCTCAACGCGAGCTGGCGCGCGAGATCGCCCGCAAAAGTATGGTGCTGCTGAAGAATGATGGTCTGCTGCCCTTACAAAAGTCAATCAAAACCCTGGCGGTGATTGGCCCCAACGCGGATTCCGGGCGCAACCAGCTGGGAGACTATTCCTACGCGGCTACTTTTGAACTGATGACCCTTTTTAAACCGGAAGGATCCAATTTTGCGGATCATGATTTGCAGGAGATCGAGAGGCATGGCAATAAATTCACCTCTGTACTGGAAGGGATCAAGGCTGTGGTTTCCGCGGACACTAGCGTGCTTTATGCCCGGGGCTGCGCGAATAACGGGGATGACCGATCCGGATTTGATGCGGCGGTCAATCTGGCCAAACAAGCAGACGCGGTGGTGCTGGTGCTGGGGGATCAATCAGGGTTGACTCCTGCCTGCACGACAGGTGAATTCCGCGACAGCGCCGATTTGACCTTGCCCGGAGTGCAGCTGGAGTTGGCAAAAGCCATTATCGGGATCGGAAAACCCGTCGCGGTGGTGTTGATCAACGGGCGTCCATACGCGCTGCCCTGGCTGGATGAAAAGGCAAACGCAATTCTGGAAGCCTGGCTGCCCGGTGAAGAGGGGGGCGGGGCGGTCGCGGATGTGCTGTTTGGGGAGGTGAATCCGGCTGGCAAGCTGCCGCTTTCCTATCCGCGCCAGGTTGGCCAGCTGCCCATTTTCTATAACCATAAACCATCAGGGATGAAGTCCAATATTTATGGCGATTATGTGTCTGAAAAAGCGACCCCGTTGTATCCTTTCGGGCACGGCCTGAGTTATACCCGCTTCGAATATTCCGATTTGGTGATTGACAAAGCAAGCGCGCTCAGCGGGGAGCTTGTCCATATTCAGTTCAAGTTGAAGAATTCCGGTCCGCTATTCGGAGAAGAAGTCGTCCAACTGTATACCAGAGATCAGTACGCGAAAATGCCCAGGCCGGTAAAAGAATTGCGCGGGTATACGCGGGTCGGGCTGAAACCCGGCGAAGCCAAAACAGTTATCTTTAAATTACCTGTGAATCAACTTGCCTTCTTTGACAAAGACCTGAACCTGGGAGTTGAGGCGGGGAGAATCCTGGTGATGATCGGCAGCTCCAGCCAGGATATCCGCCTGCAGGGTGATTTTAATATTATTGAGGATCAACGAATTCCTTTAAGTGAGCGGATATTCGCCTGTTCAGTTAAGCTTGAAGAGTAAATCAATCAACTATCAGGTATTAAAAACCACTCAGGAACGAAGAGACTGGTATGAAAAATCTATGCCGGTCTCTTCTTTCAAAATAATTTCTGTTAGCCTTGAAGTGTCATTTTAAAATTGATTATTGTAAACATTTGTTAACCGTTATTTAATTCACGATCCATTGACAGGTGGAGACGATTTTTATATACTTAGCACGGCCTGATGGCCGGGAAAACCGGAAAGTCTTTAATGTTATGGGAACAATCAGGTTGATTAAGTTGGCATTAGCGGTATTTTTTCTTTAATTTCCAATGTCAATTTGATATACAAAATTTGGATAAGCGGGTATAATTCCAACATTCCTGCTAGATAAGGTAAAAAATGTCTAAAATAGCTGAATTCAAACAACACCTTTGGAACACACAAATAGATGTTCGTGATTTTGTGTTCAACAATATGACTCCGTACGATGGGGACGCCAGTTTTCTTCAGGGTCCTTCCGAACGCACCCAGAAACTCTGGTCGATTGTCGAAACTTATTTAAAGGAAGAACGCGATCGCGGAGGCGTACTGGAAATCGATCCCAACACCATTTCCACCATTACCAGTCACCAGCCTGGTTTTATCGATCCTTCCCTTGAATCCATTGTTGGCTTCCAGACCGATAAACCGCTCAAACGCGCGATCAAACCGTTTGGCGGTTGGCGTGTGGTCAAGCAGGCCTGCCTTGAAAACGGGGTTGAAATGGACCCAAGCGTAGAAGAAATCTGCTCGAAATATCGCAAAACTCATAACGAAGCCGTTTTTGATGTTTATACCAGCGAAATGCGCAAGCTGCGGAAAACCGGTATGATCACCGGTCTGCCGGACAACTACGCGCGCGGCCGGATCATCGGCGATTACCGCCGCCTGGCATTGTATGGAACCGACGCGTTGATTGCCGCCAAGGAAGCAGACAAAACTTCACTGGTGGGCCCAATGACGGATGAAGTCATTCGCCTGCGTGAAGAAGTCAGTGAGCAAATCAAAGCGCTCGAGATGATCAAAGAAATGGCCGCCAGCTACGGATTTGATGTCAGCCGACCCGCCCAAAACGCCCGCGAAGCCATCCAATGGACCTATTTTGCTTACCTTGCAGCCATAAAAGAACAGGATGGCGCGGCGATGAGCCTGGGGAATGTCAGTAGTTTCTTTGATGTGTACATTGAGCGTGATCTGGCTGCCGGTGTGCTCAGCGAGGCGGAAGCCCAGGAATTGATCGATCAGTTTGTGATGAAACTTCGTCTGGTGCGCCATCTGCGCATGGAAGAGTATAACCAGTTGTTCTCCGGTGATCCCACCTGGGTGACCGAGGCGATTGGAGGAATGTGGCATAACGGGCAGCACAAAATCACCAAAACTGCCTACCGCTTCCTGCAGACGCTTTACAATTTAGGACCGGCGCCAGAACCTAATCTGACCATTCTCTGGTCGGAGAAGCTGCCCGAAAACTTTAAAAAGTTCGCTGCCAAAGTCTCCATTGATACCTCTTCGCTGCAATATGAAAACGACTGCTTGATGTCTGATTTTGGCTGCACGGACGACTATGGCATCGCCTGCTGTGTTTCGATGATGGGTATTGGGAAAGAAATGCAGTTCTTTGGCGCGCGCTGTAATCTGGCCAAAACGCTGCTGTTGGCGTTGAACCAGGGTCAGGACGAACTTACTGGAGTGAAAATTGTCCCCGGAATTGAGCCAATGCCCGCGGGTCCGCTGAAATTTGATGATGTCATGAAGCGCTTCAAGCAGGCGATGGCGTTTATTGCCGAAAAATATGTGGATACCATGAATGTGATCCACTATATGCATGACAAATATTATTATGAACGCGCTCAAATGGCTTTCATGGACACACATATCAAACGCAATATGGCTTTTGGCCTGGCGGGTTTGAGTGTGGTAGCCGATTCGCTATCCGCGATCAAATATGCTTCAGTCACACCCCAGCGTAATGAAAATGGTCTTACCGTTGGGTTTAATATCGATGGCGATTTTCCGAAATATGGAAACGATGATGACGCGGTTGACTTGATTGCCAAGCAATTTGTGGCCGATTTTTACGCGGAGCTGCAAAATCACCACGTGTACCGGAACGCCGTACCGACTCTGTCTGTATTGACCATTACCTCGAATGTGGTTTATGGAAAGAAAACCGGGGCTACCCCCGACGGGCGCAAGCAGGGCGAACCCTTTGCGCCGGGTGCCAACCCGATGCATGGCCGCGATTTTTCCGGGGCGATCGCATCGCTCAATTCAGTCGCCAAGCTGGAATATTCCGACGCCCCCGACGGCATTTCCAACACTTTCTCGGTGGTACCCAAGGCGCTTGGGGTGACTTTGGAAGATCAAGTTGAAAATCTGGTGGACGTGTTGGATGGCTACTTCAGCAAAAACGCGCATCACTTGAATGTTAATGTGTTGAACCGCGAGACATTACTGGAAGCGATCGAGCATCCAGAAAACTATCCCCATCTGACAGTGCGGGTTTCGGGATACGCGGTGAACTTTGTGAAATTAACCCTGGAACAGCAGCGCGAGGTAATTGCGCGCACGTTCCATGAACAGATGTAAGGGAAACAAGAAGCAGTAATAATGACTGACTTACTCCGCGTTCATTCATTTGAGACGTTTGGAACCAGCGATGGTCCGGGAATTCGCCTGGTGGTTTTCACACAAGGATGTCCTTTTCGCTGTGTGTATTGCCACAATCCGGATTCCCAGGCTATTAAAAGCAAAACGGCCAAAGAAGTATCCGTGGAGGATTTATTGGATCGACTGGAAAAACAGCGCCCCTATTTTAAGAAAAAAGGCGGAATCACCTTTTCCGGAGGTGAACCGACCTTGCAATCCAGCACCTTGTTGGCCTATTTACCGGTCATCCGGCAGGCGGGTTTTCATATTGCCCTGGATACCTGTGGGGCAATCTTCAACCAGCGGGTCAATCAGGTCTATGAACTATCAGATTTGATCATCCTAGATATAAAACACATCGACCCGGAACTGCATAAAAAAGTAACTGGCTGTGTGATTGATCCGGTATTAAAAAATGCCGCTTATCGGGAACAGACTGGCAAGCCAATGTGGCTGCGCTATGTGCTCGTTCCCGGGCTTACCGATCAGCCGCAGTA
>Ga0209269_1000559_pt1 | contig 33235 bp, 31 predicted proteins | sample MTBAKMMethaMetaG_FD_187455 | JGI IMG/M metagenome (GOLD analysis project Ga0209269, IMG submission 187455) | Enrichment culture microbial communities from Arthur Kill intertidal strait, New Jersey, USA, that are MTBE-degrading - MTBE-AKM (Arthur... | ecosystem: Environmental > Aquatic > Marine >... | reverse complement strand
GATCGAACGGATCGCCTCCCTCGCGACGGTTGCCCGGGACAGGTTGAAACGGCTCGGCTACGAGGTCCTCGTGATCCATGGCGACGGCCGGCTGGGCTACCCGCCGAAGGCTCCCTACGGCGGGATCCTGGTCACCGCAGCGGCGCCCGCTCTCCAAAGGGCCTGGATGGACCAGATGGAAGAGGGGGCGAACCTGGTCGTCCCGCTGGTGGTCGAACCGGGGCTGGAGCGCCTTCTCGTCCGGAAAAGGACCTCTTCCGGGTTCAGGGATGCCTGGTCGGAACATTGCCGTTTCGTGCCGCTCTTGCCCGGCCTTGAGGAAGAACCGCCGGGGGAAAGCGGCCCTTCCGGAACAGAACCGACATCTTGAAAAGGGGGAAGAACCTTGCCCAAGCGCATCCTGGTCTGCCTCGATTTCAGCAATCTCGGCGACAACGTAGTCACCTACGGCCACAGTCTTTCACACCGGCTCGACGCGGAGGTTTCCTTCGTCCACGTCATCGAATTCACCCAGGCCTTCAAGGGCTATGGCACCCCGGCCATGACCCATTTGCCGGAAACGATCCGCGCCAAGGCTCTCGAGCGCATCGAGCTGCTTGTCATGCAGGCGGAGGCAAAGAACCCCACCGGCAAGGATCACCGGCACCCCCTGGTCGTTCGGGAAGGGGAACCCGCCGAGGAGATCATCGCCCTCGCAAAAGAGGGGAATTTCGACCTGGTCGTCGTCGGGAACCGGGGCAACAGCCGGATCGCCAGCCTGGTCGTCGGCTCCACCGCTTCAAAGGTGGCCCGCTACGCCCCCTGCTCAGTCCTCATCTACAGGCCGGGGCGCGAACCGATCTAGCGGATGACCGGGGAGGAGGGTTTCTCTCCCGCCTCCCTGAGGACTTTCTTGAGCCGCCGACCCGTCACCATGAAATACGCCCGCTCCGCGATGTTGACGGAATGGTCCCCGATGCGTTCCAGGTGCCGCGCCACGGAAAGCAGGGCCGTGGCCGAGAGGATTGCGTCGGGGTTTCCCTGCGCGGGTCCCGCCATGATCCCCAGGAGTTCATCGAAAATCGCGTGGTAAAGCCGGTCCATTTCGTCGTCGGCCCTGAAAACGGCCTCCGCCAGGGCGGCATCCCCCCGCTCGAAGGATTCGAGGGCCTGTGAAAGCATCCGGGTGGCGATTTCCTTCATCTTCGGGATGTCGATGAGGGGCTTCAAAAGGGGCCGCCGGTTCAGCCAAAGGGCCCGCTCGGCGATATTCGAGGCCTCGTCGCCGATCCGTTCGAGGTCCGTCACGATCTTCAGGACGGAAAAAGCGAAGCGAAGATCTTCCCGGACCGGCTGGCGCATCCCGATCGAACGAAGGCACTCCAGCTCGGCGTCCACTTCTAGCTCGTCGATGATGTCGTCGTCCGCAAGGACTCGCCGGGCCAGGTCGTCATCGCGGCTTTCGAGAGCCCGTACCGCCTCCCGGAACGCCTCGCCTGCCCGGCTTCCCATTTCCAGGACCAGTGCGCTCAGCGCAAGGCGGTCCTTCTCGTAGAGAAAGGATGCCTGGGATTTCTTCTCATCCTTCGAACCAAAAAACATGGAACATCCCCCCCTCTCGGCTCATGAAAGCGCCCTCGCGACCGATTCGCTCCGTGCGATTTCCAGTGCCGAACGGACCAGGTCGTCCGCGGCGGAAAGGAACTCCCAGGCCACGACCTCCCCCCGTGAATCGAAAAGGCCGCCTCCTTCCAGGAGTTTCTCCCGGAGTTCCTTCGCGTCGCTCTCGTAGGAATCCCCCAGGTCGAGCGCCCGGCGGGAGAGGTCGGAATCGGCCAGGACGAAGGATCCCAGCGCAAACCCCACAAGCCTGACCAGGCGGCGTACCGTGTTTTCCCAGTTCTTATCCCTCAGCCTGGATGCCAGGCTTTCGCAATCTCCCTCCAGGCAAATGGGGGCAAGACGGAGGGCCGCCACCCCCACCAGGCTCCTCATGGCGATCAGGGCATAGGAGATGCCGGCATAGGAGGTCCGCGCGGGATCGTCCTCCGGGGGGGCCGGGATATCGAACATGAAGTCAAGGCAGCATTCCACCAGCAGAGGAAGGTCTCTGCGGAGCGCCTCCACGCGGCTTTTCGGCTCGGGGGCCAGGAGAATCCGGGTTACGAGCTCATCCGCGAAGCTCGCCAGGCGGGTCATCTCCCTGGCCAGGAGGCTGAGGGCCAGCGGGGGCAGCACCAGGGCCGCGTCATCCAGGAACAGGGGTTCCGAAAGGCTTTCCCTCTCCCGGATGGGCAGCCTCTCCACCAGCGAGGCGAAGAAACCGGCAAAAGGATAGAACAGGAGCGCATTCAGCAGGACGATGAAGCCGAGGGCAAGGGGAGGAGCCATTACGGGGGAAACGCCCGAGAGCCTTGCGTTCCCGGCGAACAGGGTCCACGCCGCCCATGCTGCCGCCACGCCCGCCAGGCGATAAAAGAGGTTGGCCCAGGCCAGCCGCCGGGCGTTGCGCCTGCGGGTCCCGAGGGAAACCAGGAGGACCGGAGCCGAAGCTCCCAGGTGAGCTCCCGAAACCAGGGGAAAGACCGCGTCCGGGGGCAGGAGGCCAGCGGCACCCAGGGCGATGGAAACCGCCACGACGGCATTGCTGCTCTGGAGGATTGCCGTGACTGCCGCCGAAAGGAAAAAGACCGCCGCGCAGCTGCCGCCAATGGAAGCGAGACCGTCCCGCAGGAACTTCCCGCTTGCCAGCGGTTCGATTCCCGCCCTGAGAAGCGACATCCCCGTGAGGAGAAGGGCCAGCCCCAGGAGGTTCTCGGCGGCGGTGCGAATCTTCCCCTCGGGCAGCCGCATCGCCCCGACGCAGGCGGCCAGGAACAGGGGAGAGAAGAAGGTCCAGTCCAGGCCGAGCAGGAAAGTCACGCTCATGGCCCCCACGCTGGCCCCCATCATGACGGTCAAAGCGTCTGCGAAAGGAAGCAGGCCCGCATCCACGAGACCGACGGCCAGGGACGTGGCCACGGAACTGCTCTGCGTCCCCCCGGCCAGGAGAACCCCGAAAAGGAAGGCCCCCGGCCTGTGCGCCGTGAGACGTGCAAGGACCCGCTTGGCCCCGCCGAACCCCTTTCGGAAGGAGTCCGTCAGGACCCGGGCCCCATGGAGGAAGAGGGCCAGGCCGCCGATGAACAGGGTCAAACCCATGGAAGCATTCATGGGACACCCCCCTTCCTATGTGGATTCGAAGAGTTCCACCATCCTGCCGTGACGGATTCCCCAGGCTGACGCGAGAAGGCCCGAAACCCCGAGGCGCGTCATGACGCCTTCAACGATGACGGCACCGGGGAGAGCAAGGTCGGCCCGGTCGGCGGGCAACCCTTTGACGGAAGCCCTTTCCGATGGGGAAAGCCCGGACAGGAGGGAAATCACGGACCTGGCCCCCTCAAGTGAAAGGGTTGAACCGTGCAGCCTTTCCGGCTCGAACTGGGGCTCTCCGCGAAGGACGGAGGCCAGCACCATGATCGTTCCCCCCATCCCCACGATGCGGCTGCAGGCCATCCCGGAAAAATGCCGTTCCGCGAGGTCAGCCACGACCTCCCTCATGCAGGAGATTTCTGCCCATGCGGGAGACTCCGTCGCGATGCAGTCTTCCTTCAACCTCAATGCCCCGATGGGCAGGAGAGCCCTGGCGCCTGGCAGGCCCCCTTCGCCAGAGAGGATCTCCGTGCTTCCCCCGCCGACGTCGATGATGCAGAGGGGCTTTTCACGGTCCGGCACGAGCGCGCAGGCTGAAAGGAAGGCCAGCCGGGCTTCCGTGCCCGGCTCGATCACCTTCAGGGGGATGCCCGTGCGCAGGGCCAGTTCCCGGGCAAACGCCCCCGGGTCGGCGACCCGCCTCAGGGCCTCGGTCCCGAGGGCTTCCATCTCTTCGGCCCCCAGGGCGGCAGCCTCCGCGGCAAACTCCAGAACGGCCGCCAGGGTCCTGTCGACGGCCGCGGGCAAAAAATCCGTCCTGCCGGCCAACCCTTCACCCAGGCGGGTAACACGGGCCCGCTCCAGGAGCGGGACAAAACCGCCTCCCGCCTTTCCCTCCGCCACGATCATCTTGACAGAGACGGACCCGATGTCGAAAACTGCGGCTTTCTTCACCGGCCCTCCCCCGGGGAGGCTGGGGCAACTGCCTTGAGCAGGTGTTCCGCGAAACGGCGAACCTTTGGCCTGAAGGCCTCCACGGATTCCGCCCTGCCCGGCTTGACCACGAGGGGGAGGGAAGAGAGAGGTTTTTTCCCGCAGGCGGATTCCATCGCCTCGAAAGCCCCCCTGTCCCCGGAGCCTCCCATCGTGCACAGGAAACCCAGGGCACGGGCATTCCGGCCATACCGCTCGCAGAAGGTCCGGATGGCCGGTGCGGCGGTGAAGGCCCAAACCGGGGTTCCGACGACGACCAGGTCAAAATCCTCCACCTTCGCTTTCAGGGGCTTGATCTGCGCTTCCGACTTGAGGGCCGCGTCTTTCCCCGCGCCGAGATACCCGAGGATGCCCGAGCGGTCCTTGAGGTCGACGATCTCCTCCGTCTCAACGGAGACGGATTCTCCCCCCAGTTCCTTCAGGACCGATGCGGCCAGGGAAGCGACCGACTTGGTGACGCCTGTCCGGGAATAGAAAACAACCAGGATTCTCACGCGGATCCCTCCTTATTTTTTAAAGAAGCGCCCTGCCGCGGGAAAGCATTCCGCCGAAGACTTCCTCCGGAAGGAAAAGCCCGCCCGTCAGCCAGGCGACGTGGGTCGTGCCGGGTGTCCCGCCTGTCACCAGCGGGCCCATGAGTGCACTCGCCGCTGACGGCTCCGCCCTTCGGCCCGTGGAGTCCCACAGGAGGGCCAGGAGGCGGAAAAGCTCCGAGTCCTCGATAGTGAACGCCCCGTCGACGAGGTCCCTGACCATTTCGTACACGAAGGCCGAAGGCACCCCGACGGCCAGGCCGTCCGCTTCCGTCAGGCCGTTCAGGCCCAGTTCCCCTACCGAAACATCCGGGGTTCCCCTGACGAGGGCCAGGGTCATGCAGCACGCAAGAGTCGGCTCCACGAACCAGCAGCGCGCCGCGTCCCCGAAGACGGATTTCAGGCCGAAAGTGATCCCTCCCGGTGCCCCGCCGACCCCGCAGGGAAGGGTGGCACTCAGGGGATGCGCTTCGTCCACGGTAATTCCCGCTTCCTCCAGCTGCCGCTTCAGGCGCAGGGCTGCCACGGCATAACCCATGAAGAGGTCCGGTGAGCGTTCGTCGTCGACGAAGTGGCAGGATCCTTCCGCCTCGCATTGCCGACGGCCCTCGGCCACGGCCTCGCTGTAGTCGGATTCGACCTCCACGACGCGGACGCCCCGGGACCGGAGCAGCGACTTCTTCCATGCCTTGGCGTCGTGGGACATGGTGACCGTTGCCCTGAAACCGAGAGCCGAGGCCATGATCCCGATGCTCATCCCGAGGTTGCCCGTGGAACCCACGGCGATCTCGTACCGGGAAAATATCTCCCGGGCCTCCGGAGAGGCCAGGCAGGAGTAATCCGAATCCCGGCCTACCAGGCCGGCCTCCAGGGCGATCCGCTCGGCGACCTTCAGGACCTCGTGGATGCCGCCGCGGGCCTTGATGGAACCCGCGACGGGAAGCTCGCTGTCCGCCTTGATCCACAGGGTACCCGGGATCGCTTTCCCGTAGGCCTTTTCCAGGGCATCCCGGGCGGCCGGGACAGGAACCAGGGGCGATTCGATGAGTCCCTGGCCGGTTTCGGGAAAGACGGAGCGGATGAAGGGGGCGAAGCGTTCCAGGCGCCTTTCCGCTTCAAGGATGTCGTCCATTCCCAGGGGAAGCCTGGCCAGGACTTCCCGCGCTGGCGGCAGGTTCGGGTTTCTCCAGAAAACCGGTCGGGCGGCTTTCATCGCTTCAAGGATCGCATCGGTTCCACTCACGGGTTTCTTCCTCCCTTGTAAACCCGGGCAACCCTCCGCGAAAAGAGGGTCATCACCTGGGCAGGTATCGTATCGAGGCGTGCCGCGTACTCCTGGGCCGTGATTTCCTCATTCCCCTGGCGGCCGATCAGGACGGCCTCGTCGCCCCGAACCGCCCCGGGAACCTGGGCAAGGTCGACCATCATCTGGTCCATGCAGACAGATCCCACTACGGGAACCCGAATCCCGTGGACCAGGACCTCCGGGTTCTTCGTTCCCCGGAGGAACCCGTCGTTGAAGCCCACCGGGATCACTCCCAGCCGGGTCTCCCCCCTTGTCACGTAGCGAAGGCCGTAACCGACCGGGTGGCGGGGAGGAAGCCGGCGGACGGCGACAAGCTCGCTCTTGACCTCGAAAACGGGTCTCAGGGCAAGGGGGCGCACGGCGTGCCCGCTTGGGAGACCGTAGAGGAAGATCCCGCAACGGACCGCATCCAGGTGCATTTCCGGGCAGTTGATGATCGCCGCGCTGTTGCAGGCATGGCGAAGAGGAATCCTGATGCCCCCCGCCTCCAGCCCGGCAAGAACCTCGAGGAACCGCCTCCCCTGCCAGCGGGCGTGGTCAAGGTTGGGTTCGTCCGCGGCTGCAAAGTGCGTGTAGATGCCGGAGAGTTCCATCCCCTCGTAGGCGAGGATCGCCTTTGCCGCCGACAGGACTTCCTCGGGGAAAAAGCCGATGCGGCCAAGCCCGGTGTCGACCTTCAGGTGGAGACGGGCAGGCCTTCCCGCCGCAACCGCCGCCTGCCTTAGGGACTGTGCGAGCCCCATGTCACCGCAAGTGGCGCTCAGGCCCCACTCGACCACCTCGGGAGCCTGCCTCGGGGGGATGGAACCCAGGACCAGGATCTCCCCGCCAATGCCGCAGTTTCGGAGTTCGACCCCCTCGGCCACCGTCGCCACGGCAAAGTGCAGGCATCCTTCCTCCGCAAGAACTCGCGCTGCAGGAACAAGCCCCAGTCCGTAGGCATCCGCCTTGACGACCGCTATGACCCTGCAGCCGGGTTCGAGAAGCCCGCTGACCGTTCGGTAATTGGCCCGCATGGCGGACCCGTCGATTTCCATTCGTGCGAGCAGCCGCTCTTCCCTTTCGATCTCCAAGCCCTCCCTATCGGACCCCCGGCTAAACCCTGCTCCCATTCTATGCCAACGGGGCTATCGCGGTAAAATGGGAATGAACAACTACCCGAAAAAGGGGGTGTGGAGAAAAATGACGGCCGGTTTCTTCATTTACAAGCTTCTGGGCTCCCTGGTGGTTCCCCCCGGGCTTTTCATCCTGGCTGCCCTGGTCCTCTCGATGGCGAGTTCCCGCCGGCGTGACGGGAAGGGGACCGCGATGGCCGCCCTGTTCCTCGCCCTCGGGCTATACCTGTTCTCCACACCGGCAGGAGCCCGCCTGCTTGCGGGAGACCTGGAGAACGTGCCCGCCTCGCTTCCGGCCCGCGGCGAAAAAGCCGCGATCCTCGTCCTCGGGGGAGGAGTCCGCTACGGGGGAAACCTTTCCCCCGACGAACCCGGCCCCCTGGCAACAGTCAGGCTTGTGACCGCCTACGAAATAACGAAAAAGAACAACTGGCCCGTCATCGTGACCGGGGGGCTGCCCTGGAAACCGGGCGAACCGACCACGGCCGAGATCATGGCCGCAAGGCTCCGGAACCTGGGCTACCCCGGGCCGATCCTCATGGCAAGCCGCTCGCGCACCACTTGGGAGGACATGGTCCAGGCCGGTGAAATCCTGAAAGCACGCGGTATCCGGCATCTCGTCCTGGTGACGAACGCCTTCCACATGAGGCGGGCGCTCTGGATTGCCGAACGGGTCATGCCGGGCGTTCGCTCCTACCCCTTCCCGGCGGGGCACCTGGTCGACCGTGTCCCGCTGAGGCCCATGGATTTCCTGCCCGGGCCGGACATGGCGGGTGTCCTGGTTTTCCGGGAGCGCGTCGGCCTTGCCGCAGCCCGGCTGAAAGCCCTGGTTCGCTAGGAAAGGTTTTACCTAGAGGTTCTCCCGGAGGAATCGGAGCATCTCTCCCCAGGACAGGCGCGCTGCTTCCGCCGTTTGCGCGGCGGAGCCTCCGTAGGAGATGGGAAAGCGTGCAAGAGGATGGAAGGTATGGCGGATTGACGCGGGGAGACCGGGCAGGAGGTCCGACCCGATCATGTGGCCGGCGTCCGGGTAGACCACGTGGCGGAAAGGGTGCGGAAACCCCGCACCCGACAGGCGCTCTTTCAGCTGGAGGCCCATGAGGGCAGCGGGCATGACGTCATCGTCACCGGGGGAGAGGAGCAGGACCGCGCCATGGGACCGTTCCAGCGGAATCCGGGCCGGATGGTCGGCTCCTACGCCCTCGAGGGCTTCCCGGTACATCGGTTCCAGCCGCAGGGGGCCCTCGCAGCGGGGCGCCAGCCGGTCATAACGCGGTGAAACGAAGGGAAGGGGCTTCCCCCGCCAGGTCCAGGAAGGCCGTTTCTCATATCCCCTGCCCACCCCCGACCAGAGGACGCATGTGGGCATGAAGGCGACGACGGCCTTCACTCGTTCGAACATCGAGGCCCCCAGGAGGGCCAGCTCCGCCCCCTTGGAGGTCCCCGTCACGGCGAGGCGGTTCGCGTCGACGCAAGGGTGCGCCGCAAGGCGGTCCAGGGCCTTTTCCAGCCTCTCCACCGGAATTTCGACGAGTCCCCTCGAAAGGGGAGGAATCCCGAATGTCGCCAGGGCCATGACGGCGAAACCGCGGGAAGCCAGCAACGCCGCGAACGGTTCGTGCCGAAGCCCCCCTCCCGAATGGACGACATCCACGACACCGGGGTACGGACCGGGACCCGGGGGCAGGAAAAGCGTCCCCACGAGGTCTCCCTCCCTCACGTCCTCCCGCCGCAAGTCCCCTGCGGCGACCTGGCGAACGAGCCATGAACGGGCAAGGAGTTCCCCCTCCCTGAAGGCTTCCACGTCAAAGGCCAGGGGAGACAGGTCGTGGAGGGAAAACTTGCCGCGGTCAGGCAGCCGCCTGTCGGGTGCCATTGACCAGAAGAGCCCGGCCGGATCAATCCCCTCGTAGCTCCCCGAAACGGAAACGCTTGCGCCGGTGTCGACCTCCCCTTCCTCGTCGGCCAGGTATTCCGCTTCGGAGACCCAGTCGAACCCCTTTTCGTCGTGAAGGCTGCAGCGCAGGCGGACCCTGGAACCCGGTTCCAGTCCCTCAACGCGGAGAAGGACCGGCTCGTCCAGGAGACTTTCCCGCGGAATGGCCTCCAGCCGGGCGGAAGCCAGGGGATTCACGCCCTTGCGGGACGCGTCGCGGCCGCTTCCAGGTGCCGGCAGGTCCCCGAGGTTTGGAATTCCTTGCAGGTACAGGCTCCGTGGCGGATATCCACGGCATAGGCCTCCCCGTCCGGGTCGGTCGCCAGGGCAATTCCCTCGTGAACCCAGCGCAGGCTGCCTTTCGGTTTCTTCGGTCCGTCCAGGGCCTGGTTGGAAAGCGCGTCGGCACGCGAGTTTCGCTCTCTCGGGATCCAGGAGTAACGGACATTCCGCCCCTCGGCGAGAGCCCATGCTCTCATCGCCAGTTCCCGCAGCCTCGGTTCGTTGATCTTCCAGGCTCTCGAGACCTGGAGCACGACAAGCCGGCTGTCCCCGTAAACCTCGAAGTCTTTCAATCCCCTCCTGGCGGCTTCCTCCAGCAGCAGGATGAGGGCCAGGTACTCCGCCTCGTTGTTCGTGCGGACACCCAGGGGCGTTGCCGTTTCCCAGACCACCCGCCCCCGCTCGTCCTCCAGGAGCGCTCCCGCCCCCGCCTCTCCAGGGTTTCCCCTCGATGCCCCGTCAAAATATCCTTTCATGGAGATCTTTCCCCACCTTCCTGGTCCGGTATGGCCCGGCCGGGGGCCTCTTCGACGAAAAGGGCGGCCGACAGGGCAGCCATGGCCGCCATGACTGCGGCAACAGCCAGCAAGCGGCGGAAACCGCCAACGAAACTCCATTTTACGGCATCCCGGAAAGATGCGGCCTCGGCCGGGGCAAGCCCGTCCGGGACCTTCATGGACGCAAGGCCTGCCCGGTCCAGCAGGGTCTGTTCCCTGGCTGCTTCGGAAAGGGGAAGGCCTGCCGTCCTCCGATCCAGTTCGGCAGAGAACGAGAAAAGGAGAAGGCTTCCCATGGCCGCGATGGCGGTCACCCCCGCCACCCTGGAAATCGCGCTGTTAAGGGCACTTGCCAGGGAAATGCCCCCGGCGGGTGCCGAACCGATGACCAGGGAGGAAAGGGCAGGCACCGTGAGGGCAAACCCGGCTCCCAGGACACAGGCAGGGAAGAAAAAGGTCGCCCAGTAGGATCCGCCGACCCCGGGAAGCGCGAAAAGGACGAAGGCGCTCCCCGTGACGAGGGAGCCCGCAACCAGGGACCGTTTAGACCCCATCCGGCCCGAGAGGTGACCGCTCACCGGGGCCAGGCCCGCCATGACGAGAATGAAGGGGAGGTTGGCGGCCCCTGCCTGCAGGGCGCTGTAACCCTGGACCTGGATCAGGTTGAAGGGGAGAAAGAACAGGGAACCGGTGAAGCCGCCGTAAAGCAGGAAGGTGAGCAGGCATATCCCCGAAAACGTCCGGGAACGAAAGAGTTCCAGGGGAACGAGGGGGAAAGGGTGTTTCCTTTCATGGCGGAGAAAGGCATAAAAAAAGCAGGCCCCTAAAAGGACGGCTCCCGAGGTCACCGGCCCGATTCCCCTCGCCTGGGCTTCAAGCAGTCCCCAGGTCAGGCTTCCGAGGGAAAGGACCCCCAGGACGGCTCCCCCCCAGTCAAGGGAACTCGCCCGCGTTTCGGACCTCGTCTCGGGAACACCCGGAAGCAGGGCAAGGACAACGGTTCCCACCGGAAGGGGGACAAGGAAGATGACTCTCCAGGAGAGAGTGTCCAGCATCCATCCGCCGACGAGCTGGGCGGCAACGATGGCCAGGGCGGTCGCTGCGGACCAGAGTCCCGCGGCAAAGGCCCTTTTCTCTTTCGGAAAAACACTGCCGATGAGGGAAAGGGAACCGGGGATCATGAGGGCGGCCCCGATCCCGAGGAGGACACGGGCGGCAATCAGGCCCTGCGTTCCACGGGAGAGGGCACAGGCGACGGAGGAGAGGACAAACAGGATCGTTCCCGAGGCGAACATCTTCCTGCGGCCAAGCCGGTCTCCCAGGGCCCCTCCCAGGAGCAGCAGGGCGGCGACCGCAACCCCGCTCGATTCGAGGATCCACTGGGCCTGGGCTGCCGTCGAGGAGAATTCCGCCTGGATGGCCGGAAGAGACAGGTTTACGGCGGACACGTCGATGAACGAAAGGCTTGACCCGAGGATGGCGGCAATGAGCGTTCGGGCCTGGGTGCGGGGGGAGCATGAACAGGTGCAGGTTCCCTGGAGGAGAACCCCCTCTTCGCAAGGAGGCCGGCAAACGCAGGGCAACGGTTTCATTCGGCAAGTTCCAGGCACGCCCGGACCGCATCGGGATCGTACTTCGTCCCCGCTCCCTTGCGGAGCTCCTCGCAGGCCTGCTCGAACGTCTGGGCCGCCCGGTGAGGGCGGTGGGACTGCATGGCCTCGAAAACATCCGCCACCGCGATAATACGGGCCTCCAGGAGGATATCATCCCCCTCCAGCCCACGGGGATAGCCGCTTCCGTCAAGCCTCTCGTGATGCTGGTGGACGATGTCCGCCAGTGGCCACGGGAGCCGGATCTTTTTCAGGATGTCGTAGCCGACCTCGGAGTGCATCTGGACGAGCCGGGACTCCATGAAGCTCAGCTGGCAGGGCTTGTTCAGGATTTCCGCGGGTATGCCCAGCTTGCCGATATCATGGACGAGTCCCGCCAGGACCAGGACTTCCTGGATTTCCTGCCCCAGGCCCATCTTTCCCGCAATCGCGGAGGCAATGCGGGAGACGCCCTTCTGGTGTTCGGAAGTATAGGGATCCCGGAACTCGACGGTGGAGGACAGGACGTGTACCGTGTCGATCCAGAGGCGCCGCATGCTTTCGACGTTCTCGCGCAGCTCCCGCTCGGTGGCCTTCCGGTCGCGGATATCCTGGTAAATCCCGTAAACCGCCCGGCCCTCACCCTCCACGGGGAAGCTGAGCCCCTGGAGAAAGACGTCCACTGGCGTGCCGTCCTTGCGATACCGGACGGTCTCCTTGCGAACCAGGTTGCCCATGAAGACTTCCCGCGTGATTCCCGAAGCTTCTTCGTGCCGGCCCCTGGAGGCGATAAGGTCGTCCACTCTCACTCCCGGTCTTGCATCGTCCGGGTCAAGCCCGAAGAGCTCGAGGAAAGCCCTGTTCACCCTGCGGATGCGGCTTTCGCCGTCGGCCAGGACAACCGCCTCGGGAGAGTGATGGAAAAGGTTCTCGAAGTAGGCCTTCTCCCTGCGGACCGCCTCCTCGTACCGCACCCTCTCCGTAATGTCCTTGGCGATGCCGATAATCCTGTTCGCCCCGTCCAGTTCGATGGATTCCCCGGAAACCAGGCAATGGACGAGAGTACCGTCCTTCCTGCGGAAACTGGCCTGGAAATCCCGGGCTGCCCCCTTCTCCCGCATCGTGCTTCGGAATTGCTCCCGGAGGGTGGGATCGAGCCATGCCCCAATCTCGATGAAATTCTTGCTGCGGACTTCTTCCAGGGAATAACCCGAGAGGGATTCCGCCTCGGCGTTCATGTCGAGGATCCTTCCCTCGGGGGTATCCAGGATGAAAACTGCATCGGGGATCGCCCGGAAGACCCGGTTCATCCTCTCTGCGGCTTCCATCTGGATTCGTTCCTTTTCGCGGATTCCCGTCAAGTCCAGGTAAATGACGAAATCGCGAACCTCCCCTCTCCCCGTCCGGGTCTTGACGTTGTAAAGAAGCACGGGAAGGATCGTCCCGTCTTTCCTCCGCCTCTCGGTTTCAACCCGGTATATCCCTCCGTCATCGCCCCGACGGGTCAATCGTTCCGCTTCTTCCCTGCAGGATCCCGGCACAACCAGGTCGTCCAGGGATTGCCCAACCGCCTCTCCGGAAACATACCCGAAGAGTTTCTCGAACTCGCCGTTCACCTGGCGGACGATGCCGCGAGAGCCCACAAACGCCACCGCGTAGGGAGATCCGCTGAATAAGGCCTCCAGGCAGGCAGCGTCATCCGAAGGAGTGTCCTCCACCCGTTTCACGCAATCCAGGTCCTCGTAAATGGCATAGTCGACGACAGGTCCTTCGCCGGGAGCCGACCGGATCCCAAGACAGCGAACATGGACCGGCGCGCCCCCCTTGCGGCGGCGAATCGCCCGGAAATCGAAGCTCTCCCCGTTTTCCATCCGGCGCGTGAGAGTGCAGGCTTCACCGTGCTCAGGCCCGAAAGCGATGAGGTCGTCCAGGTTCGCTCCCTCGGACTCTTCCGGCGTGTGACCGAAAAGATCCGTAAAGGCAGGGTTCACCCTGAGGACGGTGCCGCCCGGGCCCAGGGCCGCCACGGCATGGGGAGAACACGCAAAGAAACTTTCCAACCCCAGGTTCTTCATCTTTCAATCCCCCCGTTCCTCCCGAGGAACCGGACGCGGAACTTTTCGACAAAACGGGAAGGATTGTAGGACATCTTGGCCTGCCGAAGCCCTTCGTCTCCCATGTCCTGTTCGCGGTTCACCCACGCGAACCCAGATCCCATACGTTCCAGGAACAGCTGGTTGATGGCCTGGTAGATCCCCTTGATTTCCGGGTTCCCCTTTTCGAAATGGATGACCAGCGTGTCCCCGGTGATCTCCTCTGCGACGGTGTAGGCCGCGATCCGCCCCTTCACCCGGATAACGCCCCCGGTAAGATCCGCAAGGGCATCCCAAGCGGCCAGGGTCCTTGAAATGGCCTCGTTTTCTGCCGCCAGGCCCTCCGATCCCGCGCAATTCCTCCACGTGCACCAATCTGCCTGCATGGACATCGCTTCTTGGATCGTTCCAGGGCCCAGAGGCTCGAAACCCCAGTCGGCTGATTTCAGGAATTGGTTCAGGAGGTTTTTTTTCTTGTGGAAGCGGTTTCCCGGCAGGTCGACCAGGTCTTGCAGGGAATAGACGTATTCCCATTCCGATCGCTGGGGTTCGCTTTGGATTTGCCCCGGAAGAGCCTGTTTCCAGAGGGAGACAAGGTGGGGAGGAACGCGTTCGAAAATTGCTCCTTCGGGAAATTCTTCCGGCAGGACCCGTTCCCAGTCGACAGCCGTCCAGTCCCCCACGGGGGCCCAGAGGGCGGCTTCCGGGCGACTGAGACGGACCCAGGCGAGCCCGCTGGCCAGGGCCACCTCGTAGCCCCTGTGGGCGTTCCAGGCCCACAGGTTGACGAAGCTGTAATCCGAAGCCTTCTCGGGGGTAGCTGAGAGAAGGGCCCTGTATTCACGCTGGAAGTCGAGCGAAAGGGGGGCAAAGTCCATCGGTGGGATTCCTCCTCGTCTCATCTTTCGATCCTCTTTTTTATTCTAGCACCCGCCTTTAACGGAAGGGTCAGAGGAAAAGCAGGAGGCTGACGGCCATGAGGGCCATGCCCGAGATGAGGCCATAGATGGCGAGATGGTGAAAACCGTATTTCTCCGCAGCAGGGAGCAGCTGGTCAAGGGAAATGAAGACCATGATGCCGCCCACCGCGGCAAAAAGAACCCCGAAGACGGCGGGGCTCATGAAGGGCCTGAGGAGCCCCCACCCGACAAGGGCCCCGACAGGTTCGGCCAGCCCCGAGAAAAGAGAGTAGAGAAAGGCTTTCCGCCGGTCGCCGGATCCGTAGAAGATGGCCACCGAGACGGCGATTCCCTCGGGGATGTTGTGGATGGCGATGGCAACGGCCACCGATAACCCCAGGGCGGGGTCCTGGAGGGCCGAGACAAAGGTGGCCAGGCCCTCGGGAAAGTTGTGGATGCCGATGGCGAGGGCCGTGAGGACGCCCATCCGCACGAGGCGTTCATCCCGGACTTCGGCCGGGGGACCGTTCCAGATTTCCTCGACCCCGTGGGTTTCGTGAGGGTTTTCGTAGGAGGGTATGAGGCGGTCGATAAGGAGGATGAGAAGGATTCCGGCGAAAAAGGCCCCGGCCGTCGCCCATGAACCCGCACGAAGACCCAGCGCCCCGGTCAGTGCAAGCCGGGCCTTCCCGAAGATCTCGATCATGGACACGTACACCATGACCCCGGCGGAAAAACCCAGGGCCGCGCAAAGGAAGGCCTTGTTCGTCCGGCGGGAGAACAGGGCAGCCAGGCTGCCGATGCCCGTCGAAAGCCCCGCCAGGAGGGTCAGGCCAAAGGCAAACCCCACGCCGCCTTCAAGGAAGCCGTTCACCGGTGCTCCTTTTCTTCCCGGGTCCTGCCTCTAGGCGTATCGCCGGGGTTCTTCCTCGCCCCGGAGAACACGCAAGGCCCCTTCGGCCAAGGCAGCGGATTCGTCCTCGCCGGGATAAACCCGGATCGGCCCGATGAAGCCCACGCGGGCCGTGATAAGGTCGGTGAAACGACTGCTGTAGGCCAAACCGCCTGTCAGGACGACCGCGTCAACCCGGCCTTTCAGGGCAACCGCCCGCGAACCGATCTCCCGGGCCACCTGGTAGGCCATGGCCTCGAAGATGAGGCTCGCATGCGAATCGCCCTCTTCCACGCGCCGCTGGACCTCCCGAAGGTCGTTCGTCCCCAGGTGTGCCACCAGCCCACCGCCGCCCACAAGCTTTTTCATGACCTGGTCAAGGTTGTAGGTCGCGCTGAAGCAGAGCTTCATGAATTCTCCGGCAGGCAGGGACCCCGCTCTCTCGGGGGAGAACGGCCCCTCGCCGTCCAGGGCGTTGTTCACGTCGATCACGCGACCCCGTTCGTGTGCCCCCACGGAGATGCCGCCGCCCATGTGGGCGATGACGAGATTGACTTCCCCGTAGGCCTTGCCCAGGTCCGCTGCGGCCCGCCGGGCCACGGCCTTCTGGTTCAGGGCGTGGAAGATGGACCTGCGCTCGATCTCGGGAATCCCGGAGAGACGGGCTTCAGGAATCAACTCGTCCACGACGACCGGGTCCACGATGAAGGCCGGGATATTCCCGGCTTCTTTCGACAAGTGAATCGCCAGGGGTGCGCCCAGGTTCGAGGCGTGGGATCCCCAGCGACAGCTTTTCAGGTCTTCGATCATGGCCGGTTCGACGAGGTAGGTTCCCCCGGGAATGGGTTTCAGGAGGCCGCCTCTGCCCACGACCGCATCCAGGCTCGACACCGCCGTGTCATGGCGCTTCAGGGCTTCGCGGATGGCTTCGAGCCTGAACTCTTCCTGGTCCATGACTCTGGCGTAGGACCGGATAACGTCAACATCGTAACGCTGGGTATCGCTCCAGGATTCGACACCGTTCTCGAAAAGCGCCACCTTTGTGCTGGTGGAACCCGGGTTCAGAGTCAGGATCCGATAGGTGCCATTCTCCAAGGTCAACCCCTCCAATCGGAAGGGGGCCGCGGCATGCGGCCCCCTCGTGCAAGATCTAGCCCTTGTAGACCGAGAGGGCGACGGCTGCCGCGATGGACAGCGTCTTGGCCTCGATCGTGTCGGAACGGCTGGTCAAAACGACCGGGGCCGAGGCGCCCAGGATCAGGCCGGCGGTCTTGTTCTCGGAGAAGTAGACGAGAGCCTTGACCATCATGTTGCCGGCGTCGATGTTGGGAACGAGCAGGATGTCGGCCTTGCCAGCGACCTCGGAGACGATCCCCTTGTGTTTCGCCGATTCCTCGCTGACGGCGTTGTCCAGGGCGAAGGGACCGTCCACGAGGCAGTTCTTGATCTGCCCGCGGCGCTGCATCTGCGTGATGGCGGCGGCATCCAGCGTTGCCGGCATGTCGGGATTCACGACCTCGACTGCGGCCAGCACTGCGGCCTTGGGGCATTCCACCCCGAAGGAGCGGGCGAGCCCGACCGTGTTGGACAGGATATCGGCCTTCGTCTTCAGGTCGGGGTACATGTTGAAGGCGGCGTCGGAGATGAAGAAGATGCGGTCATAGCCTTTCACTTCGTGGAAGTAGCAGTGGGAAATGGTCTTGCCGGTGCGAAGGCCGACTTCCTTGTTCAGCAGGGCACGGAGGAAATTGTTCGTGTGGATCATGCCCTTCATGAAGATATCGGCCTTGCCCGAGGAAACGAGCTGGACGGCCGTCATGCCGACCTGGGCTTCCCCGCGGCGCTCGTCGATGACCTCGTAATTGGACAGGTCGACACCGGCCTTGTCGGCCGCCTCCTTGATCTTGTCCCCGTTCCCGACGAGGATCCCGAAGGCGAAACCTTCCTTGCGGGCAACCTCGATGGCCTCGAGGACTCCCGGATCCTCGGCCAGGGCGATGGCCACCTTGCGGGGGCCCTTCTCTGCGCCGATCTTCTTTGCGTAATCCACCAGTGCGGTAAGCGTGCGAAGCTGTTCCATATCGTGCAACCTCCCTTGAAGGATTTATTTGGTTCTTTTCAGGACATGGCCAGGACCGCGCCGAAGGCGATCGAAAGCAGCTTGGTTTCGGCGTTGTCGAACCGGCTCGTCAAAACGATGGGCTTGCGTGCCCCAAGGATGACCCCGGCTCCCTTGCCGCCGGACATGTACATCATGACCTTTCCCACGAAGTTTCCCGCCTCGATGTTCGGCACGAGGAGCATGTCGGCGTCTCCCGCAACCGGGGAGTCGATTCCCTTGATCCGGGCCGCCTCGGGACTCACGGCGTTGTCCAGGGCAAGCGGGCCGTCGATGATGCACCCCCTGATCTGCCCCCTGCGGTTCATCTGGGTCAGGGCCGCAGCGTCAAGGGTCGCCTGCATGTCGGGATTGACCACCTCGACGGCTGCCAGGACAGCGATCTTCGGGCAGGCCACCCCGATCCTGTGGTAGGCGGCAACTGCATTTTCCACGATGCCTGCCTTGGTGGGCAGGTCCGGGTACATGGCCATTCCCCCGTCGCTCATGCCGAGGACGCCCGGCATGCGGGGAACCTGGAACAGGAAAAGGTGGGAAAGCAGGGAGCCGCTCCTCAGCCCCCACTCCTTGTTCAGGACAGCCTTCAGGAGGATCGCCGTCTTGACGTTCCCCTTCATGAGGAGCTGGGCCTCACCCGAAGAAACCATCCTGACGGCCTTCTCCGCGGCAAGGGCATCGTCCGTCTCATCGAGGAAGGCCAGCCTGGACAGGTCCAGGCCAAGGCTGTCGGCGATGAGCTGGGTCTTCCTGCGGTTTCCCACCAGGACGGGAGTGACGATCCCTTCCCGCTCGGCATCCACCACAGCTTCCAGGATGTCGTCGCCCTGTGGGCAGGCCACTGCAACGGTCATCCGCGGCGCAGACTTGCATTTTTCAATCAGGAAATCCAGGTTCTTGAGCTGCATGCCTCCCTATCCCTCCGCTTTCACGAAATCCCCGTACCGCATCGGGGTTTCCTCGTTCTTCAGGACCCTCATGGCGCCTTCGGCAAGGGCGGTCAGCTCGTCCTCACCGGGATAGCGCAGGACGGGGGCGATCCACTGGATCTTTTCCGTCACCATCTCCACGAAATCCGAGTCGTGGGCAACTCCTCCCGTAAGAAGGATGGCGTCGATTTTTCCCGACATGGCGGCCGCACAGGCGCCGATCTCCTTGGCCACCTGGAAAGCCATGGCCCGGTAGGCCAGCTCGGCGGATTCTTCGCCCCGCTCGATCAGGGCCTTGACCTTGCGCACATCGCTTTCACCCGTGTAGGCCACGAGCCCGCCGGCCCCGACGAGGCGTTTGCGGAGATCCTGCAAAGTATAGCGCCCGCTGAAGCAGAGGCGGGCGAGGTCGCCGGCCGGGAGCCCCCCTGCCCGTTCGGGTGAAAAGGGCCCGAATTCGTTGGCATTGTTCGTGTCGACGATCCGTCCCTGCCGGTGGGCGCAGATGCTGATCCCCCCGCCCAGGTGGGCCACGACGAAATCCATCTTTTTCCAGTCGCCGCCAAGGTCGCGGGCAGCCCGGCGGACCGTGGCCTTGACGTTGAGGGCGTGACCGAGGGAACGCTTGGGCAGCTCGGGCAGGCCGGTCACCCGGGCGACGTCATCCAGTTCGTCAACGGCAACGGGATCCACGATCAGGGCCGGGATTCCCAGGGGGCCGGCGATGGCATCCGCCAGGATTCCCCCAAGGTTTGAAGCATGCTCCCAGGGCTTTCCGCGCCGCAGGTGCGCCTTCATGACCGGGTCCACCGCATAAGTGCCCCCGGGGATCGGGTCAAGCAGGCCACCCCTGCCCACGACAGCAGCGAGCTGGCTGAAATGATTCCCGTGTTCTTCGCAGGCTCGTTCGATGGCGGCCATGCGGAAGCCGAACTGGTCGGCCATGGTGGGGAAAGCGGAAAGCTCTGCAGGGTCATGGCTAACGTTGCTGTGCCAGGTTTCGTCCCCGTCGTCGAACCAGCCGACCTTGGTGCTCGTCGAACCCGGGTTGATGGCCAGTACCTGGAAGCCCATGTCAGCGGACCTCGCAGTCCCGGGGGAAACGTTGGCCGGACACGGAAACGCGAGACTCGTCAAAGACTTTCGTCATCAGGCAGACCCCCTCCAAAAGGATCTTCGCGCCAGGCGGAACCTCGTGTCCGGGCACAAAGAGACCAAGCCTTCACAGGCCTTTTCCGAAAATTGATTATATCACCTCGGGAAAAGGGTCATTCCCATTGAAAAGCCGAAGCCTTGAACAGGAACCAGGCGTTCCTTCCCGGAACCAGGCCCAGCTCGGTCGCGGAGGCCTGCGTCAGGCGGGCCGTAAGGGAGACCCCCGCGCAGGAACCTTTCAGGAGAACGGCACCCGAACCGTTTTCGAGGTTCATCTCCAGGATCGTCACGGGGAGGGCATTCCGGATGGAAAGCCCGTGGGGCTTTTCAACAGCCACGGTGATATCCCCGGCGTCCAGGAGCCCGACCGACCCGGAGCCGGGAGGACGCGTCGACGTGACCACCTGTCCGCAGTCCAGCGTCATGGTCCAGAGCCCCCCCGTACCCTCGAGCCAGGGTCCCGCAAGGCGGTTCTGGACGACGGACCTTCCCGGCCGGCCGTCCTGGAAGGCGAGGAGGGAGTCGGCCACCTGGTTTAGCCAGGCCATGTCGTGGCTGACCACGACGAGAGTCGCCCCCCATTCTTCCCGGGCTTTCAGCGCGGCGGATTTCAACAGGGTGACACTTCCCTTGTCCACGCCTGCCGTCGGCTCGTCCAGGAGGAGGACGGGCGTGCGAATCGCCAGCCTGGAGGCAAGGGCCACCCTGCGGGCTTCGCCCCCCGAAAGGGCCGTCCAGGAACGTTGGGCGAAGTCCCGGGGGTCGAGCCCCACCAGCTCGAGGCAATGGAAGACCTTTTCCTTGAGGCCGTGGCGCGCTCCCCTCGCCCGAAGCCCGCAGGCGATGTTCTCGAAAACGGACCTGCGCAGGAGATAAGGGTCCTGGAGAAGCAGCGTGGCCTGCTGGCGGAGCTCGAGGAGGTTGGATTCCGACGCGGGAACACCCCTGAAGGAGAGAACCCCCCGGGACGGGGCTTCCAGGAAAGCCAGGACTCTCAGGAGGGTACTCTTTCCGCTCCCGTTGGGACCCTCGAGCCCCAGGATGGAACCCGGGGCGATTTCCAGGTGGTCCACGTCCAGGGCAAGCCGGTCCCCGTAACGAACCTGCAGGTTCTCCAGGCGGTAAAGGGGTGCGTTCATGAGGCGGCCCTCCTGCGGAAAAAGGACAGGGCCCCGTTAAGAAGGAAGGAAAGGGCCAGGAGGACGAGTCCCAGGGCAATTCCCATGGAGAACTCTCCCTTGCCTGTTTCCAGGGTGATCGCCGTCGTGATCGTCCGCGTGTGCCACTTGATGTTGCCGCCGAGCATCATCGAGACCCCGACCTCGGCGACGACCCTTCCGTAGGCCGTCACGGCCGCGGCGAGGACGGCGTACCGGACCTCGCGCAGAAGCCCCAGGACCATCCGCCCCGGGGGCGTCCCCAGGGTCTGGAGGGTCATGAGCATCCTCGGGTCGGCCCCGTCCAGGGCCGACGCCGTCAGGGCGACGACGATCGGCAGGGCCAGGATGGCCTGGCCGATCGCCATGCCCTTCAGGGAAAAAAGGAGGTCGAGGGAACCGAGAGGCCCCTGCCTCGAGATGAAGGCGTAGACCACCAGGCCCACCACGACGGTGGGAAGGGCCAGGCAGGTGTCCACCACGGTGCGAACCAGTCTCTTCCCCGGGAAATCCCGGGTGCCCAGCAGGATTCCCAACGGCAGGCCCAGCATGAGGCTGGCCCCCATGGACAGGGCGGTCAGGCGAATCGTGACGTCGACGGCGGACCAGGTCTCGGGATCTCCCCCCGCCAGCAGGGCCAGGGCCTGGCTAAATCCTTCCAAGATGAAGTCCATGAACATTCCCCGCTTTTTTCCTCGCCGGATAGCCGAAAACGTAGCACAGGGAAGAACGGTGTGCAAGAGAAGCGCCAAACGGGTACACACGTTGGGGATTTTCGCCGTATACTAGCAAGCGGCGAACCGTCGCCCCATTCCTTGTTGAAAGAAGGTTTTTTGCGTGTCCCTTGCCTTTTTCGAAGGGGAGTTTCGCCCCTCGTCCTCGGTTTCCATCCCCGTTACGGATTTGGCCCTCCAGCGAGGCGTCGGCGTTTTCGATTCCCTCCGCACCCTCGGCGGGAAACCTCTCGGCTTGTCCCTCCACCTCGATCGCCTGGAGCATTCCCTCGAGGAAGCTTCGATTGCCCACCCAGCTTCACGGGCGGAGATAGAAGCCGTGATCCGGGAGGGCATCGCCCGGATGGAAGGGGAAACGACCATCAGGATCTACGTCACCGGGGGCGACCGCCATGAAGACGGGGCTTTCCCCGCCCCGCGGTGGTTTGCCCTTTTCGAGCCGACCCACAGGCCGGACCGTTCCGTGACGGCACAGGGCGTGGTTCTTTGGCCCCTGCCCCACGAACGCCCGCTGCCTCTCCTCAAGAGCATCAACTACATGGCCGCCTTCGTCGAGAAGGGGCTTCATCCCGAAACCTACGAGATCCTCTACTGCCCGGCTGGGGAGATCACCGAAGCCACTGCCAGCAACGCTTTCATGGTCATCGACGGGAAGATCGTAACCGCCCCGCTCGAGAGGGTCCTTTCGGGCGTCACGAGGACCTTTGTCCTCGAGGTGGCACGGGAAGCCGGATACACGATTGAAGAACGCTGCCCCCGTCTCGACGAGTTGCCCCGGGCCGCGGAATTCTTCATCACCGGGAGCGTCAAGGAAATCCTCCCTGTCGCGAAGATCGGGGCAACCCGCATCGGCGACGGAAAACCCGGGCCGGTGACCTCCCACTTGGTCCAGCTCCTGGCCGGATCCCTCGAACGCTGGGTGGACTGACTTCCATGCGCGTCCTTGTCGCCTCCTCATCGGTTCCAAATGCAGAAACACTTGCCGGGCTCCTGCAAAAGGAAGGGATCCTCCCGGTTTCGTGGGAAGTTGGAACAGAGGCCCCGGGGCCGGAGGAAGGCTGCTGGGACGCCCTGGTCCTTGACCTGCGCAGCCCCTGGCCCGTACGGGCCAGGTTTTTGCCCGCAGGGCCCCGGATCGCCGTCCTGGATCCACAGGACCAGGCCGCCATGGAAATCGCAAAGCAGCGGGGAGCAAGAGAAATCCTGCCCGGCCGGGAAACCGGCAAGCTGGCGGAATCCATACGGAGAATGGCCGGGGAGGCCCGGCAGCCCCTTCCCGGACTGTTCATGCAGGCGGAACTGCCTCTCGCCCTGGTTCACCCTCTTTACGGAATCGAGGAGGGGAATTCATCCTTCTGCCGATGGATGGAGGCGGAAAAAGCCGATTTTCGAGGCCTCGACATGCCCAGCCTCCTGGGGCCTGACGAGGCGCGTTCCCTCGGATGTGTTTTCCTCGACCTGCTCTCCGGAGAGAGGAATGAAGCCTGCCGCAAGGTTGCCTTCCGGCGCCAGGGCAGGACGGACAAGATCGGGGAGGTCTCCTTTTCAGCCGTTTTCAGGAACGACCTGGAGCAGGCCAGGATCCTGATGATCGTGAAAGACGGGGAAAGAAGCAAACAGGCGGAAGACCGCCTTGAGGAAGAGAGCCGAAAACTGGCCGTGCTGCAATCGATCAACCTGGCCCTGAATGCGAGCCTGGACCCCCAGACCACCATCAAGGCCCTCGTCAACCTCCTTCGGTCTCACGCGGATGTCGACGCAGCCGCCGTCTTCCTGCTGGACGAAGGGTCGATGAAGCTGAGATTCGCGGAGGGGGAGGGCTTCTTCGGGCAAACCATCAGGTCCCTGTCCCTTGCGTCAGGTCAAGGACTGGCCGGATACGCGGCGCTCACGCGGGAACCCGTCTTCCTGCCCGACCTGGACTCCCCGGGCGACTTTTCGCCCGACCCTTTTCTCCTGAGGGAGGAGCGATTTCGCTCGGCCTGCGCTGTTCCCCTTGTGGCCCTGAACCGGGTCCTGGGCGTCGTGGAAATTTTCCGCAGGCAACAACCCGAAAATCCCGAAAGCTGGAAGGAGATGATCGCCTCCGTTGCCCGGCAGGCTTCCGTCACTCTTCACAGGGCCCTCCTCGTGGAGGAACTCGAACGGGCAAACCTCGAGCTGAACCTGGCCTATGACTCGACCATCGAGGGGTGGTCCAGGGCCCTCGACCTGAAATGCAGGGAACCGGAGGGTCACACCGGGAAAGTCACCGAGATGACGATCCTTCTCGCCCGGAAAATGGGGATGAAGGAAAAGGAACTCCAGTCGATCCGCCGCGGGGCAATCCTTCACGATATCGGGAAGATGGGCATCCCCGACGCGATCCTCACAAAGCCGGGCCCGCTGACCGAGGAGGAGTGGAAGACCATGCGGCTGCACCCGGTCTATGCCCTGAAGATGCTGCAGCCCATCGCCTTTTTGAGGGACGCCCTGGCGATCCCGCACAGTCACCACGAGCACTGGGACGGCCAGGGGTATCCCCTCGGCCTGAGGGGGGAACAGATCCCTCTTGCCGCACGGATCTTTGCCGTCGTGGACGTATGGAACAGCCTCATGACCGACCAACCCTACCGAAAGGCCTGGAAAACCGACCGCGTGCTGCCGTATATTCGCGAAAATGCGGGGCGCCTCTTTGATCCCGCAGTCGTCGAAGCTTTCCTTGGCCTGCTCATGAATTCCAAAACAGGCCCGGAGTGAGCATTTTCAACGCTTAGATCCCCGACAAAAAATATTAATCCAATATCAATTCACAAACTAAAGCGATATTTTGATTAATATTCCAATAAATACATACTCCTTGTCATCTCGCTTCTCCCCTATTTTATAATAATTATATTATTTGTTAATAACGTTTACTAATAAAAAGGATTTCCATTTCCGCATAGGCTTTCCCCGCCTTCTACAGGAATTCCCTTTCCTTAACTTCATTAACGGCCTTTCACGACCTTTTCCCCCAAGTCCTCCCACACCGACAGTCTTCATTACAAAATAGAAACCTTACAAATTGAAAATCTTTATATATAGGACCATAAATACAGTATTTGTAAGGCTTGACGGGTTTTTTTACACCCTTATACTGTACCCTGCAATCGTCTCCACTTCGCTACGGATTTTTTAGTTACCCGGGAATTAAAGACCGGATCCAGGAAAACCTGGCAAGCCGGACAAGACAGCAAACCCACTGGAGGTGGACTGAATGATGAAGAAGCTGATCGGATTGGTTCGCGAGGAAGAAGGACAGGGAATGGTGGAATACGGCTTGATCATCGCTCTCGTTTCCGTAGCCGTTATCGTCGCGCTCGGCCTGCTCGGAGGCGGCATCAACACGATCCTGGGCACCGCGACCGGCAAGCTGACGACCGCATCCCAGCAATAAGGGGCCCGGGACACTTCCAGGAAAAAAGGGGCGGGGGGCGGCTTCTTCGCCCCCCGCCCCTTTTTTTCGCAAATTATGAAATAATGCAATTATAATGGCCGGAGAGGGGTGAAGCTCGTGTCGACGTTCTGGGTTTTCCTTCCAGCAGCCCTCTTTGGAGGGTTATGGGATCTCCGCTACAGGAAGGTTCCCAACATCCTGAATTTTGGCCTGCTGTTTTCCGCCCTCGTCTGGCATGCCGCCCGGGGAAACGGTTTCCCCTCGGCCGCGGGAGCGGCTATCGGCCTGGTCGCCCTTTTCGTCCCCTACTGCATGGGAGGAATGGGCGCCGGCGACGTGAAATTCATGGCTGCCCTGGGTGCCGCAGCTGCCTGGCCTGGAGTGATTGACATGGCCCTTTGGTCGGCGCTTTCGGGAGGCATCCTTGTCATCGTCCTGGTCCTGCGCTCCTCCGACTGGCGGGGGGCCTGGCTGGCGCTGGCCGGGGGAAACAGATCCGCCTTCAGGGAACTTTTCGCCGCTGCGGCCTCCCGGCGAAGGGAGAAGGTCCCGTACGCCCTGGCCATGACTGCCGGCTTCATCCTTTCTTCATTTATACCGATTCTCCAGGGGGGGGTGACATTATGAAGCAAAAGAAACACCGCGGAAGCATCCTGGTGGAGTTCGCGCTCGTCCTGCCGCTTTTCCTGGTCCTGGTTTTGGGAATTATCGAGACCGCCTCCCTCTTCCAGCAGTTCCAGGTGGTCCAGTACGCGGCCAGGGAAGGGGCGAGGCTTGCCGCCGTCGGTGAATCGGCCGCAACGGTGACAAGCACGGTGACAGGGATCCTCGCCACGCGGTCCTTTGCAGGAACCCCAACCATCGTGGTCAGCGAGATCCCCAGGTCCACCTACGTGGAATCCCAGGTCTCCGTGTCCGTGCAGCTCCAGACCATCACCCCGCTGGGCAACTTTGTCCCCGCCTTCGCGGGGTCCTTCCTCCCCACTGCTGTGGCCACCTTCAGGAAGGAGGGCTAGCCATGATCCTGTCCGGCAGGAAAAGGGGCAGCGTCCTCGTCATCGCAGCCCTCTCGATGACCGTCCTCCTTTCCGTGGGAGCCCTCGCGGTGGACTACGGCTACGCGGTCCTCATGCGGGAACGACTGCAGCGATCGGTCGATGCCGCCGCCCTCTGCGGGGCCATGGAACTGGCCATGGGCCGCACGGGAACGGCTGCCTCGAGCGCCGTGGACATGGGGAACACGAACCTTCAGGCGACCTACTCGGTCAGTTTCCCCGCCGGAAACCGGTGCCACGTGGACGGGGAGCGGTCCCTGCGAACGTTCTTCGCCGCCGTTCTCGGGCGGGATTCCATGACCGTCAGGGCCCATGCCGAAGCCATCGCCTCGCCGGTCTCCGCGGCCCAGGGCCTGCGCCCCTTCGCGATCGTCCCCCCCGTAGGGGGATTCATCTACGGCACAACCTACACGATCAAGTACGGGCCAGGGCAGGAAAGCGAATCTTTCCACGGCAACTTCAACGCCGTGGCCCTGGACCCGGACGACCGGGGCGCGAGGGATTACCTCGAGAACATCAAGTTCGGCGCCGACGGGTGGATCGACCTCGGCAACATCACGACGGACGACGACTGGATCGACACCGAACCCGGCAACATGGCGGGCCCCACGAAGGAAGGCGTAAACTACCTCGTGGACCAGGACTCCCACGACTGGGACTACTACCAGACCAGCGGGGGTATCGAACTGAGCAGCCGGCTCATTACGATCCCCATCATCGAGTCCATGGTCGACATCAACGGCCGTGAACTCGTCCGTGTCATCGGGTTCGCGCGGGTGTTCCTGGAGAACGCGATTGGCACCGGCAACGACGTCGACGTCTATGCCCGTTTCGTGAGGATCGCCACGCCGAACTCCCGAACTGGGGGAAGTGCCCAGGATTACGGGGCCTACGGGATCCGCCTCATCGTCCCGGGCTCCTGAGGAGGGAAATCCATGCGAAGAAGGATCCTGCTTGTCACCGTTTCCATTCTCCTGGCATTCATCGCGGCAGCCCTGGTCTACGGCCAGATCAAGGGCTACCGCAACCGCCTTTCGGCGGCGGAAAAACAGTACCTGTCCGTTCCTGCCGCCGCCAGGGACATCCCGGCTTTTGGAACGATCACTTCTTCCGACATCTCCACGCTCACGGTCCCGCGCACGGCATTTCCCGCCGCGGAGATTCTCCCTCCAGGGCAAATCGTCGGCAAGCGAACCCTGTACCGCATCGCCAAGGGGGACCCCCTGCTGAAATTCAAGCTGGCTGACTCGGGGGGCAAGGGCAGCAGCCTCTCGGTGGCCCTGCCCAACGGAATGAGGGCCATTTCCATGGCGGTGGACGAGGTTTCCCTCGTTTCGGGACATATTCGCATCGATGACCGCGTGGACGTCGTCATCCTCGAAAAGCGCCCGGGAGGCGTCACCCCTGCGCGCAACCTCCTGTCCGGCCTGAAGGTCCTGGCCATCGGCATCGACTCTGCCGGGGCTTCCGAGGAGAGGAAAAAAGCTTTGGCCGCGGACCTCTCCCGGTCGGTCGTCCTCGAGATCAAGCCCGAGCAGGCCCCGATCCTCGCCTGGGCCCAGAGGCGGGGCGACCTGTGGCTTTCGCTCAGGCCCGCAGGGGAAGAGGCCAAAACCCCCGAAGCGGTCTATGCAGGCCCCGAGCCAGCGGCCTGGAGGGAACGAAGTGCCTCGCAGGGAAGTGGAACTCCCGCTCCGAAAGCTGCTTCCGGTGCGCCCGCCAGGGGCCGGACCGTGCAAGTCACGTCTTCCGGCTGGCCGGTCGAGATCATGGTCCCCGGAAAGACCGAGTCCGTTGCCGTTCCAGCAAAGTGAGGAGGTCCAAAACCATGCGGGTCAAGATGAAATCGTTCCTGTTGGGAGCCTGTCTTTTTTTCTTCGCCATCATCCCTTCCCCGGGCTTCGGGGAAGCCAAGCAAACCTGCCACCTGGAAACGGGAGAAAACGCCCCCCTGGTTTTCGAGTCCATGGTCAGGGTGGCCATCGGAAACCCGAACGTGCTGGACGCCCAGCCGGTCAGCAAGAACGAGCTTTTGCTCTTCGGCAAGGCTGAAGGCGTTTCGTCCCTTGTCGTCTGGGACGCCAAGGGGCGGCATACCCTCGATATCGTGGTCCATGCTTCCCGTCGGGCCAAAACCTGGGATATCCAGCAGACTCTGCAATACCCGGGCGTGAAGGTCATCGTGACCGACACGACGGTTCTCCTGGAGGGTACGGTCAAGACACCCTACGACAAGAAACGGGCCGAATCCATCGCGAAGGCCTTCGCCCCCAACGTCGTGAACCTCCTGAACGTCGAAGGAGACCCTCGGGTGAAGATCGAGGCCATCGTCATGGAAATGTCAAAAGGGGACGGGCAAAAGCTTGGCCTGTCGTACCTGCAGGGCGGAAGCGGACAGTTCTCTTCCGGAAGCGTCGACCTGGTCAATTCCGAGCTGGGACAGCTCGGCTTCACGTGGAACCGCGCCGCGGACGTGGCATCCAACCTCAATGGGCTTTTCGAGGCCGTCAAGAGCACCTCCCACACGAAAATCCTGAGCCGCCCGAGCGTCAGCAGCCTCAGCGGGGAAAAGGCCTTCATCAACGTGGGAGGGGAGATCCCCGTTCCGGTCGGCGTCAACAACGGGGAGATCAAGATCGAGTGGAAACCCTACGGGGTCATCATGACCATCGTCCCGGAGGTCCAGAGCGACGGCGATATCCTGCTCAACCTTTCGTCGGAGGTTTCGGAACTCGACTGGGACAACAAGATCGTCACGAGCGGGGTCTCGATCCCTGCGCTGCGGACCCGGAAGGTGGAGAACCGGACCGTCCTGAAGGACGGCGAGCCCCTGGTCATCGGCGGACTCCTGGACAACAACCAGACCCGGTCGGTCAAGAGGATCCCGTTCCTTGCGGACCTCCCCCTGATTGGGGGGCTCTTCAGGAGCAAGCATTTCCAGAACAACGAAACGGAACTCGTGATCACCGTCATCCCTCAGGTGGTGAGGCTGCCATGATCCGGCTTTTTCTCGTCGACTCCGATGCGCGACTGGCTCGCTGGAAAGAGGAACTTTCCGGGAACACCGAGATCGAGCTGGCCGGAGAAACCTCCTCGATCCGGGAATTCCTTTCCCTCGCCGAACGGGGGCGCCCCCATGTCGTCCTGCTCGGCCTGCCGACCAGCGAGGAGGAGGCACATTCCATCCTGGAAACGCTCAAGCCGCTCCAGTTCGCACCGGGATTGATCGTTGCCGCCCGGGAGGGCGACCCGGATGCCATCCGCAGCGTGATCAGGAGGGGAAACGATCCGCAGGCCGTCGTCCGTGTCCGGGAAAACGACCCGGAGTCCATACGGAGCGTGATCCGACTCCAGGCCAAGGATTTCCTTCCTTCGGACTGCCAACCGGGAGACCTCGCTGCCTCCGTGGCCCGTGTCTATGCGATCGTAAACCGGGACAACCGCGACAGGACGGGGATTCTCCTGGCCCTTTGGGGATGCCGGGGCGGAGCGGGAACGACCTCCCTTGCCCTTTCCCTGGCCGGAACGGCACGGCGAACAGGCTTGAGGGCCGTGGTCGTCGACGGGGACATAGCCCTGGGTGATTCCGCCTTCCTGATGAATACGCGCCCCTCCCTGACCTGGGTGGACTGGGCGAAGGACAAGAGCGGCGGCGAGAATGACATCCGGCGCTACCTCGTGATGACGGAGGAGGGATTCCCGATCCTGTCCGCCCCGAAATCCCCCACCCAGTCGGAACTCGTCAAGCCGGAGGCGGTTGGAGAAGCCCTGGACCTTCTCGCCAAATCCCATGACCTGGTGATCGTCGACCTTCACCGGGTCTTCGACGAAGTCACGCTCCATGTCGCCGAAAAGGCCCAGCGACTCTGGCTCGTGACGGACCCCTCCCTATCGGGGGTCAAGAACATCAGCCTGTTGTGGAACCTGCTGGACCAGCTTCGCCTCGCCCACGATGAACGCGCCTCGGTGATCAACAGGGTCAACAAGGGAAATGCCCAGACGGCTGCAAAGCTCGCATCCATGTACAGGGCGGTGGCTATCGTTCCCGAGGAACCGAACCTGAACCGTGCCTGGGACAGCGGCCAGACCCCGGTACGGGCCATGCCCCGTTCGCCTTTCGTCAAGGGAGTTGAAACCCTGCTGGGGCACCTTTTCCCGGAACCCTCCGGTAAGAAAGGGATAGAGAAACGATGAGCCTCCTGAAAAGGCTGGCGGGCCGTTCTTCCGAGGAAGAAAGGGGACGAGTCCAGGTTTCGGGCGCTTTCCGGGCCGCCCAGCGACGCCTCCTCGTGAGGCTTGCCGAGGAGGTTGATCCCAAGGAGCTGAACTCGATAGAGGGAGGTCTCCAGGGCAACTCCGAACTTCGCAAGAAAGTGCTGCGCATCGTCGACACCTTCCTTGCCGAAAGCTCTGGCCTGTCGGCCGCAGAGCAGGACCGGCTCCGGGAGCAGGTCCTGGACGAAGTGTTCGGCTTCGGCCCGATCCAGCCCCTGATCGATGACGAAAGCGTGAGCGAGGTCATGGTGAACGGACCCGACATCGTCTACGTGGAACGCAGGGGACGCATCGAGATCACCGATGTCGTCTTTGCCGACGACGAGCACGTCAAGCGCATCCTGGACCGCATCGTCGCCCCCCTGGGACGCCGGATCGACGAGTCCTCCCCCATGGTCGACGCCCGGCTCCCGGACGGATCCCGGGTCAACGGGATCATTCCCCCGCTCGCGCTGGACGGGCCCACCATCACGATCCGGAAGTTCAAGAAGACGCCGCTCACGACAACGGACCTCATCACCTACGGAACCCTCTCCGAGGAAGCCGTCGCGTTCATCCGTGCCGCGGTGGAAGCTCGCTTCAATATCGTGATCGTTGGAGGAACAGGTTCGGGCAAGACGACGCTCCTGAACGTCCTTTCGGGCTTCATCCCCGAAAACGAGCGGATCCTCACCGTGGAGGACGCGGCCGAGCTGAAACTCCAGCAGCCCCACGTGGTGCGCCTGGAAGCCCGGCCGGCCAACATCGAGGGAAGGGGATCCATCCCTATCCGCAGCCTCGTGAAAAACTCTCTTCGAATGCGGCCCGACCGGATCATCGTCGGGGAGTGCCGCGGCGGAGAGGCTTTCGACATGCTCCAGGCGATGAACACGGGGCATGACGGATCCATGACGACGATCCACGCCAACTCGGCAAGGGACGCCCTCGCCCGCATGGAAAGCATGGTCATGATGGCGGGGCTCGAGTTGCCGCTGAAAGCCATTCGGGACCAGATTTCCTCGGCCGTCGACCTTCTCGTCTACCAGGAACGCCTGAGGGACGGAAGCCGGCGGGTCATGACCGTAACGGAAATCACCGGCATGGAGGGCGAGATCATCCAGACGCAGGACCTTTTCCAGTTCGACCACCAGGGATTCGACGAGCGGGGCCGCTCCCGGGGGAGATTGCGCCAGACAGGCCTCCAGCCCAAGAACCTGTCCAAGTTCGAGATGGCAGGGGTTTCCCTGCCCGGAGACAGCCTGGGGAACCGGTAGGGGAGGCTGGGGAAGATGCGTGACCTGCTCGTCGTGTTCGTAGCCGTTTTCACGGTCGCATTCAGTCTTTTCTGCCTGGCCAGGGCTACACGCCGCCCTCCGGCCATGGATCCCCTGAACCGGGTCCAGGCCTGGCTGATGGCGGAAGGACGGGTGAACCCGGAGCGGCACAAGTTCCGCTTCGTCTCCATCCTCACACCTAAACAGTTCCAAAGGATAGTCCTGCGGCAACTCCAAAACGCCGGCATCCCCCTGGAGGTGGAAGAAGCCCTGCTGCTCTGGGTGAGTCTCTGCCTGGTTTGCGCCCTCCTGGGGTTCTTCCTCAGGAGCCTCCTGGGACTGGCCTCCGGGATTGCACTCGCCGCGCTCTTCCCCGTCCTTTACCTGCGGATCCGCTCGGGCAGGCGACGGAACCAGATGGAGGCCCAGATCCCCGACCTGATGGACTTGCTGGCTTCGGGCCTGAGGGCCGGTTTCAGCTTTTTCCAGAGCCTCCAGCATGCCTCCACCCAGATGGATAGCCCCCTGGGGCCAACCCTGGAGCACGTCATTGCGGAAATGACCGTCGGCATAGACGTGGAAACCGCCCTGCACCGCTGGGTGGATCGCACGGGCAGCCTCGACCTCGAACTGGGCGTCTCCGCGATCCTCATCCAGCGGGAAGTGGGGGGGAACCTCGCCGAGGTCCTGGACAACATTTCGGGCATCATGCGCGACCGGCGCGAAGCGCAGATGGAAATGCGATCCATGACAGCCCAGGGGCGCATGGAAGGCTGGGTCATCTCCCTCCTCCCGATCACCCTCGGAGCCTTTTTCACCCTGGCAAAGCCCGAATACATGAGCGTCCTGTTCAACACGCCCCAGGGGGTCCGGATGCTCACCCTCTCTGCCGTGAGCGGAGTCATCGGGATCTTCCTCGTGAACCGCATCGTGAGACCCAAGTACTGAAGGAGGGACCCGGCATGTCCTTGTGGCTTCCGATCCTGCTTGTGATTCTGCTGGCCCTGAGCATCGGCCTTTTCCTGTTTGCGGTTCTCGTCCGGGAAGATGTGCGTATCCAAAGGACCTCCGACTACCTGGAGGTCAAGAGGCAACTCGCGGCACCCTCTTTCCGCAAGCGGGTCGTCTCGCCCCTGGCAGCCGCCCTGGTGAACTTTCTATCGCACCTTTACCCGGCCAAGACGCTCGAGCGACTGGACGATTACTGCGAAAAGGCCGGACGCCCCCTGGGGTTGACGGGCAAGACACTGGCCGTTTCAAAGGTCATTTTCGCGGTATGCGCCTGGTTTTTCGCCACCGCTTTCATCCGGGGCCGTTTCGTGTTCCCGGCCTCGATCGTGGCGGCGGGCATCGGCTATGCCCTTCCCGGGATGTGGATTTCCTCCAGGATCAAGAGCCGGACAAGCCTGGCACGAGCCCAGCTTGCCGACGTCATGGATCTGCTCGTGGTCAGCGTCGAGGCGGGGTTGGGCCTCGATGCGGCCCTGCAGCGGGTGGCGGCCCGTTTCCGAAAGCCGCTCGGGGAACTCTTCTCCAAGGCCATTGCCGAGATCAGTCTCGGCTCTTCCCGGGAAGCCGCCTTCCGGGGCATCTCCGAAACACTCCCCTTCAACGAGCTCAAGTCATTCACGGGCAGCATCATCCAGGCCGAGCGCCTCGGGACGAGCATCGCCGCAGTTCTGCGGTCGCAGGCCGCCAGCCTCAGGAAACACAGGCGCCTGCGGGCAGAGGAACACGCGCGCAAGGCCCCCGTGAAAATCCTTTTCCCGCTCGTCATCTTCATCTTTCCAAGCATCTTCGTCATCATCCTGGGACCGGCCATGATCGAGATCATTGC
>Ga0209269_1000558_pt1 | contig 33280 bp, 23 predicted proteins | sample MTBAKMMethaMetaG_FD_187455 | JGI IMG/M metagenome (GOLD analysis project Ga0209269, IMG submission 187455) | Enrichment culture microbial communities from Arthur Kill intertidal strait, New Jersey, USA, that are MTBE-degrading - MTBE-AKM (Arthur... | ecosystem: Environmental > Aquatic > Marine >... | reverse complement strand
TGACCGAGAAAGGACAAAAGTTCTCCTGTGCGTTGATGACAGCCTCAGCCCTTGATATTAAAAAACTTACGGAAATAGCAGCATGAAAAACACGCATAAAAAACAAAGAGTTGAAGAATTGTAGTACAGATTGAGGAATCGCGGAACATTTTTTGTTGACGAAAGGTGCTGATAACCAAGGAACATTTGACGCTGGGCCGGGAAAAAAGACAATTGATCACACAAAGACACAAGGAACACAGGGCCGCCGGTGGCGGAGAAAGTAGAACAGTAGAAAGTAGAAAGAGTAAAAAAAGAAAAACCCCCTGCGGTGCAGGGGGCTAAAATTTTTACTAGACATTAGATTGCTTCGTCGTTTTTCACGGTTGCCTTCCGCCAAATACCAATCAGGGTTTGGTCTTTTCTTGCGAATCATGGAGGGCGGCACTAACGACCGGATACAGCCGCTCGGCCATGCGGTGGTATCCAAAGGCGGAAGGGTGAGTACCCTCGTAAAAGGCGTCGGCATCCAAAGGACCCAAAAGCGTCATGCCCTCCACGAGATAAATATGCTTGTCGCCGGCCTGGATGCGCTGGTTAACGGCCTGGCGAACCACCTCGCGATCATATTGCGAGCGTTTGACATAACTGTCGTCATAAAATTCGCGGGTGGAAAAAATGGGGGCGATACAGACGATAGGCGTCAAGGGACGAACGGAACGGAGCTTGCTGAGCATGTTGCAGTAAACCTCGGGCGGCTGCATACCATAGGATTTGCCCAACCCCAAGACATAACAACAGCAGTCAATCTCCGCGATGAGGTCAACGACCTCCGGCTCGGCCTTGCCATTACCACCAAAGCCCAAATCAATATAATCCATGTTCAACATGCGGGAAAGAATGGCAGGATAATTCATGGCGGGGCGAGAGGTGCCGGAACCCTGCATAACAGATGAACCGTAGAAAAAGATGGGCTTATCAACGGCGAATGGTGCGGGAGAGGACAGCTCGGCCTCGTCGTCCAGGCCAATGGCCAGCACGCGGACCTCACGAAACAAGGGCAGGTAAATGGTAATCTCTTTCATGCGGTGATCGGCACCGCGGAAGAAATTGGCCTTCTGCTGGTCTTTTTCGCCGACAGTGACAGAACGCAAATAGACATTATTAACATAAACGTCCATGCCGTTCTTGCCCAGACCTGCCATCGAGCGGCTGTCCACATCCTTGGCTGGCTGGACCTGAATCCATAACTGAGTGGAATTGGTGGCAAAGCGAATCCGGCCGCCGGTGGGATATAACGCCAGCTTCCAGACGGGGGGACGGACCTTATCCTTGGCGCGGGCGGGCAGCCGCCATAAATCGGGGGCATTCTCCTTAAACCAGGGGAGGCCACAAACCTGAAAACGCGACTCCGGGAACGATATCCACTTGACCGCCGGGAAGTTGGGATCATCCTCGACAGGAGCGGCGAAAACGGGCTTAACCAGGGCAAACGTAACAACCAAAAGCAGCGTCCAAGATAACAGGGCGATTTTCTTATACATATTTACCTACCTTTTCGAAAAAAGAGATTACTTCGTCTTGCGATATACACCGGTCTCCTCGCAATGACATTTTTAGGGGTTGACTTAACCTATCACCATCTAATCTATAACACAACTCATTGTGATTCAAGTAAAAAACTTGATTCCCGTAGAGGGTATTGACTCGTCAGTCAAAAAAGCGGAAGCGAATGATGGTGTATAAAGCGTGCAGGCCGTCCTTCCAGGTAATCTTCTTACCCTCGGCATAGGTCCGGCCACTATAAGAAATGCCGACCTCATAAATCCGCCAGCCGGCCCGGGCAATCCTGGCGGTAATCTCCGGCTCAACACCAAAGCGATTGCTCTTAATCTTAAGCTGCTGGATAACCTGGCGGCGAAAAACCTTGTAGCAGGTCTCCATGTCGGTAAGGCTGAGATTGGTACACATGTTGCTCAAGGTGGTAAGCAGCTTATTGCCGACGGCATGCCAGAAGAACAAGACCCGCTTTTCCTCGGAGCCGGTAAAACGCGAGCCGTAAACCACGTCGGCCCGACCGTCGAGAATGGGCTTGAGCAACCGGGGATAATCGCCGGGATCATACTCCAGATCGGCGTCCTGAATGAGGGCAATATCGCCGCTGACCTGAGCAAAGCCATCCCGCAGGGAAGCACCTTTACCCTGGTTACGCTGGTGGGTAATTACCTTAATGGGCAGGGAATCAGATTCATATTGCTGCTGAATCTGCTGGATAATCGCGGCGGAGGCGTCGGAACTGGCGTCGTTGACAATAATCAATTCCCGCTGCAAAGGCATTTTGACGGCCAGGACGCGAGAAACACATTCGGCGAGCGTCTTCTCCTCGTTAAATACGGGTATGACAATTGAAAGTCGAGTCATAACGCTGATTTTAAAGGAAAATTAACCCTTACGCCAAATAAAAAAGCCGCAGCCACAGGCGAAAAAATCCATGCCGGGACGCGGCGCGGGGCAAAACCCAGAAAGTGCCGGCAGAGGTATTTTAAAAGGGGGGACTTTCTGCTACCATAAGACGGATGAACGAGAGGATAAGGCAACGCTGGAACGGCGCAGGCGGCTGCGCGGAAATACTGCGGGTGGGTTTGCCCCTGATGCTGAGCACAGGCATGCATACCCTGCAAATATTCATCGACCGGGTATTCCTGATGTGGTACTCCAGCGACCAGATGTCGGCGGCGATGCCGGCAGGAATTATGTCCTTTACCTTCGCCAGCTTCTTCCTGGGAACGGTCAGCTATGCCAATACGTTCGTGGCGCAATATACCGGGGCAAATCAGCCTCGACGGGTGGGACCGGCGGTGTGGCAAAGCATCTTGTTCGCCCTGGGGGCAGGGATTGTCATGCTGAACCTGGTACCATTGTCGAATACCATCTTCAACTGGGCGGGACACGATCCCACCATCCGCCGATACGAAATAATCTACTTCAAAGTCCTGGTGCTGGGAGCGGCACCCATGCTGCTCAGCTCGGCAGTATCGACATTCTTCACCGGCAGGAAGCAGACCTGGACGGTACTGTGGGTGAACCTGGTCGGTACGGCAGTGAATATCGCGCTGGATTACTGTCTCATCTTCGGCAATTTCGGATTTCCCCGCTGGGAAATCGCGGGAGCGGGGGTGGCGACGGTCAGCGCCAGCGTGGTAAATCTGCTGCTCTATGGCATTTTGTTTTTCCGCCGAGACAATCGCCGCCAGTACGCCAGCGTCCGCGGGGCTAAGCTGGATAGAAAGCTTTTCGGCAGACTCATGCGGTACGGCCTGCCTAACGGGACGCAGTTCATGCTGGAAATGCTGGCGTTTTCCCTGTTCATTACATTTCTGGGCAGAATCGATAAGGCGGCACTGGGGGCCAGCAGCATGGCGTTCCAGGTGAATATGCTGGCGTTTATGCCGATGATCGGCCTGGGGGTCGCCTTGTCGGCCCTGGTGGGTCAGGCACTAGGCAAAAATAATCCGCAACTGGCCCGGCGGAGCACCTGGTCGGCATGCTATGTGGCGTTCAGCTATATGATAGTGATTGCCCTGATCTTCTGGCTCCTGCCGGAGGTGATGCTCTGGCCCTATGCCCTGCACGCGGATCAACAGGAATACGCGAGCCTGGCGCCGACGGCGAAGATACTGCTGCGGTTCGTGGCCTTCTACTGCCTCTTCGACGCGGGAAATATTATCTTCGCGGCGGCCTTAAAGGGAGCGGGCGATACCCGGTTCGTCATGATAATGGCGGTGAGCCTGAACTGGCTGCTGATGGTAATACCGACGTGGGTCGCCAGTCGATTGGGGGTCGGGTTATACGTTATGTGGACGATCTTTACCGCCTTCGTGTGCGTGCTGGCGGGGGCGTTCCTGCTGCGGTTTCTCCAGGGAAAATGGCAGATGATGCGAGTAATAGAAACGGCGCCGGCGCTGCCCATGAACGCAATCCCGGAAGTACCCACCCTCGAAATAGACGCGGGCTAAATGCGACAATATAACATTTCCTGCCCCGATGCTTAATGGATTAATGGAACATTAGTGGTGGCCAGCCCCACCATGTGGCGGCCGATAATATAACCCTGGGCCTGAAAGAAAGGAATACGCAATAATTCGCGGGGCGTGGCGAATTTCTGCCTGGCCTTTAAAGAAAGTATCCCGCCGACGACATAATCAGCAAAACCGACACTAAGTACCTCGCCGGCCTGGCGCCGCTGCCATAAATAATCCAGGCCCTTTACCCGCCGCTGAAGGCGATCGGCTATCTGCGGACCAAGCTCAAGCTGACCGGAATCGAACTGCCGCAACTGCTGCTGAGCCAATTGCAAATCCTGGTCAAGACACTGGATAGCCTGCTCATATTGGTTGGGATCGGTGACCGGCTGAGTAAGACCGTCCAAATAAATGTCATAAGTCTGACCGTGGAAAAGCATGTGATTTTTCTTCCCGCCATCCGGTAATTTTTCAAATTGATTGGTCATCCGCTTCCAGGGATATTCCACCAGCTTCAGGCCGGGAAAAACCGTTACCAGCCAGCCGGGACCGCCCGGACCGAAAAGCCGGCCATCTGTGCAGACGGTGACCCCGCTGCCCGCCCAAGCGCAGGTGCGAGCCAGTAAACAAGAAACGACAGCCTCCTGGCGGCAATGCTGGGAGATGGTACCCTCAACCAGCATGTCGGGAAATTCGCTCTCGACCAGCGGCCGCAATGACTGGCCGGCTGCCAGGTCCTGTAAGGTATATTGGCAGTGCAAAACCGGGTCGGCCGGGGCAAGATCGCCCTCCAACTGAACCTCGACCACCCCGCCGCAAAGGGCCGCTAAAAAGTCGGCCTGCAACTGCTGCTCGAGCAACTGATAGTTAACATGAATCCGCCGCAACGGCAGATAGGCAGTGGTGTCCGGATCAGTGTAATTGACGGCGGCGATGTCGGCACAGCCCCGTAAGCGGCAACGACGCAGCAGAGGAAGCAATTTGCCAATCAACGCCTGGTCCGGCGATTCGGCCGGTGACTCGGCCAATGAAGAAGAGGGCGGCGATAACGAGGAATTCTGCCGATCAAAAGAAAGCAGCCAACTCGTGAGGGTATCGGCATCGATAGTATCGGCGAGCAAATCGACCCGGCCGCTGGGCGAGGCATCCGATGAATCAAAAGAATAAAAGGGATCGTGGACGTCGGCTACAATATGTAATTGATTATTACCGATTCCCAACTTTAAGTCGGGTAAATATAACCGAGAGGAGGAAAATTCCACTTCGTTCGCCTCGATGCCGATGGGCATATCATGCAGCCGGCCGCTAAGGGTAAACTGGGCGGTGGAAGGCTTTAAATAAAGGGCTACCGTGGGGGAAAACTGTAAAAAGGTATTGAGCGAACCCCGGGTGTGACCAGCAAATTGGGCGGATGCTAAAGGGGTAAACCAACAGGCCCAGGCTGACAGGCGCGGCAGGTGATAATTAAGGTCCAGCTCGGCGGACCGGCAGGGCCAGGTGGCTCGACCCTGAAAAAACTCCATCAGCCGCGGCTGCTGCAGCGTTCCGCCGACAGTGATAAAGCTGTCGTCGGGCAAATCCAGTCGAAATTGCTGTAAGCGCAGCGGGGCGTCGCCTTCCTCACTGAAAGAGCAGGATGCGACCAGACGGTCATTAAGCGGCTTGGCGAAAAAAACCGGCGGGGACGGCGGACCCTGGTCGGCAGAGGGTACAGGAAGATAAATTTGTAAAGCTGTCCGGGACAGGTCAACTTCGGTGCGGAAGTTATATCTTTCCCGGGGCAGGTCCCAATCCAGGTTGGAAGATAAATTTGCCGTACCGTCCAGGCGGCAGCGGTGATAAATCTGTTCCCATAAAGGAAATTCAGCCGCGGCGGAAGCGGGAGGGGTAAGAGCGGCCTGCAGAGAAAGCTGACCCCTGGGGCAGATCTTCATCCAAGGGGTACTGGGGTCCGGGACCGCGTTAGCATCGAGATAGAGATTACCGGAAATCCGGGTGGTTAAACCGGTCAGCACCGCTTCAAGGTGCTCAATATTTATCGATAACGGTAAACGCGGCGGGGCGGAAAAAATGGATTGGCCAGCTAAGCTGTCTGCGAGAGTCGCGGAAAGGGCGGCGGATAAGCGGCAAGGGGCGCCCTGGTGTTTATCCCAATAAGGCAAAACCGCTGGGGAAGATGCGCCGGCAATGGTTTTGTACGGTTGAATGATAAAACTGCTGCCGCCGGCGTCGAGAACAAGGCTCAGGTGTCCGGCCGGCTCATCGAAGCTGGCGGCGACCTGCAAATCAGCGCTGCCACCCAGGTTATCGATCGCGATGTCATGGACCAGAATGCGACCCTGCGGGCTAAATAAGGCTGGTAGATACGTGTGCAGATCTTCCAGCTTTTGCGTCTGCAGATTGAGACGGCAGCGACCGGGCAAGAACGTACCGCCAGAACTTTCCGGCACCAGGCGGGGCGAAAACTCTCCTTCGGCAGAAGCGGTAAAGCTGCCCAGTGTTATTGAGCCGTGATATTCAATCTTGCGCCGGGGCGGACCATCGCGTCGCAAGGCAAGGTCGCCCTGACATGAGCCGGTAAGGGCAATTTTTTGCCGCTGAAGAGTATTGGACAGGGTCGGCAGGGCGGTGAGCAATTCGGAAAAGTCATAAACCTTCCAGGGAGTTTGCAGACTCACGGCACCGTTGGGGTCCAGGGCAAATCGGCCGGGGCCGGCTGTCAGGAGAACGCCACCCATATCGGCGGTAAATTGCAGTTGTTCGAAAGACAGCGGTGAATCGCCCAAAGCGGCGGCCAGACTGATATTCAAACCCCGGCTGGGTGATTTGCTAAAGAATAATTTTTCCTTTTGCCGGCGATCCCTCCAGTTACAAACAGTATTCGGCGGCAGGAGCAGTTGTCCCTCCAGCTTTCGGCGGTCCCCAAACTCGCCCAACTTCAAGCGGGCATGGGCGGGACCGGCAATATCCCAATCCGACAGAAACTGTCGCAGGCAAGGGGTGCGCTCTTCCAAACCGGCCAGGTCGTTTATATCCAACTTAGCGTCCAGGCCAAAGGGGAGATGAGGGTCGGTTAAGAGGGCAAAAACATCAATTAACGAAACTTGCTCACCCGGATCGGTGAGCCGGTTTAGAAGCTGATAAGAATCCGGCACGCTCAGGCGGGCCTGGAAGTCAAGCAGGGACCAGCAGCCGCGGAATTGCTCCAGCGATAAGTCGCCGGTGTCCCGATCAAATCGGCCCAGCAAATCAAGTCTGGCCGGCTCGCCGGGGCGCTTAGCCAGGACCTGCGTGTCCAAACGGCAGGAGGCGGCGTCGAGATTGAAGGAAAAAACCGCCGCTCGCTCATCCGCGGTAAAGTCACCGCCCCAGTTCAGCCAGCCTTGGCAGGCGAGATCGCTTTGCCTTATCAATTTCAGTTTCCGCAAAATCGGAACCGCTCCGCTGAGCAGATGCAGATTAATACCCGCCTTATCAATCTTAACGGCTAAAGCTTTATCGGCGCCGGGCCGGGGATTGTAATAACCGGCGGCCTTTAATGTAAGGCCCGGGCCGGTAAGATTAAAATCCGACAAATCACCGATGCCGGTGGCAGGGTCATACTCAACGGCAAAATCAGCAGCAGCGCTAAAATCCCGGAGTAAACTGCGATTATCCAAATTAGGATCCACGGGGCGGGTGGTAATATCGGCGCCGGCCACCTGCCATCGGCCGGTGAAATTCAGTTTATGGCTGGCGGCAATGTCCATCCGCAGCTCCAGACTGCATTTGCCCCGTAACTGATCGACCACGATCGGTTGATTAGCGTCTGGTCCCCGGGCTAACCGGCGATTAAGCAGCGCGGGCAGATCCAACAGGCCCAAATCAAACTGATCGATACTCAACTGCGCCGACTGGAGGGGTTCTGTTTCGGTCTCCACCGTGCCGGCAAAAGAGAGCCGGCCGGTACTGGTGATCGTGGCGGCAGACGAATCGAATGGTCTATCCGACTGAGAATTCGAGACCTCTGTCCCGGCAATTTGTCGGGCCTGCAGGGACCACTGAAGGATATTTTGCTCAGGGTTACGGTAAATGGAGGCGGATTCAACGGCGAAGGAGCGGCTGCGGTTGGGCGAGGGGTCGCAGATGATAATATGAATAAGCGATTGATTAATCAGGATATTGCTGACAACGAAATCGTCCTGCAAGTGCAGGTCATCGATATTAATCCGGCCGGTGTGGTTGACAATGATATATAGTTTTGCGCGGCTGATAAGCAAGTGATTGATGCGGGAGCGGAGCAATTCCAGCGGGGCAAAAGGCAACTGCAACTGCTCAACGGCCAGAAGGTTTCCTTCGCCGAAACCCGGGCGACGCGCTACCGTTAAATCGGAGACGACGATTCCGTCCCTCCAACTGAGAGAGAGATTGCCCATCGTAACTTCGCGGGCAAACTGCCGCTCCAAGCTGGTCACAATTTTCGTTTTGACCCAGGCGGCGGGCAGATACCAGGGCAAAAGGCCGTACCCCAGAGCCAGAATCAATACCCCACCTGCCAGCAGCCAGAAAAATAATCGATATTGCCTGCGAAACAATGACATATATATATCCGTCACAAAGACTTATATCAGGGATTTTAAGCGGGATATTAATCGGCAGCAACGAAAAACGCCGAAATAAAACCAGAGCGGTCGGCCGATATTTTTTAAAATATTTACCGGCTGACGTATAAGCTCGGATATAATTGCCCACTTTGAACCGGCAAAGCAGAAAAAATATTCGAAGGAATGACATGATGCCCGCACGCGAGAGATTAAATACGAAACCCATCGCCGCCGCGATAAAACCCGGCTTCGGCGGATTAATGGTGGTTATCTTCCTATGCCTGGGCTGCTATAAACCGCTGGAACAAATCAAGCTGGTCAACAACCAAACCCGTGTCCCCGATCACAAGGTGATATTGTTCTTTCTCGACGGGGTGAGAAACACCCTGTACGAAGAGATGCTGGCCGAGGGAGAGCTGCCGTATATCAAGAAGTACTTCGTGGATCGCGGCTGCCGAGTGGAAAATGCCTTTACCGAAATCCCGACGATTACCTACGCCATCACCACCACATTCGCCACGGGCCTGGAGCCGGGCCATCACGGCATTCTGGGCAACAAATTTTTCGACCGGGATCAGCAGCTTTTCATCGACTTTACGACCCCTGAAACCTACCGCCACCTCGACAAGAATTATTTTGCCCCTAATCTTTACGAGATCCTGCAAAAAGATTTCAGCGTATCCATCCAGACGCCGCTGCGACGGGGGGCGTATCGCAATATCGATAACTGGGCGACCTCAGGGGTGTGCTGGTTTTTCGGCTGGTACGAAAGCGTCAATAACTGGGCGGCCAGACGCTTCGAGCTGATCGGCGAGATCGCCCGCAAGGTGGACCGCTGGCCGGGGCTGATCTTCGCCTATTTCCCCGGCAGCGACGAGATCGGCCATCGCTGCGGCCCATTCAGCCAACGTTACAAAAAGTCGCTGGAAAAGCTGGATGAAGAACTCGGCAAAGTCTGCCAGGCCCTGGAGCGTAACGGACTGCTGGAGGGCACGTACCTGTTCCTGGTTAGCGATCACGGGATGGTCGCTACTCAGCCGGCACATTATGTGGACGTGAAAAAACTGCTGGAAGAAAAATTTACCCTCCACATCACCGACAACGGGCCGGAGCACCAAACCAATTACAGCGACCGGGTAGCCTATTTTTCGCGGTATGACGCGGTGCTGGTAAACGGCGGGGGCCGACGAGTAGCATTGCATTTGAAAGACGGCGACGACTGGCAGCGGCTGGCGACAGAAGACCAGGTTCGGCCGATCGCGAAATTCCTGGCGGCCACGCCGGGAATCGATGCGGTAGCGTATCGCGGGCCGGGCGGAGTGATAATCGAAAACCAGCATGGACGAGCATTGATCGAAAGGCAAAGTTATCCGGCACATACCCCTCTCAATGAAAAATTATACCGCTATCAAATTATTGACGGCAGCGACCCGCTGGGATATGCTCTCCTGCCGCAGGGCGAGCAACTGGCGGACGGCCAATTCCACGACGGCGGCTATTGGCTCAGAGAAACGGCCCAGAGCCGTTATCCCGATGTGCCGGTGCAGATAGCGGAGGTTTTCGATTCCCGCCGCTGCGGCGATCTGGTAATATTTGCCGCGGATAACTGCGGTTTCGGGCCGGAAAACGCCCAGGGCGGCCACGGCGGAATCCTGGATATCGATATGCAGGTGCCAATGGTCATCGCCGGGCCGGGTATCAAACCGGGCAGCACCGTCGGGCAGGCCCGCAATGTGGATGTAGCCCCTACAATAATCGATATGATCGATCAAGAGAAATTGTCCAAGTATGACTTCGACGGGCAAAGTCTGCTGCCTCAGTTAACTGACTCAGATTCCAAGTAAGCCCTGAAGATATGACAAGGATATAGAAAGAAGAAAACTATGCTGAAACGGACACATAATTGCGGCGAATTGCGAGCTACTCACGAAGGAAGCGAAGTCAACCTGGCCGGCTGGGTTCATTCCTACCGGGACCACGGCGGGCTGGTGTTCATCGATCTGCGAGACCGAGCGGGCCTGACACAACTGGTATTCAACCCAGAGACCAACCGACAGGTACACGAACTGGCGCGAAGCATCCGCAACGAATGGGTAATCGCCGCCCGGGGACGGGTCCGCCACCGAGCCGAAGGGATGGAAAATCCCAAACTGCCTACCGGACAAATCGAAGTGCTGGTGAGCGAGCTGGAACTGCTGAATAAGGCGCTGACGCCGCCCTTCGAGATCGATACCACCGATACCATCAACGAAGAGCTGCGCCTGAAGTATCGCTATATCGACCTGCGCAGACCGCAGATGCAGCAGATTATGCGGGTGAGAAACCGGGCAACAGCGATTATCCGACAATATCACCTGGACCACGGGTTCTACGAGATCGAGACGCCGATCCTGGCCAAGAGCACGCCGGAAGGGGCACGTGACTTCCTGGTGCCGTCGCGGCTGATGGCCGGGGCGTTCTACGCCCTGCCGCAGTCGCCGCAGCTCTTCAAGCAAATCCTGATGATCAGCGGTATGGACCGCTATTTCCAGGTGGCCCGCTGCTTCCGCGACGAAGACCCGCGGGCCGACCGCCAGGTGGAATTCACCCAGATCGATGTGGAAATGAGCTTCATCGATATGGACGATATCATGACCCTGACCGAAAACTGCTTTGCCCGGGTGTGCAAAGAAATCCTCAATGTCGATATAGCCCTGCCCATCCCCCGGATAAGCTATGAAAAAGCTCTGGCGGATTACGGGATCGATCGGCCGGATACCCGCTTCGAGATGTTTTTGCGGGATATCAGTGATATCGCCGGCGCATGCCAATTCCAGGTGTTTACCAACGTGATAAAAGCCCAGGGGATAGTCAAAGGGCTTTGCGCCCCCGGGGCGGCGAGCTATTCCCGCAGCGATATCGAAAAAACCTTGACCGAATTTGTCGCCAATTACGGCGCAAAAGGGTTGGCTTGGTTCAAGGTAACCGCCGGGGAAGGCCCGGCGGCGGAGCTTACCAGCAGTATCGCCAAATTCTTCACCCCCGAGCAGCGGCAGGAGATAATCAGGCGGTTCAACGCCAAGGCCGGCGACCTGATTCTGATGGTGGCGGATCAAGCTGATGTGGCCAACAAATCGCTGGCGCCGCTGCGGAGCAAACTGGGCGAGGAGCTGGGCCTGATCGACGAGAAAAAAATGAACTTCACCTGGGTGGTCGATTTCCCCCTGTTTGAATTCAACAAGGACGAAAACCGCTGGGACAGTTTGCATCATCCCTTTACCGCGCCGGTGCCGGAAGACCTGGGCAAGCTGGAAACCGACCCGGGCCATATCCGCTCCCAGGCCTACGATATCGTACTGAACGGCAATGAAGTAGCGGGCGGCAGTATTCGTATCCATCAGCCGCAGGTGCAGGCTCAGGTGTTCAAACTGCTGGGCATCAGCGAAGAAAAGGCGCAGCTAAGGTTCGGCTTCTTTCTCAAGGCACTGCAGTATGGCGCTCCGCCGCACGGCGGGATCGCCTGGGGTCTGGATCGATTGGTTATGCTGCTGACCGGAACGGATAATATTCGGGATGTTATCGCCTTCCCCAAAACGCAGCGCGGCCAATGCCTGCTCAGTGACGCCCCGTCGGAGGTGGAAGAGGCGCAACTGCGGGAGCTTTACCTGGATATTCGCCGTAAAGGCCCCAAGCAAAACACCACTAAAACCAGCGAATAATCATGCGAGCTGTAATACAACGCATCAGTCAAGCCCAGGTGGAAATAGCCGGTAAAGTAATCAGCAGTATCGGGCCGGGCCTGTTAGTTTATCTGGGGGTGGGCAAAGACGACCAAATCGCCGACGCCCGGTTCATCGCGGAAAAAATCGTGCAACTGCGAATATTCCCCGACGCAGTGGACAAGATGAACCGAAGCGTGCAGGATATCGGCGGGGCGATCCTGCTGGTAAGCCAGTTCACCCTGTACGGCGATTGCCGCAAAGGTCGTCGGCCGGGATTCGATCAATCCTGCCCGCCGGAACCGGCTAAAATACTCTATGAGAAAACTGCGGAGCTGATTCGTCAGCAGGGCGTTAACTGCGCTACCGGCGAATTCGCCGCTCACATGCACATCACCAGTGTCAACGACGGGCCGGTGACCTTTCTGCTGGACAGCAGCCGACTGTTTTAAAGCGATATGATTATCTTAATCAATATCAAAGGCTAGTTTCTGGCTGGCCAACCGCAGCAGGCTGCTGCCGCTGCGCCATAAGATTCGTTCCTCAGTCAGACGATGCAGAATTGTCCGGTAGGTACAAGCCCCGGCCACTGCTTCCGCCAGTGCCCGTCGCAGGGCAGGAGCCTCCTGGGCCAAAGCCAGAATCACATCCATCCCGCCGAACTTGGCCAGCAGGTTGGTCAGCAGCCGAGCGGTGCGGGCGTACCAGATGTCATCGATAATCTGGCGAAAAACCGGATAATAATATCGCTGGAAAATCGGGCCGCTGCAGCCGCGATGCACCAGCACTTTCGCGGCCGCTATACCACTGAGAATGGCGGAATTGATGCCCTTGCCCTTGAAAGGCCGCAACATCCCGGACGCGTCGCCGATAAGCACCATCCGATCGGCGAAGATATTGCCCGCCGGACCGGTGGGGAACCGACCGGGAAAATAAGTCTCGTGGCCTTTTTCGTCATACTCGCGGGGCAGCAGCTCGGCCACCTGCCGCAGGGATAGAAACTCCTGCATGATATCGGCATTGATTCGTCGGCCGGCAATGTTGATTGAAAGATGATTATATTTTGGAGTGATCGCTGCGAACTCCACCGCTTTCAAGGCCGGCAAAAAAGCGTGAATCCGCAGGCCGAAATTACGTAAAAATTCCGCCGGCGGATGACGCTTGGTAATTATGGTTTGCATATATTCCGGCTGACGGTAGCCAAACCGCCGGGTGAAGATGTCCGCCGCCTGCTGGTCCGTACCAAACGCTCCCACCAGCACGTCGGCGTGGGTCACGCCGTCATCGGTAATGACGTCAAAACCACTGCCGGTATGGGCAATCCGGTTGACCGGCGCCAATTTCAACCGGCAGCCGTGCCGCAATACCTGCTCCATCATGTAGGCGTCGAAGGTTATCCGCCGCAGGGCAAATGAACAGCCGTACACCTCATCCAAAGTAATGGTTCTATTTTGGCCATGAAGCTGATACCCGATGATATATTTCTGCACCAGGTGGTCGGGAAAGGCAATGCCCAACTGCCGGGTAATGATCTCGTGAATGGGCGGAGAAAGCACACCGATGCATTGATTAATCCGCTTGTCGTCATAAGGAACGTCGCTGGGGTGAAAAGTTGCCGCCCCGCCGGCGAAATCCTTCGCCTCGTGCACGGTAACCTCTAAATTCAGATTATGCTGCCGGGCCAGTTGTTGGAGCTTAATAGCACAGCTTGCCCCCGCCGGCCCACCGCCGATGATGCTGACGCGAGAGCCGCTCGCCAACACCATGCTGCGCCGCCCGGCCAGATGAGGGGCAGCCGAATTAGAATAATAATGATTATCAACCACAGATTTTTTTCCGCGCGAGAAAAAGTGTTTTATCATCTGACTGGTTTTTTGCCGCAATTGTTGAACAAGAATCCGAGTTAAATGGAGCGCTATCACCAGCATCATATTTACCTTGACCATGCGATAAAAAACATTGCGATACGGTCGGTTGCCGGTCAGCAGATCGCGCAAAATGTCGTCATAGCGCTGAATCACCGGCGGCCGCCTCATTTGGGCGCGAGTTCTAATCCATAAATCCAGCCAGCGGGGATGCAGGGTAATTTGATAATGCAGGGAAAGGAGCAGTCGGCCAAATAAATTATCGTGGATGATTTCCCGCCACACCTGCGGGAAGTACCATTTATGAAAACTGCGGCGATCCAGACCGTGAAAGATCGCGGTTTCCGCGGCCAGCATGGCCGTCCGCAGGGCGGAATCCAAACCATTCTTATAATATCTGCAACAGGCGGCATCGCCGATAAGAACCAGGCGATCACTGAAAAAATTCCTGGCGCTGCGCTGCAGTAAATAAGGCAGACACCGGCAGGCATGTTCGGGCCACTGCCAGCCGGCTTCCAGAATGTATTTCAACTCCGGCGTTTCTTTTACCAGTTGAAAATCATTCGCATTGAGGTCGGCGGCGCCCAAAATCGTCAGTGTGGCGTATCCGCCCTTGGGAGTCAGGATTAGCTGGCGGATTCGCTCATGGCGTAAATTAAAAACACGAATGTATTCATCGCTGGGCTGATGCGGGGCATCTTCCCGGCGGAGCAATCCCACCTGGCCGGCCCGGATATAGCGGGGCCGACGATAACCGACACCCAATTCCTCGATATGACGCATCAACGGCAGATTCAGCCCGAAAGCACCCACCACCAGGGCCGCCTGTTGCTCTTTTTCGCCCTGCTCGTTATGGATGGTTAATCGTACAAGTTTATCCGGCTGGTCCGGCAGTTCCAGGCGGCAAACTCGGCCGCATTGGTATTGTGCGCCCTGGGCGACCGCCCGGCTTAAAAGACAGGTATCGAACGTAGCGTTATCTGGCGGGCAGCCATAAGGTGGATGGCCCCGATAAACCGTCCGGATCGGGCCCCACTGCCGCGTGACATCCAATTGCCAGCAGCTTTCCCGGGCGCCCCATAAATAACCCCGCAGCCGACTTTGGACAAGGTTCTTTTCCTGATCCAGATCGATGCCGATATGCTTGAGCCGCTGGTAGAAGCTGCTGTTGATCACCCCGGCGCATTTGTTGCAGCCGGCAGGACCTGTCTGGGAAAAATTACGCGGATCATACAGCGTCACCTGCAATTGCCGCTGCCGCTGACGGGCCAACCGCAGCAAGGAATAGGCAAACAAACTTCCCGCTGGGCCCGCTCCAATGACCGCAATTTGGTCATTATCCTGCAGTTTCAGCTCGTCTGTCATAGAAAACGGCAAGCGCTCCTGTAAAAAGCACTTTACCCCACAATTCGACAGGGCGAAAAAGAATGGTTAACCTTGCCGATTACCCGATTATAATACCATAAAATAATATCCCACAAAACTAATTTCGCCGTCATAGCGTATCGGCTATACGGATTGACGCCCGAAATGTTTACAAATCGGATGATTTTCACGGCAAACAACATGCCCGCCGGGCTTCAGCGGCGAGCCGCCTTGGCCCAGGTGACCCGCTGTCGGCCGCTGAGAAATCGGCCCAGTCCCAACAGAATCGCCAGATTCATGGCCAGGATGTATTTGGGGACCGCCAATACCTTCAGCACCCCGCCCAGATTGGGCAGTACCGCACCCAGCATCCCGCACAGATAAAATATTCCCTGCGCCAGCAATATGCTGCCGTAGAACGGTTCGCCCACCAGCAGGAGATTGGCTGCCAGCATAATCGCCATAAAAAACGGCACCAGCCAGCGGAGCAGCTTATGACTGACAAAGGTCAGCCAGACCCGGCCGCAGCGGGGATTTAATATCCGGGGCACGAGAAACAGCGATTGAAAATTGCCGGCGCTGATGCGAATCCGCCGCCGTAATTCATCCCGCCAGTTGGAGATGGACTCCCGGGCTATCGCCTGTGGAGCGAACAAACATCGCCGGCCCCGAACCATGATTTTCATGCCCAGCACCTGGTCTTCGGTAACCGCCTGGGCGGGCAGTTCTTCGTAAAGCTCCCGGCGAATGGCAAAAATGCCGCCGTTGACGGTGGGGACCGCCGCCAGGAGACTTTCCATCTGCTTGATGCGGTTTTCATAACGCCAGTACCATCCTTCCGGCTGGCACAGCCGGGGATTGGCAGCGGCGGTCAATTCCAGTTTGCCGATTACTATCCCAACCTTGTCGGCGGCGAAGCACCGGACCAATTCCCGAATCGCGTTCGGCTGATACATGGTATTGGCGTCGGAAAAAACCACGATATCGCAACTGGCTTGTTTCATCAGGCGATTGAGCATCTGCACCTTGCCCTGTCGCTGGGGGATGTGCAAGCTGCGGAACCGCTTGTCTTTTATCCCGCCCAATATCCGCCAGGAGCCGTCGTCGCAGCCGTCCGAACCGATCAGGAACGATAGCTTCTGGGCCGGGTAATCCAGCGCTTGGCAGTTGGCGATCTTATCCGGCAGGATCGCCGCTTCGTTGTAGGCGCTGATCACCATCGTAACTGTCGGCAGGGCGGTGGCGGGCACGGCAGCCGATCCCTCCTCCATCGGACTACGGCGGCGTTGCCGGCGGATTAATTTACCGGCCAGCCATAACAACAGCGGATATAAAAAATAGGTATATACCGTCGCTATCAAACTCCCCCAGAACAGCATCAGTAAAACACTACGTTCGCCGGCACTCATAAATCCACCTTAATAAACAATTTTAATCTTCCGTATGGTTTTGCCAACCAGGTCTTGCTTTCCGGCAATAAACCTCCAGATTGCCCAGATGTTTTCCGCTGACCATTTCAATGCCGCGCAGCACCGCTCCGCCGGCCAGTTTAACGCCGTTCAGGATGATACTCGCATCATTCATCTCCACCGCGGTATTTTTGACCTTGAGCACCTCCAGTTTCACCCTGTCCGCCATTTGGGCGAAGGTTCGGCTGCTGAAGAAGTACAGATGCATGGTGGGGCTGAAGGCTGCTCGGCGGTCGGCCAAAATCCGGTGCAGGATAATCCCTTTTACCTTTTGCCAGGACGCCGAGGGAAACCTTAGGGCCATAATCCCGTCATCCTTCAGCCAGCGCGTGCACTGCCGCAGCATCTCTTGCGGGTCGCTGACATGCTCGATAACGTCCCAGGCGGTGATAACGTCAAAACTGTTTTCCGGCAGGTCGGCATCATAAATATCGCGGCGAATAACCGGCAAGCCAAACCGTTTTTGGGCATACTCCGCCGGCACGGACGCGGGTTCCAGGCCGCGAATCTCAAAGCCCCGTTCTTTCGCCGCCGCCAAAAAGTGCCCGCTGCCGCAGCCAAGATCGAGCAATTTCATCCGCTGATTAATACCCTGCCGCCCCAGCCGGCACTGGATTTCGTTCAATGCCCGCTCGTAAACGCCGGCTTTCAACCAGCCGTGCCTTTCGATTAGCTGCGGCTCGGAGCGACTGCCCAGTAAATAAGTCGCGTTATGATCCGCCAGGCGGGGATTGGTATAAACCAGTCCGCAGCGGCGACAGCGAACAATCGTAAAATCCAGGATTTTGTCAAAATATCCGATCCGCTCCCGATGATACAACTGAGTGTCGTCGCTGTTGCATAGATTGCAGCTTACGTGCTCCCAGCGGACTTCGGGGCAAACGCCCAACGACGGTATCGTGATGCTGTCCTGTAAGATGGTGGTCATGTCGCTTTCACCAAATAACGGGCGAATCGGCGAAATGCCTTGATGTTTCGCCTGGCTTCCTGCAGATTGACGAACGACTGGGCCAGCTTGCGGAGCAGGTAGCCCCGCCGCAGGTAGAACTCCCGCCGGGCAAAATCGCAGAAGCGCAGCACCTCTTCGCCCGGCAAACCGGGTAAATCTACCACACTATTATGCAGTCCTTCGCCCGTCAGCCAGCGGCGATAATCCCGACTGACCAGATAATTATTTTCCCTGGCCCAGCGGAACATCTCCGTGCCCGGATAGACAATCATGGGAAAAAACTGCACGGTATCGGGGTCGAGTTTCTTGGCCAGCTCCAGGGTAGCCTGCATCGTCTGCCGGGTCTCGCCGGGATTACCCAGCACAAAACAACCATGCACCAGCAGCTTCGCCTGGCGGGCATCGGCCATGAACTGGTAAGCACGGTCCGCCCGAGTGCCCTTGTGAATCCCGTCCAAAATTGCCTGCTCCCCGCTCTCGAAGCCGACAATCACCAGCCGGCATCCCGCCTGTTTCAGCAGTCGCATGGATTCGTAATCCAGGTCCACCCGGGTATCGCACCAGAAATTGAGCCGGTTTTTCTGCCGGATCAACTGCCGGCATATCCGGTGTAATCGGTTCCGGTCCGCGGTGAACAGATCATCTTCGATGCCGACTTCGCGTACACCGGGCATTTCATCGGCGATAAAGGCGAATTCCGCCGCCACGTCTTCACTGCTGCGGACGCGGTACTTGCCCTGGTGCATTACCTGCGGATATAAACACCAGCCGCAGCGATGGGGGCAGCCGCGGGAGGTGATAATCATTACCATGGGGTACTGGGCCGCCGCGAAAAAATAATCCCGCACTGACAAAAAATCTCGATATACTCTGCTGACCCAGGGCAGTGTGTCCAGATTACTTATCAGCTCTCGCTCCGGGTTATAAATAATTTTGTCCTGCTCGCGAAAAGTTACCCCCGCTACGTTATGCCAGGTCTGGCCTTCGCTCATCGCCTGAGCCAGTTCGACCGCGGTCTGATCATATTCCCCCCGCGCCACGGCATCGATCCGCCGGTCGCTTTGGAGCACCTCATCCGGCAGGGCGGTGGCATGAGTACCCACCATCACCACCCGGCAGCGGCCAAAAGCATCCTTGACGGCGCATGCGGTTTTAACATCTTCGCTGATGCTGGGCGTAGAAGTATCGCAAAACAGCAGGTCCGGCGGATCATTTTGCAGGTGTTTTATCAGCGCCGCCCGGTCGAACCGGCGGGCTACCGCGTCAACCAGCTCTACGCGTGCCGAAGGCAACTGCTGCCGCAGGAAGCCGGCCGCGTATGCCAGCCAGATGGGATAATAAATTGTGCCGCTCTTGGTGACCGCGGGACTGCGACTGCTCCGCGAATACGCCCACTGATGATAAGGACCATTAAGGTATATAACTTTCAGCATGATGTTTTACTGCGGAGCTTATCTGGTTATCTTTTTTTTGGCTATCTTCCTGCTGTTTTCCCCACACATACAAATTATCTAAAGCTCGTCAGGTCGTGACCAATTTACCGTCCAGCCAGGCGTTGGGCGCCGGGTACATTACCGGATATGAAACCTGCTGGAGGGCAAAGGCCCGGCATCCTGCCACCAGCATTCCCATGGTGAACCAGAAATTCAGTCCTCCGCCCGGCAGCATATAGGTATTATTGACGATCCAGATCAGCCACTGCCCGATGAAACCCATCAGCGTACCTATTATAATAGCCCGCACCCGCGGATCCGGCACGAGTTTGGCGGTTCGCCAGACCCAGCGGAACAACATCCCGATCAGGAGGATAAAAGCGATTAATCCCGCAATCCCCAACTGGCTGAACAGATTCAGCCAAAACGAGTTGAATCCCGCCCATACTCCGCCGGAGGCCGTCACCTGGAACGACCAGCCCAGCCCATGCGGCGTCATAATCACCGTCCGACCCAGACCGCTGCCGAAAGGTATAATCTGCAACAACTGCCAGGCCACCTCCGGGAACCGCGCCCGCATATCGTCCATAGTAACCAGACCCTGGAATTTGCCCGCCAGGGACTGGGACAGCAGGGTCGGCAGGTAAAAATAACCCAGCAATAACAATCCGGGAAATACCAATAGCGCCCAGCGCGTCCGCCGGGACAAAATTAATATCCCAATCACCGCCAAAGCAATCAATCCCGCCCGCGAACCGGTATAAATCAGACAAATCAGATTCACGACAAATATCCCCAGGCAGGCCAAACGCAGCCGACGGGAGATGCCCTGGGTTATCATCAGGGACAGAGCGATGGCTAAAAATACCACTAATTGACTGCTGAGAACATTGGGATCGCCATAGCTGGACAGTACCCGGCGATCCGCGATGTCATTTTCGATATAGGAGCGGGCCAGGCCCCCGCTGGAATTGTAGGTCACATAATTTATCAGAATGCTGCTGCCGAGATATTTCTGGGCAATGCCGTAAATACCGACAAAAACCGAAATCACCAGTAGCAACCGGCAGAAAAAAAGAAAATGGCGCTTTTCGCTGAAAGATTCGCTGGCATAAAAGAATATCCCCAGCATGAACAAATAGAAAAACAGATCGATACCCGCGATCATGTACTTGCCGCCGGTTACCAGGCCGACTACCAGGCTCAAGGCGACTACCAGGGCAAATATGATAAAATAGTGCCCGTAAGGTCGATGGAGATGCGGCTGGGCTTTACGGACCAAAAGCCACTCGACAATGAATATCACCGCCAGAATATGGGTCAGCGGCAGCGGCAGACTAAGCGGTCGAACCACCACCCCCGCCCGCGGCAGTGCGAAAAGCAGCACGGTCAGCACCAGCAGCCATACCTCTGCCCGCAACCGCGACCGCAGCGCCAGGAATCCGCACAGCGATATCCCGCTTAATAGGGCTATGATTATCGGATCTTGCAACAAGTCCCACATGGCTCATTTTGCCTGATAAATATCAACCAGTTAGAGTTTCTTTACTTGGTTTTTATATCGGTCAATAGGCGGAAGGAATAAAAGCGATTATGCCCAACTGTATCAATTTGCGCAATTATAGGGGTTTTATCAAAAAGGCTGCTGGTCATCAGGTTTTATTATAGGACCCGAATTGTCTGCCCTGCCTGCCGGCCCACCCATAATCAGGCATTGCCAAAGCGGGGATTATTGGTATAATTATTAAAAGAAGAGGGGGTTAGCGGCGGGAGACTAAATAACGCCTGGAAACCTTTGGACGGTCCTGGAGGTTAAAATGACAAACTACGACGAAATAAAACCTGTTCATCGCCGGTTGGGGCAGAGGGGGTACCTATGGCTAATAGCGGCCCTGCTGCTGATTTTTGCCTCGGCCCTGCCGGCACAACGCGCTCGGCCTCCTGTCCCCAGCCGACAAGGTATGGTCGCGTCACCCCCGGAGAAGAGCTTGGCCGAACAGGCAAATGAGGAAGCAACCTTCATTAAGGAAAATGTTGAATATCTCTTAAAGGAATATGTGCTTAAATTCAAAACATTGGGTCCCGGCGATATCCAGGATATTCGCCAGTCCCTCGTTGATGCCCGGCGCTATCACCGGCTTTTCAAACCTGAACAACGCGCTTATGCCTATCTCCTGGATGCGTGGGCCGCCTTTTACGCCGGAGAAAAAGATGAGGCGCTGAGAAATGCCGCCTCCGCCGAACGGACGGCTTCGCATATTCCGGACATCAGCGACAGTTTAACCTTTATGTTGTTCTATTGGCAGGATTATGAGCAGGCCAAGCCGATTCTTAAAAAATGGCAGGCCGGTAAATTCGTCCTGGAAAATACCGCCCTGACGCTGAAGCAATTACAGCCGCGCCCGGTCCAGAAACGAGACGGCCGGGATCCCAATCAAATGGATCCCAATCAGACCGCTGCGGTCGGCCCCGTCGCTCCCCTGGAGCCGCTCTCCCGCTGGCGGCGACCGCAGACAAAAAAAGAGTCCACCCAAGTTCCGCCCCGCAGTAGTGAGCTTCCCCAGCCGGCTGCCTCCTCTCGTCACGCCGATGATAACCAGCCGCCGATCCCACAATTAAGGATGTACAATGACCAAAGAGGGGGTATCCTGGCCCTGCCCGTTGACTTTATACCTTATGATTATATTGGCAAAACTTTCCCAAAGGTCCAGTTGCGCAGCCTTAACGGCAGTTACTTTTACTTCGAGCCGGGAAAGGGAAATATCCTCTGTGTGCTGCTGTGGGTAAGCGAACGCGCGGGTAATCGCCTTTCCTCAGAAAGCTGGGAATCTTCTTATCAAACCAAACCGGACGATCAATCTTTTGCCGCCGCCTTTGACCTGGACACCAACGCCAAGCAATTTGCCGAGCTGTTCGGACAATATTACCTTAAAACCGGCCTGGGAATCACCGCCCAGAAAATTGATTTTCTTGGCATCAATTTTAATCCCGACAATCACATCTCTCGCGAGCAAATGACGGAGTATTTAATGAACCAGGCTATGCCCTGGGTCAACTGCCTGGCCCAGGATTCCGTTAATGCCACGCAACTGGCTGACTTACCGGCGGCCAGTCCGGTCATGCTGATTATCGATACCTCCGGCATGATTTGCTATGCCGGCCCGGTAGGGGGGGTACTGCCCCAAATGCTGCTCGCCCGAGAGCTGCAAAAAGCTGTCGGCGGTACTGCGGCGGCGATTCCGGGCATGACGCCGATGTTGCCGCCCAGTCGGACTGCCCCCTCCGGTCAAAAAACCGGTATGCTGGGATTATTACTCGGCAAATCCGCCGCGCCCGCCGCCGCGCAGCCCCCTGCTCCGCCGGCGGACAGTGCTGACCATACTTCCGAGCAGCCCGCCGTCGCCCCGGAGCCTGCTCCGGCAGCGGTTAAACCGTCTTCCCCAAAAACCTCGGTTATTCAGGCCCAAAACATGCTGGAAGTAGCCTATATGCAAAGGCGGATTGGAACTATCCGCGGGGCGCTCGGACAATGCGATCAAATCCTGGCCCAATGGCCCGACAGTATCGAAGCGGACAAGGCCCGCGAGTTGATTAAGAGCATTCTGCTGGACAATCCCAAATTACGGGAAGAAAGACAGCAGCAGGGTAAATACGTTCCCGGAGTCGGCAATTAATTACCTGCCGCTCTTACGATGACCGTTCGCTGTCTGACTGCATTTCTTTGCTGATGGTCTCGATCTTTTTTTCCGCCTGCTCCAGAATTGTGCGGCAATGTTTGATGAGCTTCATGCCTTGCTCATATTTCTCGATGCTTTGCTCCAGGGGGATTCGGCCCTGCTCGATGTCGTTGACGATTTTTTCCAGTTGGGCCTGGGCCTGCTCGAACGTTAATTTTGGGCTGTCTTCTGATTCCTTTTTTGCCATCGCTTTCGATCCCGGTTAAGAATGATTGCTTATAATCATATCACTTTACTTTCGATGAAGGCATTATGCGCCAATTGTGAGACAATAAGATCGCCTGCCTGGATTTTATCCGCGTCGGTAATGATTCGCCCCGTCGCCTTCAGCCGGGTGATGCTGTAGCCCCGCTGCAGTACACCCCGCGGGTCCAGATTCGCCAGCCGCTTCTGCCAACCCGTCAACTGCTGATCCAGCCGCCCGGCGTACTGCCGGCCCGCCGTGTGCCAGCGAATGGTATAATGAGCCAGGGAATTTCGCTGACGGCGAACGTCATTTATGGGATTTATCCCCAGCATCCTGCCGGAAAATCCTGTCATTTGATCCTTACGCTGCTGCAAATAACGGCCATAGGCCAGATACAGCGAATGCTGCCCTTGTGACAGTCGCCTGCCGCTCAGCGCCAGGTAAGCCCGCGGCTCGATCCTTCTGATGATTGCGCTGCGCCTTTCCAGTAGTTCACCAGCCCGATGGAGCTTTTGGCTGACATCATGCTTTAACCGAACGATTGACTCATCGAGCTGCTGTTGTCGGATATTTAGGCCCTCCAAGGGTCGCGTAAATATAGCCCGCTGGGCCAGGTTATTGATATTACGGGCATTCCACTCACATTGACGCCGCACGCCCTGCACCATTCTTTGCTGGTTTTCCTCCAGTGCCCGTAAAAGCTCCGCGGCTACCGGCGCCGCCAGTTCCGCCGCTGCCGTGGGTGTAGCTGCCCGTACATCTGCCGCCAGATCGCTGATGGTGATATCCACCTCGTGACCCACGGCGCTGATAATGGGTATCTCGCTGTCATAGATGGCCCGGGCGACGATTTCCTCGTTGAACGGCCACAGGTCCTCCAGACTGCCGCCGCCCCGGCCCACGATCATCAGGTCCACTCCGCCCAACTGCCGCCGGCGTTTATTGATGTCCCGAATCGCATAGGCGATTTCTTTCGCCGCCGTCTCACCCTGCACATTGACCGGATACAACAGCTTACGAACCATAGGCCAGCGGCGATTCAGGGTCTTGGTGATATCCTCGATAGCCGCTCCCGTAGGGCTGGTTACTATCGCTATCGTGGCAGGGAACTTTGGCAGTGGTTTTTTATGGGCTTCATCGAATAATCCCTCCTTCCGCAGCTTTTCCGCCAATTGGCGAAAGGCCAGCTCCAGCGCCCCGACCCCCGCCGGCTCGAGCTTTTCAATATAAAACTGAACTTTGCCTTGCGGCTCGTACACATCCACCCGCCCGCTCGCCAGGACCGCCATCCCATCCGCCGGGCGAAACTTTAATCGGCTGGCCTCGCTCTTCCACATTACGCCGGCCAGTTGACTATTGTCATCTTTGAGCGTCAGGTAAAGATGGCCGCTGCTGTGCTGTTTGTAATTGGAAATTTCCCCCGTGAGGGTAATTTTCTCCGGCAGGTTCCTGTTTAACGTAATTTTAATCAGCCGGACCACGCCGGTTACCGTGAAGATATTCGGCATAACCTTCTCCGCCGGTTGATTGCCGCTAACACCTGCGGAAGCAGCTTGGTTCTCGCCTTTTGCGTCGAAAAATTCTACGTCGCGGGAAAAAACCCGCGGCTGATCTTTCTCCTCACCAAATGAAAACTCGTTTTGTCCCATTATTTAATCTTCATAAGCCGGCAGTTTATCCGCCGCCGCTTCGCTGAGCCGGGGATTTTGCTGGTCTTTATCCGAAACGATAGCGCTCTCACTGCTTATCGGCCAATCAATCGCGATTGCCTCGTCCGCCCAGAAAATCCCGTAATCATCGCCGGGCACATAAATATCGGTACATTTATAAATAACATCTGCGGTTTCGCTCTCCACGCACAAGCCGTGCGCGAAGCCTTCCGGGATAAACAGTTGCTGATGATTTTCCGCCGTCAGATGTGCCCCGACCCATTTGCCGAAGGTGGGCGAGCCGCGGCGGATATCCACCGCCACATCAAATATCGCTCCCTGCACCACATAGACCATTTTCCCCTGGGGATTTTTCAGTTGATAGTGCAGGCCCCGCACCACGTTTCGCTGCGAATGCGAATGGTTATCCTGCATAAACGCCCGGTACAATCCCGCCTGGGCGTATCTTTTTTGATTGAAGGTTTCCAGAAAATAGCCCCGCTGATCTTCGAACACCTGCGGCTGAATCAGCAGCACCCCCGGCAAAGATGTTTCTATCACTTTAAACGCCATCCATCTGCCTCCGTCGGCTTCCGACAGCTCTACTTTCTACTGTCTACTTTCTTGCCTGCTCACTTTCTCACCTGCTTACCTTCGCACTTCTTCCTCTGCCTGCTGTTCCCTGCCGGTTCAGCTTTTGGTACTCTGACGTTGCTGCTGGATCTGCTGCATCTCGTCGAGAAAGGCCAGCGGATGATTAGCCCACTTTTCCGCCTCCAACGGCGACACCTTGCCGTCGCGCACCAAAAAAGCCAGCGATTTTTCCAGGGTAATCATTCTTTCTTCCGGCGTATCTTTGGTCTTGGTCTGCAGGAAGGTATAAATCTGCTCCAGTTTTTTCAAACGAATCAGGTTCGCCATGGCATAGGAATTTTTTAAAATCTCCATGGCCACCAACCTCCCCTGTCCGTCCTGCCGCGGTATGAGCTTTTGCGAGATGATATGACTTAACCCCAGCGACATTTGGCTGGCCACCTCATCCTGTTGCCCGCTGGAGAACATATCCATCACCCGGGAGATTGAGCCTCTGGCGTCCCGTGTATGTAGGGTGGAGAACACCAGGTGTCCCGTCTCCGCCGCCGTCAGTGTCCAGGAGGCGCTTTCCCGGTCCCGCATCTCGCCCACGAAGATAACGTCCGGGTCCTCCCGCAGACAATCGCGCAGCCCCTGGGCGTAGCCGAGCACGTCTCTGCCCACCTCGCGCTGCGAGATGACTGCTTTTTTGCTGGTCAACCGATATTCGATGGGGTCTTCCAGCGTAATGATCCGGCAGGCCCGCTCCTGGGCGATTCGGTCGATCAACGAGGCTATGGTGGTGCTTTTGCCCGCGCCGGTTATCCCGGTCACCATCACCAGGCCCCACTGTAATTTGATGATATCACGCCAGGTATTATTGGGAAACCCGATCTCTTCCAGGTTTATCGGCTGAGGATCCAGCGCCCGGATCGCCAGCGCCACTCCGTCATTCTCATAAAAACAATTCAGCCGAAACTGCATCTTATCCGTTATATAGGAGCTATCCACCGCCCGCTGCTTCTGCAGGGTGTTAAATTCTTCTTCGCTGAGTATCGCCTGGGCCAGCGCCTGCGCCGTCGCTTTATCCAGCGCTGCTCCCTGGATCGGCTTAAGGTCTCCGTCCATCCGGTAGGTCGGCGGAATGCCTACCTTCAGATGCAGATCCGACACTCGCAGTGAACCATGCCGGTAAAAAATTTCCAGCAAATCCAGCATGCTCAGCTTTTTATTGGCCTCTCTCGTATATAATTTGGTATCTACATTGATCGGCGAAGCCATAAACCGTTTACCTCAGAACTATTATTAGTCTTAAGGAGGCCAAGCTGGCCCAAGGGTAAATATTATATCAGCTTAACCGGCCGCCGGCCGCAAAGCCAGTTTTAATTTTTTGCTTCTGCCTCGAATTGCCGGTAGCAATCTTCGCACAGCCGTCCCCCCTGGGACAGGAAATAAACTTTTTCGCACAGCCTTTCGCAGTTATCGCACAGTCCCCGTCCGCGCTGCGGCAGTTCTGTCCCGTCCGCCCTATGTTTCGCCTGCCAATCCCGCCGCTGTTCCTCTTTCCTGTCCAGCTCTTTCAGCCACACCCGCGCGCAGCCCGTCACAAACCAAACCAGCACCAGAGCTGCCAGGCAGATAAAGAACAGTTGGATTATTAGATGGGCGAAATAAAGTACTCGAATTGCCAGCTCGCCGGACATTGCTTTCTGATATCCTCAATAGCGGCAACCTAATCAACCGTGCTGGTGATTTTTCCCATTTAAATAGACGTTATCCCCACTTGCGCCGAAGGGTGAGAGACGGGACTCGAACCCGCGGCCCTCAGGACCACAACCTGATGCTCTAACCAACTGAGCTACTCCCACCATCATAAACTATCATAATTCAACTGCTGCTGATGTCAACGCCAACTATTATTTGCCGCAATAATCGATTATCCGGGCGATCTCGCTGCGGAGGTCCTTGCGCGCCACGATTCTATCGACGAAACCATGCTCCAGGAGGAATTCTGCCTTCTGGAACCCTTCCGGCAGTTCCACCTTAATCGTATGCCAGATCGTGCGTGGCCCGGCGAAACAGATTAATGCCCCCGGCTCAGCCAGTATCACATCACCCAGCATTGCGAAACTCGCCGTCACCCCCCCGCTGGTTGGGTCTGCCAGCAGCGAGATGAACAGTCCTCCCCCCTCATGCAGTCGGGCGATAGCGGCGCTGGTTTTTGCCATTTGTGCCAGACTTAACACTCCTTCCTGCATTCTCGCCCCGCCCGAGCAGGATACCACCACCAGCGGCAGGCCTCTTTCCAGCGCGCTCTCCGCCGACGACGCGATCTTTTCGCCTACTACCGAGCCCATCGAGCCCATCATAAAATCCGGGTCCAGCGCCGCCAGGATAATCGGTCGGCCTTTGATGAACGCCTTGCCCATCACCACTGCGTCCGCCAGGCCGGTTTTTTTTTGATATTGATGCAATCGGCTTTTGTAGCTTTGACTATCGACGAAGCCCAGGGAATCTACCGGCTGATAATTCTCCAGCATTTCTTCGAAACTGCCCTCATCGCTGAGCTGTTCGATTCGCTTGCGGGCCCCCAGCCGGAAGTGGTACTGGCACTCCGGGCAGACTCCCAGATTTTCTTCTACCGTGCGGGCGAATATCATATCTTCGCAGCCGGGGCATCGCCGCCACAGTCCCCCAGGCACCTCTCGCTTCTTCTTCAGAGAGTAGCCCTCCCACGGAGTTATATTGCCCGCGCCGTTGCCCTCGCCGTTGTTTGTCATTATGATCCTCTTTCGTTTCGCCTGCTCCGCCGTCTATTATCGTCGCAGACTCAAAAAAAGATTAGACAGGTTTCACTATTGTTTAGCCCACCTTTTTGGTCCGACCGGAATGGTCCTCTTCTGCCAGCTCGAATATCCGAAGGGCCTCGCCGTGGCCCGCGATTTGCCACAGCTCATCTAAACTGCGCTCGGTTATCGCGCATTCAATCAGGGCCGACACCACCGGCGCCGCCACTATCACCACCGTTTTACCTTTATTCTTCCGGTTAATCACCTGCAGTGCCTGGCTGACCCGCACGAACACCTCGGTTACTGCTTCCCCCTCCGGCGGACAGATACTAGCCGGTTTAATCCGCCACTGTCGATAGGCTTTGCCGAACCGTTTTTTGATCTCCTTTATCTTTAGTCCCTGCCACAAGCCGCAGTTTAGTTCGCGCAGTGCCGCCTCCTTTTTTGCCTTCAGTCCGCACAGTCCCACCAGATATTCCGCCGTCGGCCCGGATGATTCATTGCCGCTGCTGTAAATGACATCCGCCTTCTGCTGCCGGACTATCTCCGCGATCTCTTTGAGAGCCTCTTTACCCGACTCGGACAGCGGCAGCGGCAGGATACCTTGCAATCGCCGTTCCTCTTCTGCCAGGGATTCTTCTTCCCACGCATTTGCCCCTGCCGATACTAATATCAATCTCTTCATAACCTTGCTATTTTTCCCATATAATATTTGGCAAACCATGCATTATATCCAGATATTAAAAAAATAGCAATAGTTTACTAACCGCCTTGCGCCCCCACCGGCTCTAACCCGCCGCCCAAAAAGCACTTACATTCCATCCCCTCCCCCTCTGCCCTGCCAGACTGATCCTTCAAACTCGGACCATGCAATATCCGCAAGCAAAATAAAATTACGTAGGCGTAACAGGAAGGGCGTTTTATAATAATTATAATATCGCCCCGCGGCGCCGCCGGCCTCGCCCGGCGGGTAAATACCCGGTAAACATTATTATGGGAGCTTAACCTTATGGCTAAAATAACGAGAATAATGGTGCTGGTCAGCCTGCTGTTGTGTCAACCAGCGTGCCATCAGCAAAACCAGACCCCTCCTGTACCTGCGGAGACGAAACTGCAAAACATCACCGTGTTGCGGGACCTGGAGTACATCCAGGGTGGGCATGAACGCCATCGGCTGGACTTGTATCTGCCCGACAAATCATCGCGTCCCAACCCTGTCATCGTCTGGATCCACGGTGGCGGTTGGCAAGGCGGCGACAAATCAAATTGTCCGCTGGCGGTAAGACAGTTTGCCGGCAAGGGCTACGCCGTAGCTGCGATCAACTACCGCTTCAGCCGGCATGCGATTTTCCCCGCCCAGATTCACGACTGTAAAGCCGCCATCCGCTGGCTCCGGGCCTATGCCGGTGATTATGGTTTCGATCCGTATCACATCGGCGTCTGGGGCGGCTCAGCCGGTGCCCAGCTTGCCTCACTGCTGGGGCTGACCGCGGGCGTTAAGGAATTTGAGGGTCCCGGCGGGAACGAGACGCAGTCCAGTAGCGTCCAGGCGGTGGTGGCCGTGGCTGGTCCGTCGGACTTTCTGACTGTCGGCTCCAAGCCTACGCGTACCAGTTTGCTCGGTGGCGACCCGCTGACGCACAGAGACCAGGCCATCAAGGCCAGCCCCATAACCTACGTTTCCGGGGACGCCTCTCCGTTTATTTTAATCCACGGTGACCAGGACAAAACGGTCTCCATCTCCCAAAGTGTGACTCTGGCCCAGGCCCTGAAAAAGGCCGGCGTGGAAGCGACTTTACTGACGGTTAAAGGTGCCGGTCATAGCGGCCCGGGCTTTTACAGTCCTGAAAACATGAAAATCATCACTGACTTCTTCGCCCGGCACCTGGCCCCGCCTTCCTCTCCCCCGCCTGCTCATTGAGTTCGACCCCACCTCATGCTGCGGAGAAAATTTATGGATTCAGTGCCGATACCGCTCATCCCCACGCCCAACATCGTCCCTCTTTTCCTTGTCAATTAGCTTTTCTCCAGAGCAGGTCAAACACCTTTTTATTTACCAATATTAGATAATGATAATCCTTAATTCTGTCAATAATTCTTTCTTCTTTTAAGTCTTTGAACATTGAACGTTAAACGTTGAACTATTTTCTCGCGCGCGCAGCGTCCCCTGCCCCCCGTCCGAACCTGCAAACCTGGAATATGCTGCATTTGTATGCACCGGAGAAAGAAGTTATAAGCAATGATAAATATTGCACCGATGGCCATGACCGGATTAGTTTGAATTTCTTTCTATACGCACGAATAGTAGTCCATCGTATTGGGGGCCACTATCGCTATAATACTTGCTCCATTTAAAGGAATTGCCTGTGTTTTTTTGCAATTCGGAAAGTGAAAGATAGCTATACTCATTATCTTTCATTATTATCTTGACAATTGAATCAATGTCATTGTACTCCTCTGTAACAGTATCATTCGTTTTATGGGTGTCATAATATAGAGGAACCAAGCCTATAGAACTAACCCTTCCTTTTGTCGGCGAGTATTTTTCTGCGAAATATCTTGCCTCAAAATATTTGTTTGTCAAAGAAGCGTGTGGTGCACCAACACGACAGATTAAGATCGCATTGCGTTTTTGGGCTTTCTGATAGGCGCGTTCGATTGTTTTGATGAAATATTTAGTTCTTATATTCCAAGGCCTCATGAGGGCTTCTTTTAACCCGCCGGCAGCGATATATTGGTAAAACCGATTTGAGGCTTTAAGCAATTCCATGGAGAACAGTATTTCATCTTGGTCTTCAGGTGAAAATGTATCAGAATGCTGCAGGAATACCTTTTTGAGTTTCTTTAAATAACGGTTCACTTTTTCAAATGTGTCCTGGTCGGTGAGTCGAGCAACCTTTTCATTTATAGCCCACCGGGCAATTTCAGAGGTCGATCGGCTTGCCAAGTCATGCAAAAAATGTTGCGTTTCTTTTTTGTTATTATAAAGCGAGTGTTCGATATCGATTGCAGTAAACAATATCTTCTTGTCTTCAGTCTGATTAAAATTGAATTCTTGCATATCCTCAGTATATAGGGTGGCACTAATCGTCTTTTTGCAGTCCATACTAACTGTTTCAAATAATAGATGTGAGCCATAACTGGTTTCCAAAGCGTAGACAACTGGCTTATGGCTCGCTATATAAACTGCAAATCGACCTGCTGCCAAGCTCAAAGATTTGTTGTGATGTTCAAACTCTCCAACAAATATAATTTCGTTTTTCTTGAGAAATGGTGGTAAACGTTCAAATTCATTATTAGGCAAAAGAACTAAATTTTGTTTCAATAAGTCTTTCAATTGTGCCGGTGAAAGAGCGGTATTTGTCACCGACGTGCAGGAAGACAAAAAAAACCATGAAACACAAAATAATAGCTTGTAAACCATACCGGAATGAATTAAAGGTGAATGAATTAAAGGTGTGCAGTACATTTATTGTTTCTCCGTCCCCAATCCCTGCTCTTGAACCTGAAATTTTAAATCCCTCTTTCTTTTCTTATCTTCGTGTTCTTCGCGCCCTTGTATGTTGACAAATAGCATGGTTAATAGTTCCATAGGTTATAGTGTTAGTGCTGACCGCAAGGCGAGCGGAGCGCAGCCCCAGGAAAAGCGCAGCGCAGCGGGCCGACGCGGCAGCACCCGGCGGCGTAAGGCCGATCGTGTCCTGGTCACCAAGGCCGTCACGAAGCGTGGTCCGCGCCGCCCCTGTGGAACTAACCCGAACAGCCGCTTGGGCCAACGGCTCTCGCCGCCAAGCCCGCATCGGCAAGAAAGGGAGTGTACCATGTCGCACGAATTGTTTGTCGGTATTGACGTCGCCAAAGACTCGTTTCAAGTCGCGTCCCGTCCCGCCCAACTGAGCGGCTCTTTCCTCAACACTCGTCAGGGCTACCGGGAATTCCTCACCCGCCTGGGTGACCTCCCTGTCATCCTGATTGTGCTCGAGGCCACCGGCGGCTACGAAAAACCGCTGGCCGCCGAGCTTGTCCAGGCTGGTTACCAGGTCGTGGTTGCTAATCCTCGCCAGGTCCGCGACTTCGCCCGTGGCCTGGGACGACTGGCCAAAACCGATCCCATTGACGCCGAAACCCTCGCCCATTTCGCCGAAGTCGTCCGTCCCACCCCCAAACCGCCCACAAGCCCCGAAATCGCCACCCTCGCCGAACTGGTTACTCGCCGACGTCAGCTCACCGACCTGCTCACCCAGGAAACCAATCGGTCCCAAATGATTCATCATGTCAAAGTCCGCAAAAGCATCCGCAAGATGATCAAAACCCTCGAATTCCAGATCCGCGAGCTCGATGAGCTCATCGACGACCACATTCAGGCCGACGATGATTGTCAGCACAAAGACCGTTTGCTCCGCAGCACTCCCGGCGTCGGCAAGCAAACCAGCGCCATGTTGCTGTCTCATCTGCCGGAGCTGGGTACTCTCGACCGCCATCAGATCGCTGCTTTGGTGGGCCTGGCTCCCTTTGACCGCCAGTCGGGCCAGCAGACCCGCCGTTCTCACATTGCCGGCGGCCGAAAGGAGGTCCGCAGCCTGCTCTACATGGCTGCTTTGACGGCCCGACGTTGTAACCCTGTCATTCGTCATTTTGCGGTTCGCCTGGAAAAGCGGGGTAAATCCTTCAAAGTCGTAATCACTGCTTGTATGCGTAAATTACTGGTAATGCTCAACGCCCTGATCAGAGATCAAATTTTATGGACGCCCAAATAAAATCTAAAAAATGCTTGAAATTTAACACAGCCGCTTCGTGGTAAATAAATAACTATTAAATCTATAAATATAAATATCCTTGCCTTTTATCCTAATCCGTACTACAATTCTTCAACTCTTTGTTTTTTATGCGTGTTTTTTAAGCATGGCAACGGTAACCAGCTTATTTATAATGCGTTATGAACCTTTTTCAAGAAAAGAACTTTTGTTTTTTGCAGCCTTCAC
>Ga0209269_1000557_pt1 | contig 33330 bp, 23 predicted proteins | sample MTBAKMMethaMetaG_FD_187455 | JGI IMG/M metagenome (GOLD analysis project Ga0209269, IMG submission 187455) | Enrichment culture microbial communities from Arthur Kill intertidal strait, New Jersey, USA, that are MTBE-degrading - MTBE-AKM (Arthur... | ecosystem: Environmental > Aquatic > Marine >... | reverse complement strand
AAGACGATGGGCCGTAGAGATTATCTAAAAAAGAGTTTTCACGCCCTTTACGTTATAGGCCGATGTGAAGAAACATAGTGATAAAAAAAATGTGGTGACTAGATATGGATAATGGCGGGCTCGGAGGGGTACGCACTATGATCATGCCAGTTCCTAAAAACGATACTTCAATTCAGACGTTTTTGGTATAAACCCTTTAATATATATTTTTTTAAATGAACAGTTCGAATTGACCCGCCCGCACTAGTGTTCGGGGGTAGTATACAGATTAGAGAAATGATACCTATTCGGATTCTATACAAGGAATAGCGAACCTGGTATCGTTGGTGATTTACTGCTCAGCGCCTCTAAGTGCTATCGAATCAAAATAGCGGAATATTGGTTCAGTTTTGAGGATGTTGAGGAAGTGAACCTGGTCTATTCATTATTTTGAGTTCTCCCATTTCTAAATGACTATTAACCGGGATTTTTCTATTATATAGGTTATAGAAAACTCAGGAAATTACTATAATCTCAAGTGTATTAATCAACTGATTTTAACTATGGCCGAAATAGATTTTCAATTGACGGCAAGGCAGAAAAGGATTAGAGAAGGTCTATTGGCCATTGATGAAATAATTGCGATGACCTTTGAAGGTGCTTACAGAGTTTTACTAGATCAGTCAAATCCTGACCGTTTTTCTCAATCTGCCCATTCATTTCGAGAGGTTACTGCGCAGCTTTCTCGTTTAAAAGAAATCCCTCAAGAAGTCATCGATGACTCGGGTGAAGAGAGAAAAGAAGATAAAGAAAAAATGAGGACTAAATTAAAAGAAAATTTTGGTTTCGGAGAAGAAAATATTTTACCAATCGTTCAAAAGGATCTTGAAATATTTCTACAAAATTGGATTAAAATCTACAAGTCACTTCTAGGCGTTACACATCATGGAAAGGTAATTGGCGTCAGTTTGACAGAAATCGAATTTAACATAATGGTCGATAAATTGGAAGATGTTCTAGATTATGTCCTAAGACCATCATCACTAACAATAAGTGAAATTGATGTATTCCTTCATATTGAAAACCCAACAACGGATGATGTAAAGAGATTATTGAAGAAAATTGCTCCATCTTCTATCTACGCAGAATATTTCTTTTCGAGATTAACCAACGCAAAATGGCTCATTCCCTTAAAAGAAGCTGGTGTATTTTTACAACCCCCAAATGAAGTTGTGAAGAACGGATTCATTTTATTTCCAATTTGGTGGCCAACTTCATACCTGAAGGTGATGGCAAAAGATCATGAAGAACTTGTTATAGAAATTATTGTTGTAATGAAAATAACTAGTAATTTCCGAGTTCAAACTGATTTGATAGATGCAGCTTTGAGCATGACTACTTCAAAGAGCTCCGAGATTGTTCCATTTGTCTTGGAATGGATTCATACAATATACCCATCCCTTGTAACTATGAAGGCTAGAGAACTATGTGAGAAATTAATTACCGAGGAAACAAAAGACTCCGCTTTTACACTATTAAATGGCATATTATGTCTCGGGGTATCAGGTCAAGATCAGAAATTAATCGAAGATCGAGCTACATGGGAGATTGACCAATTGGTTGAGAAAGTTGTTCCAAAATTCACTGAGGTTTACCCAATCGAAACAATGCAAACACTATGCTCAGTACTTGATTCCCGTATGAAATTAAAAGACAAGACGGTCGATGGTTATTCATTTTATTCACATATCTGGAGACCTGCTATCGAACCCCATCCTCAGAATTCAGAAAGAGATGATTTCGACAATATTTTGATTGATGGAATTAGAGACGGATTGGATGCTCTTGGGAATTCTGATGCAGATAATCTGTTAAAAATTATCGAGATTCTCGATAGAATGGAGCGCCCAATTTTTCAAAGGCTTAAGATATATATTATCACCAAATACCCATTTCTGTTGAAAGACAACATAATTCCCGTTATTACAAATATGGACCTACTAGAATCAGTGGATTGTTGGCATGAAATTTTTCACTTATTGAATAACCAATTCCCATTTCTGTCCAAATTTGAACAAAACCAATTCTTCGAAATTATTCGCGGTGGCTTGAGGCCGGAAACAATATCCAGAAGATGTGAAAACCTTCAGAAAGACGAAACGCCAGAAAATAAGACGAAAATGATACAAACAATATTTCGTAGACGATTGATGACGCCAATAAAGGACTGCCTACCTGATGACTTAGTAAAAATGCTTGAGGCCATCGAACAAACTCAAGGCCCGCTTGAACATGCCGATTTTGCTGGCGGATATGTCCTTACAAGTTGGAGTTCGGATCATTCTTCAGATATAGAAATAATCAAGGACCTTGACAATGACGAATTGATTGACTTGTTTAAAGATCGACCTAAAAAATATCTTCCGTTCGGGTTTGACTTAGAAGGATCGTTTGAAAAAATGGTATCTTCTGATGTCAATAGATTTGTTGATATATCTATCAAGATTTCAGAAGTGCCTTTAGAATACATCATTCAGGTTCTTTATGGAACTCATAATACAATAAAAAAAGAAATATCGGTCGATTGGCCAAGAATTATTTCTTTCATCGACAAATTGGTATCTCACGATTGGAATGCCTCTCATCCTGAGACACATGGCCTCTACTCGGTAGACAATGTTTACAGTGCCTGTTTTGACATCTTGTCTTCATATTTCCAAAAAGTACCTTATGACAACTTAAAGAATGAAGTATGGAGTATTGTTAAGAAATTGTTAGATTTGTGCGTTCATCCAAATATCAATAAACCTTGTGAAGAGTTTATAAAAGAGGATTTGATCGGACATGCTTTAAATGATCCAAGTGGAAAAGGTGTGGATGTTTTAATCAAGTATCTTAGATGGGCCTCTCGTGCTCATAGCGAGGATATTGTTGAACAATTGGATGACGACGCTCGTCTAGTCCTTGAAAATATTTTAAAGAAAATGTTGGATAAAAAATCTATTGCAAGAACGACCCTAGGTATTCATTTTGTAGAAATATATGTAGCCTTCCCTATCTGGACGAGTAAGAATCTCGAAATATTTTTTCCAGATGTGACTAAACATAGAATGGATTGGAAAATGACTTGGGAGGGTTATATCCGTGTTAACAGGTTATATCGCGACATATACGACAATTTACAACCTCAATACTTGATAGCAGCAAATAAAATCGAATGCTTCTCAGACGAAGCTCGAAATGAAACAATTAGACATCTAGTGGTGGCTTACCTATATGGATATAATACTCTTGAAAAATCCGGTTTGAAAAATCTCATCGCAAATGCAAGTCCAGAAGTGCGTGGTCGTGTACTAAGACACATGGGGAATTCTCTTGAGCGAACACTCAACCTGAAATTAGATAAGGTCGGGCATATAGTAGACCACAGTCGCGATTATTGGGATTGGAGGCTTCAAGAATATGAATCTGGTGGTGCTTCCAAAAAGAAATATTCGAAAACAGAATTGAACCCGATACATAGACTGTTTGTTGCTTTGCCGACTTTGGAAAAAAACGATCTTCTTAGATTGAAGAGAACTCTGGATTTGACTGGGGGTTTTGTTGAGCGACCTCAAGAAATCATTGAAAAGCTAATTGGATACATAGGTATCGATGATATTTTATTGCTGGCTATTCTCAGTAGTATAATGAAGGCTGATTACCCAGATTGGGAGAAAGATTATTGTCGTAAGGACCTTTTAAAATTACTTGAATTATTGAATCAATCTAGGGGCGATAAAATACAACTAGCCATTAAAAACGTAGCAGAAATATGTGTGAAACAGGGATTCTTCGAATTCAAAGAATTTTGTTAAGAAGAATGATTGATGCTTTTTCTTCAATCTTGTTATCTCCGGCCATTTCATGTTTTTTCTTACTGTTACTGGGACAGCTAAGCCCGAATCGAGGAATATTATCCGTTTTGCATCTCGATCGATCATGTAATGTGGTTTGGTTGGGGGTTTTCCTTCCCGTCGATTTCAATACCCCTATTGACTAAATCATCGATTCGCACCGAATAATCATAATAATCCCCCCCTCATGCAGTATGAGTACTGGTGGCGCAAAATTTACATTTGTGATTCCAGACCGTTTCCTCAATACATAAATTTCTTCCTTTGAAACAAACCTCCCCCTGAATGAGAAACAATCATTATTGAATGAAAAGTAGTCCTTTTCGTAATTGTGAACTGCAATCCTAGTGAGAGGGAGTCGGGCGCATATCAAGAGGTTCACCGGAGAGCCCTCACGTGTCACCGACGTGGAGTACGATCTTTGGAAGACGGCGTAGCTCGAGAGCTGAGGTATGACCGTCAGAAGGAAGGGCGGGAACAGCAGCCAGACATCTTTGCCAATCATTCGGAGGGCATGAAGCGCGTCTACTCCTGCAAGGCGCTCACGATCGAGCGGAAGATCTCCCTGCCGATCGAGGAGCTGCGGCCGGAGGTACTCGAGGCGCAAAGGTCCGGACGTGAGCTCGTATTGAGCGTCTACAACCTCGCGGACGGCACGGAGAAGGATATCTAGATAGATTCGAAGGCCCCGCCCGAGTTCGTTTCATTGAGCCCCGTGATCGTCGTTCCTAGCGGTTCCTATATAGCTCACACCCCGCAATTGCGCAATATTTTGCACCAGGAGGACAGCAATCATGATATTCAAATGAAAATCACGTTGCGAGATAAAAGCGTCTGATTGATGCTATGACCATCGTGCTCGGCAACCCCCTTCTCCCGGCCCCTTCGGTTTGTTCCACACATCCATTAGAACGAAGGTAGGCGGTTTGATTACATTTGTTAAATGAACTATCTCATACCGTATTATTTGAGTATGTACTATTATTGATATTTGATGCATAATTATTATGACTATGTGAGGTAATGGAAGGTCGGGGAAGTTGAGGATGAATTCAGACGCCAAAGAGGAAATTAATTGGACCACTGACCAGAGGAAGATTATTGGACACAAGGGCGGGCCGATGCAGGTAATTGCGTGCGCAGGGTCTGGGAAAACTCGCACAATTTCCAGGATGATCGCCGAAATGGTGAAGAACGGAGTTCCCAGGGATGCGATTGTTGCCTTGGCCTTCAACAACAACGCTGCGGATGAACTTAAGGTCAAGATCAGGAATGAGATGGATTCAGTTAACCCAGATAACCCAGTTTTGGGTGGAATGGCCGTCGGGACGATCCATTCATTCTGCAAACAGCTACTGGAAGAGCACAATCCAAGGCTGCGTGATATGAAGGTTCTCAATAAGAACGGTTTCATGTCCTTCATATGGCGGCATTACTCAGACCTGAAAATCAAGGACATAATAGGTGAAACCAGAGAACCTCTTTCAAAGACTAGGAGGATTGAGGACTTCATCGAGGATGTCAACACAATCCGGCGCGAGATGTTAGAGGAGGCTTTGATTGTTAGCGGGGATGAGAAAGCCCAACGGCTTATGGCTTCCTATGCTATTCTCGACGGCTTCATGAGAAGGTCCCACGTAATCGATTTCGAAGGTTTGATACATCAAACGATAAGGTTGCTGGAAGACGATTCGATTCGACGGGAGGTTACGAGGAGACACACACATTTCATCGTTGACGAATACCAGGATATTGATCCCGCCCACGAGAGGCTGCTCTCTTTGCTTGTCAAGGACTCTAAAAATATCGTCGTGGTAGGGGACGACGACCAGGCTATTTACAAATGGAAAGGCACCAGGGTGGAAAGCTTCCTGACATTCCATGAGCGCTTCAATGCCGATGAGGGGAGGCTTCTGAAGAGCTTCAGGTGCTCTGACGTCCTTGTTGATATATCCCAAGCCGTCGCTGGCAATCTTACACGAAGGCTCCCCAAGGATGTAGAGCCAGGGACAGCTGCCGAGCCTGGGGACGTTTATGTCACCGAGTTCGTCTCAGAAGACCAGGAAATCGAATTCATACTCGACAGGATTGAAGATTTGGTCGGCACCTACTACGTGGACATCGATGGCAAGAAGAGGATCATTGAATACGGCAGCGTCGCGATACTTTACCGCAAGAAAGCGGACATGGCGCCAATTATTCGTGCGATGGAAGCGCGTGGCGTTCCATTTTCCGTATCCACCAGTGGGACTATATTCAACAGGCCGGAAACGGATTTCGTGCGATATGCATTGACATACTTCGCAACGGCCTTCAAAGGCGACCTGTCCATCAACCACACCAGGGGCATGGCTGTGCGAAGGGGCGACAGGGAGGACAGGCGGGTTGTGACTGAGGCGGATCTGGTGGAGATAATCGATCTGTCCCCATTGCTGAACTCCCGGAAGTCCGCCTTGATGAAATACATCAGGGAGAGAAAGACGTGGTTCGACCGAAGGGCCGATGAGCAGGAGATCCCTGTGAAAGAAAGGGAGGTCCGCAGGATTTACCCTCAGAATGAGCTCCAGAACCTTCTCGAACACATGGGGTTCGGAGAGGAGGATTTCAGGGAGCCGCGAATAAAGGCAATGATGAGCGACATGGGACAAGTAAGCAGCTTGCTGATGGACTTCGAATCTGTCTACAGGATGCTGTACCCAGACATAATGGTCGACCTAGCTTATTTCCTGGACTGGGCCGTAGACTACAGCGACAATGCGGTACGGGATCCGACCAATCTAAATGCCATAAGAATCATGACCCTTCATTCGGCGAAGGGGCTGGAGTTCCCGGTAGTATTTATGCCATCTACAAACCGGATAACATACAAATCGATATCCCGGTCCTTCAGTATCAGAAAGCCTGAACATGAGTGCATACCACTGGCGATTTTCAACTTCTCAGCTTACGCTGAGACAGAAGACGACAAGAGGCGCCTATTCTATGTTGGAATGACCCGCTCCAAGAAGTTCCTAGCCATTACGAGCTCTAGGGAAAGTTCGAGATGGCCCAATCATCGCAATATGTTCGGGATGATGACGGAGGTTATGAGCCTGGACCACCCATTCGTTCTCCAAACACCCATCGCCGACATGACCCCCCGTCAGAAATTCGGGCAGGGGGCGCTTATGGAAGGATATGCCTACCCTACTTCCTACTCGGATATCAGATACTACCTGGCATGTCCTTACGGATACCTGATAAGGACAATCTTCGGTTTCAAGCCCCGGATAGACTCATCCTTCGACTACGGCCATGCTGTGCATGGGGTGCTCAAGGAGATACATTCAAGGTTCGAGGAAGGGGGCGGATTCAGGATGACCGTTTCAGAGGTCCAAACCCTCATCGACGATCCGGATCAGTTCCACCTCAGGTATGCTGCGGGAGATGTTGATAGGATACTCAGGGAGTCCGCCAAGAAGGTGTTGACGGATTATGTGGTTAAGTGGGGCAGGGACATCGGGATGACCTACAAGGCCGAAATCCCCTTTGAATACTCAATTCATGACGAAGGGACGGATGGGGTCGCCCTCGTCTCCGGCAAGATCGACCTGCTCCAGAAGATCGATCCTGAGACGAAGAAGGTCGAACAGGTTTGCATTGTCGATTTCAAATCCGGGAAGTGCGAAGGAACCGAGCACGATCCGAGCTACCGCGATGCGGCCTTCCAGGTGGTGGTCTATGCGAACGCGACGGAGAAGGTGATGAGCCTCGAGGGCTTGCAGGGTTTCGTACATTACCTAAAAGGCAAGGAGGATCCGGTCGAGGAGGGTGCCGAGGAATGCGGCGAGTATAACTACAGAATGCCAGTGGACCTCTCGAAGAGGAACCTTACGCTCGTGGATGAAACGATCAAGAGAGCGGTCCGCAGAATCATGAATAAGGATTTTGATCCCACATCCTCTAAAAAGTCCTGCGGCAGTTGCGACTTCAAGGCGATGTGTAAGTTCAAGGTGGAGGGCTGCGCCGGCAGGTAAAAATATCCGCCGATATATGTCATATTCATGACCTCTAGCACCAAACAGGCAAAGACCCTCATCGACCTGTTCTGCGGATGCGGAGGCGCATCGATAGGCTTCCGCAACGCCGGATTCCAGATTAAACTGGGTGTCGACAATGACCAGCGCGCATTGCGCAGTTTCCACGAATATTTCGGCGTCCCGACAATGGCTATCGACATCATGAAGGCGGATTATGATGAGATCCTTCGTAAAGCTGGCTTCCGGAGCAGGAGGCCCGATGTTGTGATCGGATGTCCGCCCTGCCAGGGATTCAGCAGACTGAGCAATGTGGGCGAGGGCGACCCAAGGAACGCTTTGGTCGAAAGGTTCGCGGTCATAGTGGAAGGCCTCGAACCCAAGTTCATCGCTTTCGAGAACGTGCCGGGATTGGATGGCAAGAGTCATTTCTTGAACATGACTCGGAGCCTCGAAGATCTCGGATACGAACTATTCATAAGGGACGTAAAAATGGAGGAATACGGAGTCCCTCAACGGAGGAGACGCCTGGTATGCGTTGGTGCGCGCCGCGGGGAGTATGCTGAGAGATATTCTTTTCCGGAACCTGACCACGGTGTCGTCGAAGGGCAGGAAATCGCTAAAGCGAGTGTCCGGGATGCGTTCGTCGGACTTCCGGCCCTCAGGATTGGGGAGTCTTCGATTGTTCCGGATCACTCCGCCCCTATGCATGGCGAATTGATGATGAGGAAGATCGGTGCGGTCCCTTGGGACGGAGGGAGCAGGAGAGATCTTCCGGAAGAGCTCCAATATAGATGCCACGCGGAAAACAGCAATGCTGGCTTCAAAGACGTCATGGGGAGGATGCATTGGAACATTCCTTCGCCGACTATTACGACCGGTTGTTATTCCCCTTCAAAGGGACGTTATATCCACCCCGATCAGGATAGGGCTATTACAGTAAGGGAGGCGGCGCGTCTCCAAACGTTCCCGGATGATTTCATATTCCCTCAGGACAAAACATCCGCAACAAGGATGATTGGAAATGCCCTCCCGCCACTATTCGCAGAGAAGCTAGGGTCCAGCATAATGAAGGCGTTGAGAAGTTGATCCCATCTTTCTAGCGTTTTTCGATTTCTGCCTTTATTCTGTCGATTGAGGTGGCCATTTTCTTCAGATCATGCTCCCACACCCATATCACCGTCCACCCCTCTGCCTCAAGCTCGGCTGTCATTTCCTTGCCCCGCTGCCTGTTCCTTTCGAGCTTGGGAAGCCAATAATCACGGTTCGATTCAGGGATGGTACCGTGGATTGGGCAGCCGTGCCAGAAGCAGCCGTCCACGAACACGGCGACCTTCTGCCCTGGGAACGCGATGTCGATACGGTGCGGCCCATAGTGCTTCCTGTACCTCAGCCCGGCCGCCTAGAGCGTCTTCCTGAGCTTGAGCTCGGGGGCTGTATCCTTGCCCCGAATCTTGGACATTACCTCAGAACGCTTCCCTTGGGTGAATATGTCCGCACGCATGGGTGGCCTGTTCATGCAGATTACAATCGATCCTGCATCCAATCGGTTCGGTTCGGAGGATTGATGAATCGACATCAGCATCTTGGGGCAACGAAGGTTCCTTTTCGTTGATATGGCTGAGTATTAGATGACCGAACGCCCTCGCGATTAGTGGAGGCACTGCATTGCTAATCTGGGTGTAATTTTCAATTGTCCTGCCCTTGAATATGAACTTGTCTGCGAATGATTGCAGTCTAGCACATTCCCTAGACGATATGAACCGGTTCTGTTCCGGGTGTATCGAGGTCATCCTTCTAGCCCAATACACCGTTTATGATGGCTGGTTCTTCAGGGCCTGTCTACATCCTCCGCAGTAATGGACCCGGTTTTCATAATAAGACCCGACCAATTTGGACATACCCTCTTCGCATTGGATTCTTGCAATTTTCCCCAGCACGCGGTCGCTATGTGCCCGGGTAGTATGATTGTGCATTCGGTTTGAACCGGCCCTTGGCCATCCCTGATAATCGTTCTGCGGGAGGATGGTATAATCATAGACACTTTTCCTGTCCCCAAGCGAAGGTGTTGGCAAATCCGAAATCACCTCCCATAAAGTTACATAGCTTTGTAGACCGGAGAGATTTCCAGGGTGAGAATGGGTGATTGAAGGCCCCATGGGCATTTTATATTTCGATTCCATCGCGAAAAATCGCTTTCTATTTTGTGGAACACCGTAATTAACGGCATCGATTTCGAAATCATTCAAATAATAGTCCATTTTATTAATTCTCGATGAAAAAATTTCATAGAAATGACCACCGTACAATCTCTTAAACCCCATGACGTTTTCGAAAACCCATATCTTGGGATTGATTGTTTCTACGATGTCGAGGAAAGTCCACACCAGGTTGTTTCTCGGATCCTCCTGATCCTTATAGCCATTCAGACTGAATCCCTGGCACGGAAGGCTTCCAACAATAATTTCGGTTTGAGGTAGGTTGGACGGATCAACCTTTGTAAGGTCGCAATACTCCACCGGGCTTGAAAAATTATCCTGGGCAGTGAATGCACGCCAATCCGGTCTTGTGCTCGCGGTCTTGATGATGGAAGTACGGTCGGATCGCATTTTGGCCCGATGATCACTATTACCGAAATGCCTTATCGGACCGTTCTTCTTTGCGGACGGTAGTCCTGAATGTCCGTCTTGACCTTTGTTTCTTTCCAGTCGTTGGACCTTTTTACCTTTCTACCAGAAACGCATTTCGCTCATACGAGTGTTCTAGACCATCCGGGCTTAAGCCGAATAGCCCTATTCTCTCAATGAGCCGAAACGATCGATTTGACCGTTTAAACGACAATATGATCCATTTTAATTATCATATATAATATCGCGTCCGCATCCATCTTAAGTCCTTTATGGACTCGTGCAAAAGACTCGATTGTATACTGCCAAAGACTATGAAAAATTTTAACTCTTTAACAGTCTCGGGGACACCGTCAAAAATAGACTTATCGGATCGCGAAGCCAGCTCACAATAATATCGGTCATTTTACAGTGCGATTTTTTATCGGTCTATTCATTGTCTCAATCATGGTCTAATGTTAAAAGTGACACCGTGCAAAGGTTTTATTCAAAGTACATCGAGCACATCCTCATGGTCACGGTCGTTCCGTACCTGGTCGGCATGATGATCGTCACGGTCGTTGTGCTGCCCGGGTTAAGATTGATCATTTGCGACTACGTATAGAGGTCGAACTCATTGTCAACAGAACGAACGAGCGTTGCCGACCCGGATGCGCCCCCACAGTTCGAGACCTGAACCGTGAACGTTGTTGGTCCATAATAGGACAACTAACGGCGGTATCACCCTGTCTAAGGATATCAGTAAGTTCTCAACGCGAAGAAGGGTGATAATGTCATATTCTTCAAAAAAGAGGGAACCGATATCAAGGAGGTATTTGTCCCAGATAGCAAACTTGAGATGTGGAGGGAGCGGAAACTGGCAGAGATGCTCCCTCGAAGCATTCGAGGCGAGGACCGGAGTGACCGACATCTGATAAATATCCTGAATAGCGCTTACTTCCACATGGTCCACTACACCAGGGACGGACGCTCTCCGATACCTGAATCAGAGGCGACCTCCCGCTCGATGAGCGCCAATCGCGGCAAGGACACTGGACCTGAACTCTCCCTTAGGAGGGCCCTCTGGCAGGAAGGTTTCAGAGGGTACCGAGTGAACATGAAAGGGTTGCCAGGCAGCCCGGACCTGGTCTTTACGAAAAAGCACCTGGCCATCTTCGTACATGGTTGTTTCTGGCATCGCTGCCCGATATGTCAGATGAGCGCCCCTAAGACTCATGAGGAATTCTGGGCCAAGAAGTTCGAGAGGAACGTGAAGAGGGACGCCAAGGTCCTCGATGAGCTTCATATTCTTGGATGGCGTACCCTGGTCGTTTGGGAATGCGAGGTCCGGGACGGACTGGACGATGTCGTCCAGAGGGTCAAGGATGCACTGGAAGGATAACATGGCCATGGCACAATATGATGTTGCTGACCCCGGATCGATCGAGATGTACGCTCGAAGGTTGAGGGGCCATACCATCAGGGAGATTATCGGCGAGGTCGGACAGGCGGCCTTTGTGACCGTGAGCGGTTCGAAGGGAGGGTTCGGTACGGCCTTGGAGGAGCTGTACTTCCAGATACGCCCAGGGAACGATGAGGGCGTCCCCGACTTCAAAGAGGCGGGAATGGAGCTGAAGTCCTGCCCCACGCTCCAGAAGAACGACAGGCTGGTCCCCAAGGAACGATTGGTGCTCAGCCTCATCAACTATGATAAGTTGGCCGAGGAGGAGTGGGCCACCTCGACGTTCCTTAGAAAGAACGGACTGCTACTGCTGATATTCTATCTTCATGAGGACGGTGCTGCGGTCGCTGACCTGAAGGTGGTCCTCACCGGTGACTGGAGGTTCCCGGCCGAGGACCTGTTGATAATAAGGTCCGATTGGGAGAGGATCAAGGCCAAGGTGAGAGCGGGAAAGGCCCATGAGCTGTCCGAGGGCGACACATTATATCTGAGGGCCTGCACCAAGGACACTTGCTCCCGAGCGAGCAGGACCCAACCCGCATCGCCCATCAAGGCCAAGCAGAGGGCCTTCTCGCTCAGACCATCGTACGTCGAGTCGGTCATAGAACGGATGCTGTTGAGGGAAGAGACCGAGGACCTCAGCGATAAAGTGGTCAAGGACCCGATGGAGCTCGCACAGCGCACCTTCGAACAGCTGGTCGAGGAAAGGTTCGCACCATACCTCGGAAGGACCGTGGACGAGATAGCTACTGAGCTGGAGATACCTTATGGCCCGGCCGTCAAGAACTACAATGCCTTAGTGACCAAGCGCATACTCGGTGTGAAGGATAACATCAAGGAGTTCGATAGGGCGGACATCGTGGTGAGGAGCGTCCTGCTGGAGACGAGCGGGAGATTGAAGGAGAGCGTTTCGTTCCCGACGTTCGACTATCACGAGCTGGCAAAGGAGGAGGATTGGGAGACCTCAACGGTCAAGGAGATGTTCGAGCACCGTTTCTTCTTCGTGATATATCAGAAGAGGCCGGACGGCCTCAAGGAACTGAGGAAGGTCATGTTCTGGTCCATGCCATGCCAGGACCTGCTGGAAGTGCGGAAGGTCTGGGAGAGTGCTACGGAAAGGATACGGCAGGGCAAGTATGATGAGCTGCCAAAAATTCGTGACAGCCCGGTATCGCACATTCGACCGCACGGCCAAAACAATGAAGATAAGGTAATCGCTCCGGATGGATCAATGGTGAAAAAACGGTCCTTCTGGCTGAACGCGAGATACGTAGCGCAGCAGGTGGGGGCGGAGCCGTGGTCAGATCGCAAGCAGTCGAAACTTCCATTGATGGATAGCGGTTCAGTTACCGTAAGGTGAGAACGGATGGACGAGAAAGGACCCACGGTATGCGAGCTGTTCGCCGGCGTCGGCGGTTTTCACCTCGGACTGAGCAGAAGCGGGTGGAAGGTGGTATGGGCCGACCAGTGGGAACCAGGCAAGAAGCAGCAGTGGGCCTTCGAATGTTATAGAAAGCACTTTGAGGCGGAAGGCACCAATTGTGTCAACGAGGACATCGGCAAGGTGGCGATCGGCGACATTCCTCCGGTCACTCTGCTGGTGGGCGGTTTCCCATGCCAGGACTATTCCGTGGCCACGACCAAAGCCCATGGCATAGAGGGAAAGAAGGGCGTGCTGTGGTGGCACATCGAGAGAATACTTAAGGACAATATCGAACGGGGAACGCCGATACCATACGTCCTGCTGGAGAACGTGGACCGACTGATCCGATCCCCGACCAAACAGCGGGGTCGTGACTTCGGCATCATCCTGTCCTGCCTGAACAACATGGGCTACGTGGCCGAGTGGAGGGTCATCAACGCCTCCGAATACGGCTACCCTCAGAAGCGGAGGAGGACCTTTATCTTCGCCACCCTGGTCGAGAGCACGGTCAAGAAGCTCTTTGGCCGGAGGTCCGATGTGAACATCGTTACGAAAACCGGCTTCTTCGCTCCCGAGCTTCCCTGCAAGCCTAATGGCGATACCAAAGGTTCGTCGATATGCATCTCACCGGACCTGGTACATATGACCAAGACCTTCAAGTTCGACTTCCAGAACGCCGGTCATATGCGGGACGGAAGGGTGTTCACCATCAAGGTGATGCCAGCGTTCGATCTGAACAAGGGCAAGGGTACGCTAGGGAGCGTGCTCGAGGACGAGGTCGACGATAAATATCTCATTCCTGAGGAATGGATCGGGGACGTGAAGGACCAAGGAACGGACCGATTCAAGAAGACCTGGCGGTATTGCAAAGGCGCCAAGGACGAGCCACGGAAGCATGTGAACGGTCATGAGTATCAGTACAACGAGGGACCGATACCGTTCCCGGATAAGATCGACCAGCCGTCGAGGACACTGCTCACCTGCGAGGGGAACAGGCGTCCCAATAGAATGTGCCACATCGTTCCCGTGGTCAGTATGCCTGGAAGGTACCGCGTCCTTACGCCCATCGAGGCCGAACGGTTGAACGGCTTCGATGACGATTGGACCGACGGGATGCCTGAAAGATGGCGGTACTTCTGCATGGGGAACGCCTTGGTCGTCGGGCTGATCGAGCAGATGGGGCAGCGGTTGAAGGAATTGGCCGATGAGGAAGGAAGTGAACCCTCTGGACTTCGATTGAGATCGTCAAAGGGAATTGTTATCGGACCGTTAGACCGTTGTAACGGGCAATCGTGATCTGACATTTGCCGATGAAATGGGGAGCGGACCGGGGATAAAAAAATCAGTCTTCATAGTCTATCAAAATAGAGTGTGAAAGAGTGATGATAATTCGAACAGATTGTGATTATTCTGTTGAGTCTTATTAGTCCTTTAAATCGGTCGAGAATGAGAGAGAATATACTATCAAATAGACTGAAATATTCATTAAAATCATAGTCTTTTTTCAGTGTAACGACCCTCAAATGGACTGTAAATGACTATGCGTCTTTCACGCATCGAGAATATAAAAAAAATTCCCGATGATATATTAAGGAGTTTAAGTCATTGATAATGCCTTGATATCATGTCCTCTTTATATCCAATAATTGAGTCCGTCCTAGCCGATTTTACCAAGGAGTTTGCGAAGAACCCGTATTTATCCTACACCGAGCATGGATTCCATGCCCAGTTCTATCATGAACTATCGATGAGGTTGCCGAAGAACCAGATGAACGGTTCCCTGGATGGAAGGACATACAGAGTCGTTCAACAGGAGTATCCGACCGACTCGGACCTAGGGAAGAGCCAGAGGCAGCACTGGGACATCGGGATAATCGATAGGTCGAGGGCGCCAACAAAATCACCCCCATACGATCATATGCCTTTGGTGGCGGCCATCGAGTTCGGTCTTAACTATCCGATCGCCCACCTGAAGGAAGACATCAGAAGAATATGCGCGGATGGGAACGTGAATGCTGGGTATATCGTTCACTTCTTCCGGCTTTCAAATAAATGGTCCGGAAGGGATCTTAAGCCAAAAACGAGCTATTTCTTCACGCCTTCGGACGCACAGGAAATCCTTCTTGGGAGTCGGGATAAGAACAAAGAGATCAAGATCTATTATTGCAGTGCCGATCTTACAAGAGATGAAGAATGCCATCCATACCTGATCACTGACGAAGGGAAATATCCATTATGACATTAGCACCGATGGTGGTATGAACATTCCGATCGACGATTTCATTCAAGCATGCAAAGATGCGCAACCGAACTTACAAGTGACATCCAATATCTTCTTCAAGGGAATCGTGGCGCTCCCCCTGAACAGGGAGTATCTGCTTCAGGCATATTTCATTGATAATTTTCGAGAGATCACCAAGAAAAACGGTGAGCTCATCCTATATGAGAATCCCTTTCCATGTGAAGCAAGCAATGATGGCAAAATTGATTTATTATTTGTCACAGATGAAAATAAAATAATGGTGGTGGAGACGAAGTATATGTCCAAGGAATCTGGGCGCACAGCGTGTTCAAAAAGAACTCATCATCGGAAGTACGTGAAAGAGCAGATCCAAAAGGCATTCCTTAAGCTCACTGGGATTTGGGGAATAGACCCGGACCATATAGATAGGGTTGCGTTCACGAATGATGAATTGCTAGGTTCAAATCAAACGTGTTCCGATATCAACTATTATTATGTTTCGGATGAGAAATTAAATGACTGGAGAGATACCATTTTAAACGAACTTTTATAATTAATCATGTTCGCTTATCGATTAATAAAAGCCATCTGAGGGATCTTCGGACCATTAGCGGTCGTTTTCGTCATTATTGCTGCATGAGAACTTCTAATCGATGAGTATGATTATTATATTTTTATAGAAAAGATTAGGTCGTTAAAGATATACTAACCCTCTGGATCTGATGAGACTTTATTCGGGAACCTCGGAGCAGTTCATCGAAGATACGACGCAGAATCAGATAGCTGATAAGATGCGCACTTCCTTCTTCGATTATTTCCGTTATTATCCTTCGCCCGCGGAGGTCAGTTCCTGGCGCAACTCCCTGAGGGCGATGTCCTTGGTCATGCTCTCATCGAAACTGAACGACCATGGCGTCCTATTGGAATATCAACTCCCGCTCACCTCGAAACGATTGGACTTCATGGTCTGCGGAAAGGATGGTGCTGGGAAAGATAGAGCTGTCATCATCGAGCTCAAGCAGTGGGAGAAATGCTTGATGGCCGACGGGGAACGAGAGGTTACAACTTTCGTCGGAGGTGCCAATCGAGAGGTCCTTCATCCCTCGGCCCAGGTCAATCAATATATGCTCTACCTTCAGGACACTCACACCGCGTTCTATGATGGTGTCGGTCCTATTGCACTGAACGCCTGTGCCTATCTTCATAACTATCGTTTCGTGAACGAAGATGTGCTATTCGCGGACAAGTTTCGCAACCTGATCGACTCTTGTCCGGTCTTCTCCGAGGACGACGTCAACAAGCTGAAGGGATACCTCTATAGCAGATTGGAATCTGGTCAGGGACTGGAAGTTCTGAAGAGGATCGAAGACAGCAAATACCGACCGAGCAAGAAATTGATGGACCACGTCGGGAGCGTTATAAAAGGAAAACCGGAATACGTGCTCCTCGACGAGCAGCTAGTTGTCTATGACAAGGTCCTGGCCTGGGCCAGTAAAGGGTTCAATTACCCACAGAAGGTGGTGATCATCGTCAAGGGTGGTCCAGGGACAGGGAAGTCGGTCATTGCCATGAACCTGCTGGCCGACCTTTCCCTGAAGGGCTGGAACGCACAATACGCCACGGGGTCGCGGGCCTTCACTGGTACGTTACGAGAGATAATCGGCACTCGCGGGGGGGTCCAGTTCAAGTTCTTTAACAATTATGGGTCTTGCGAAACGAACACCGTCGATTGCTTGATCGCGGACGAGGCTCATCGGATAAGAGAGACCAGCAACGACCGATTCACGCCTGCGGCCAATCGGTCCGGGTTATCGCAGATAGATGAACTGATAAGGGCTGCCAAGATCGCGGTCTTTTTCATAGATGACGCCCAGGTCGTTCGACCTTATGAGACCGGCTCGGTCGACTACATTAGAGCAGCGACCTTGAAGAACGGGTGCAAGTTGTTCGAGTATCAACTGGAAGCACAGTTCCGTTGTAGCGGGTCCGATGCTTTTGTTAATTGGGTCGACAACACGCTGGGTATTAGGAAGACCGCCAACGTCCTGTGGGAAGGTAAGGAGAAATTCGATTTTCGCATCATGGACAGTCCCGAAGCGATCGAAAAGGAGATACGAAATATGATCGCCCTGGGAAACACTGGGCGTATGACAGCAGGGTTCTGTTGGCCTTGGTCCGATCCTAGATCGGATGGTACCCTGAAAGATGATGTTATTGTGGGAGAGTATCGACGCCCCTGGAACGCTAAATCGGGAACTAGATTAGCAAAGGGAATACCCAAGGAGATCACCTGGGCCTATGATCCAAAAGGCATCGATCAAGTAGGATGCGTTTATACGGCCCAGGGTTTTGAATTTGATTACGTTGGGGTCATAATCGGCCCTGATCTGACCTATGACTTTGATTCAAATGCTTGGGAAGGGCATAAAGAGGCTTCTTTTGATACGGTCGTGAAGAGGTCAGGAGATCGGTTCTTAGATCTGGTAAAGAACACCTATCGGGTGTTGCTGACCAGGGGAATGAAAGGTTGTTATGTCCATTTCATGGACAAGGATACTGAAAGGTTCTTCCGGTCCAGGATGGATCTGAAGTAATGATGGCTTAAATTATAATTCATCATATTTTTTGTTGGAGCCCTTTGCTTTATCCACGGGATATCTGATTTGATTCAATTCGATTTTCTGTCGTAGTTCGTCAGATATGTTGAAGTCATAACGTTCGGCGAAACGTAGTAGGAAGAATAGGACATCAGCCATTTCCTGACCGACCTTTTCTCTACCTTCAAGAGAAGATAGCAATTTCTCGACCTCTTTATCACCTTTGAATCGGAAGAGAGCGAGGAGTTCCGAGGCCTCGGTGGACACGCCGATCGCCAGGTCCTTGGCCATATGATACTGGTCCCAATCACGTTCCTTGCAGAAATTTGAGACCAATATGCTCAGTTCAGATAATGTTGAATCGTCGGCCATTGTGGAAGTTCATCGATCTGCGGTAATTCAATGGTTTTGATGATCTATCAAATAATTTTTGTCGCGGATTCTTTTATGATTTCTGAAACAAAAGGACTGGTTTTATTCCCCACGGTCACTACCCTTGCTTTTATGCGCCATCAGTACCAAGAATGTCGATGAATCCGCTGGAAACTGGAAATTTCCTATCCAATACGAAGAATGAGGAATTGATTTTGATGTCTTCTATCGGTATTGCCGCAGGGTTATCACTTAGGTATTTTTGAAGTGCATCTTCCTTTAAAAAAGAGGTCCGTTATACGCGTTTCGCCTCTTTCCCATTTTTTGACTCGATAATTACCATTTTTACTTTCCGCCCATTTATGAAAACCAACAGTATTTGATAATTTAGGTAATATAAATCTCAGAAATCGAAAAATCAGATCAAACATACCCCTCCATCTTTTATAAAAACAAATTAATAACCAACATATAATATATAAAAAATCACACAATATATTTAAAATTAGATATCACTGATCTTATTATGGCCATGAATGGGGCGCTAATATATCCTCAAATTTCTCTTAACAATAAGAAATTAATAAAATCATATTTATTATTATATGATAATCTATTTAGAATTATACCATCCGGAATTCAACCCGATGATGATCAAGAAATTTCAGAGCTGGCACGCGAGTATGGAATAATTTCTGGCATTTATCCAGATGAATATGTTGATTCGGTCGGTCAGAAATTTGAACATGGCCTCTCAAAATGGAGTCGAGTGGCAGCTGGTTTCGGAGTAGAAATTGATACAGTTCCTTCTTTACTACATCAAGACAAAGTTTGCGACAATCTTAAAAAAAGATTTATCAAAGAAGGCTATTTAAATTTCAAAGGAGATTATCTTCAAGGAGATGACGAGTTAATCAATCAGTACATGATTTTTTTGGCTGGAGAAATTGCGGAAAAAGAAGGACTCGATTTATTGAGTGATGATAGCGCTTCCTACGTTTATCAGGAATTTTTAAATTACGATGGTAATTTCGATATCAATCCATTATATGAGACGCGCCCTAATCAAATACTCCTGGCATCAATGATTTTTGATAATTATATTCCAGAAGATATTGAATTTGTTTCCAATAATAAATTAATTGAATTTAGGGATGGTTTTCGAAAGGAAAGGAAACGATTTATGGAAGAGTATGACAAATTTTCGAGGCGGATTTCAACAATAAAAAGTCCTTCAGTATTAAAGGCTCATTTAATCGATCATCGGCTATCATTAGATAATTCTATTGAAGAATATAAAAATGCATTGAGTCATCTAAATAAATCATTGATTGTAGATAATAGGGTAATATCAACAATCACAATTGCATCACAAATTGCGGGTTGTTTTATTTCAATTGAACCGAGGATATCAGCTGCCATTTCTGTAGTAGGTCTTTCTTTGGGGGGATTATGGAATTTAGAATGCATGGATGACAGAATCGAAAACATCAGGCAAAAAAATCCTAATTCATATCTATATTTATTAAAAGAGTTTGACTTAATGGATGCTGAATACATGAATTATTATTTAAAAAAAGGGTTTGACCAACTAATTATGGATTGAGGGTGTTGACCCAGAAACAATGTCGAGTGGTGAAATAAGTAAGGATGCGGGGGAGATAATCAGAGCGATGGAAAAGTAAAGTTGAGGAGGTTCTCGAAGATCGTATCATATTCATTGATCTTTTCTCAATGTTCTGGTTATCAGTTCATCGATGTAACCCAAATTTGGAATGTGTTCTGATTTATCCATGAAAAGAAGATGCTTTTCCGCGCACTCTTCGAGCGTAAGTCGTCTTCTTTCTGCAGCACTGGATTTAAACTTATTAAAATCAGTGGCCGATATGACATATGAGTCTAGATCGACATCCTGATCCTTGAACAATGGAGCGATGTGGGCATCTAGATGTGAATAGAGATTGACCTTTTCATCTTCTAGACCTCCCGAGTAAATCATTCCGTGCGGTTCAATGAATACAATCCGTTGGTGTCCTCCCTGCACGATCCAAAGGATGAAATCCGGATAGAATGAATTGGTCTCGAAAAAACCGATTCCCTTTCCTCTTGTAAGGTTCCTGAGTAAATAATATTCGACATCCTTTCCTTTTTCGGAATGTGCCGCGATGTATTTAGCTAGATCCGTCACGAATCTTTGCTCGCTATCTATGAGGCCGGTATGATGGAAGATGACTTGGTCCGTTTGTGCCTTGGCCAGTAACGGTTGATAGAGGTGTTTCTCGCAGAATACGTTAGGCAAAGGATCGTCGTCGCTCCTTGCATCATAAACAACTCCAGACTTAATACGCTGCTTGGCTTCCTGGATAAGTCCAGTAGCGGTTTCCTCTATCCTAACGATGTACTCCTTGGGGAAATTATCATCATCCTCGGTGAGCCCAGCGAGTACGAATTTGCCCTTCTCCCACCCGTTCCTCTTTTTGTTGTAGCACTTGTACACATAGTCCTTGAGTAACCGAAGGACGATATTTTCCAGCTCCAACATCTTAATAAATTCCTTGGTCGGATATACGAAAGATGCCGGGGCGAATAGAGTATATTTACCTCCACGAATTACTCCCTCCAGGTCGTCTTTTGTGAATGAGATATTAAACCATTGTCTCTCAGCCTTATAGGACAGCATTTCTAAGTATATCCTTGACCAATCGATCAAATCGAGATATTTTTCAGGTATCATTTTCGGATCGGTCTCACTAGTACGATCTACGATGGAGTCGCTCTTTCTGCTATCCGCCTCCAATACTGTTGGCAATATGTTCAGCTTCGCCTCGACATCATTTATTTCCGAGATAGAGAACGTACAATCCTTTGAGAAATTAGTATCTTCACGTAGTCGCAGAATCTTCAAACCCTTGAGCATCTCAACATTCGTTTTGATTTCAAGTGAAAATGATACATAGTTCTTTACATCCTCCATTTCCAAATTTTTCTTGAAGATTTTCATGTAGTTTGCTTTAATGCCAAATATTCCAAGTGTTTCCAGCACTTCGATGAACGGTGGATGATCGATATCTTTTAATCCTCTACTTCGTTTGAGCCCCATCCCCTTTCCCTTCAAACGAACTCCTCTACCGAAAAGCTGGATGATCTGCGGCCCCTCACTCGTTCCCACATTCATCAAGCCCATCGTAGAGACCCGCCAACAGTTCCATCCTTCGATAAACTTCTTCGCTCCTATGAGAACATTGAGTCCAGTGTCTTGATTTTGTATAGAATTGAACAACGATTCTGACATTACATCGCTATCGACAATAATATCTGTCTCCACTCTTTCAATTAGACTGCTAAACTGCCTCTTGTCCCCGATATTTATCACACCAAAATATGGGGATGCTGCTGACGCTCTTAGTCCGAGTTCCCCTTCTGCCCGGGTAATATCAACAAGATGAAGTTTTCGACCAGTGCCTGATCGAAGCCCGAACACATCACTATAGATACCGTTCACGACCTCTTCGGCCGATATGCATTTCTCCCTCAGATATGGAAAGACCGTTTCCGGCTTTCGTCTCGCGAATGCATCAACCTTACCGATAAGAAGTCCCGACCTACCTTCCAGAATATCCCTAACCCTCTCATTAACCCAGGTACCTTTGTTTTCTAGAAGCTTATTGAAGAAACGAAGCACAATAAGTAAATCGGACTCATCTTCCTGCACCTTGTGACCGAGAAATATCCATAATGGCTGCTCGATATTATATTCCCTGGCCCGGTTCCCGATATCCTTGAAGACACGTAGCTGTTCGTAAAACGAAATAGTGTTGGCCAACATAATGGTTTCAGTGTGCTGGTCATGATCATCCTCGAGGTTTAGGAGGCGGAAGTGCTTGCCATAATAGTCACCATGGAAGTACTTATACGAATAATCGAACAGGATGGCTTTTGAGTAAGTAATTAGCTCTGGCGAAGGCTTGCCTTTTTCCTCCTCTTCTCTGATTACCTGGCCGAACGTAGCACTATACTCGAAAGTGAAGCCATTTTTTGCCATCTTCTCCCGGATAGACATCCACATCCTCTCATCGGATTTTTGCCCCTTATGTCCCTCGTCTACAAAGACCAGGTTCCGGTCACTTAGCATGTTCACATCTATGGACTCTCCATGACCATTCCTGTCCTTTTTGAGTTTCAACTTCGTTATCTCGATGACCTTAACCACTTTAGTTTCGTCGACCAGAAAATAACCACCTTCGCCCCCTCTGAATTTTTTAGCCGGGATGCCGCTGAGACTCATTTCCTCGATGTGCTGTTCAGACAGCCCTTCGTTCGGGGTTATTAAAAATATATTCTCAAATGTTAGAGCATTGGGCCCTGTGTTATATTTTTGAAATTGCCACAAGTTCACATGCATGAGGAGGGTCTTACCACTTCCAGTAGCCATCCAGAATGCGAGCTTTCGTAGGTCGGTCTTCCCGAATGGATATTTTTGTAGTAGATTGTGCTCGTATTGGTATTCTTTTATTCGATTTATTAGATCAACTGGATTGGAAAAGTATTCATCCAAATAGATTTCCATGAAAAGAATGGATAGATATTGGAAGTACTTCAGTCGGAAATGTTCTCCGCGTTTCTGAGACAATCGCTCCACGTAGCCCCGAATATTATCGTCATAATCTCGTAGCTTGTCCTCGGCGATTAAAAGCCCCCCACGACTTATAATCCGGTGGTACATGCAGCTACGTCCAGTAGGATCAAACCCATCTCTGACATCGTTGAATTGTTTAATTTCAGAAATCTTTTTAATTCCCAGTTGATTGGCCATGAAGGGTGCTAATATGAGGTAATCTTCCAAGCTGAATTTCCGTTTACTATTCGCTTTGGCCATTCTCACGCACCCATAAATTTCTTGAAATCAGATTCGATGGGTAAGGCCCCATTCACATGACATATTCCGTTGACATAGATAACGTCAGGTTGCCAATCTTTTAAAAATGATTTTTCAATGATTTCTTTGTCATGATTAAGATCAATTCCAATGGTCTCACGCCATACGATCAATGTACTCCTACCATCGCGTTTCTTTCCACTAATCGCTTTATAATAACGTTTACCATCATAAGTTGAACTAATTCGTTCCACTTGCAATCCGAGCAGGTAGTTAAAGGTCTCAACTAGGTCTACAGGTTCATTACGTTCTTCGCCACCACTCACGGTTTTTATCTTGTATTGGAACGGATTAGTAAAGTCACCCAAAGCGAGCCGCGTCGGGCTTTCCCGCGTCTCATACTCAAGCATGTAACGTAGGAAATAATCGTCATACGTTTCGAGTGTTTCTTGGATGGTTTTACTCTTAAACTGGAAGATGATGTTGTTAAGAGTATCTTCAAAGGATTCAAGATATACACATTTTAAAACGTGTGAAGTACCCGCGTCATATGAAGTGGGTTTTCCTTCTTTCCATTCTCTAGAAAATACTGTTTTGATTATGCCCGGTTTCAATACTGTGTTAAAATAATCACCCATCTCAACCAATATGTATTTTCGATTGCCGCCATCTTCCCTGTTCAGATTGATAATTGCACGACCAGATGTTCCCGAGCCTGCAAAAAAATCTAGTACGATTCCCTGTTGCTCATCCATACCGCAGGTTTTTAAACAATCTTCAATCAACCGGCTAGATTTGGCAAAATCAAAAACCTTTTTTCCAAAAAGATTTTTCATTTCAGCGGCTCCGTGATTTGCCGATGCATATTCATTATTGTCCCACCAGGTAATCGGCAATGATTTCTCGTCCATGTATGTTTTAAAATCTATGCTAATTTTACCGTCGCTAGTACGACGAACGCGGAATTGATCTAATTCTCGGGACGCCCGCTGATGTCCTCTCTGCCAATTTTTTTCAATATTCTTACCATCTTTATTGACTATTGGATATATAATTTCTTCATCTTTACTAGGTTGTTCATCGAGGCTATATTGTCGAGTGGGTTCATCCCACTTCATACAGGGAATTTTTATTGTATCGTCGCGATGAACAAATATCGGATAGAACAGTTTAGGACGATCTTCTCTTTTATCATTTGAACCAGATCGAATAAAATTTGTCCATGCAAAACGGCCCGATTCATCACTTAACGGGAAGCGAGCTAATGATTTTTCGGATTTTTCTAGGCTTCCTGGAAATGAATCCTCAGATTTTCCATAGAATAAGGCATATTCATGCGCGGGAGCTAGCCGCCCCTTGGTTTTTCTTCCCGCGGGATTAGAACGTACCGTTGCTATACCAATTTCCTTGATAAATATTCGAGATAATATATATTTCAATCCCATTACTTCTTCATCATCAATTGCTGCGCAGAATATTCCATTGTGGCTAATCAACGAATAAGCGATATCTAATCGATTGGCCATCAATGATAACCAAGACGAATCTTTATAATCATTCTTATATAATATCGACGATGCATCGGTGTTATATGGCGGATCAACATAGACACTATCTATCTTTTCAGAATATTTATTTTTCAGAATATTTAGAGCTTGCCAGTTTTCACTTTTTATAATCAAACCGTTGATGATGTCGTCGAGATTAGTAAATGAAGATAACAATCGGTCGTTGAATTCCCGGTTAAAAAATTTTGTATCTATCATAAGATAAGGATATGTCTCAAGAAAATCAGGAGTGACAACTTCCTTACCTTTTATTCGATAAATTGAATCTTTTGTGATGTCGTCGAGGGCGTATTGCTGTTTCCATTCGGCTACTTGATCTTTGTTTATAGCAATCTCTGGATACAGCTCCTTAGGCACTTGATCCAGCGTCATGCAATATTCTACGCGAAGGACGAACTTCTTTTTCTCAAATAGCATCTTTTGAAAGTTCTCGATTTGCTTTAGAAACTCGATTATCGGTACGCAAATCTCGTGTATTGCTTTTACCATAGCCATATTTTGCCGAATGGCCCCCTCGTTCATCCTAATTATTTCGTCCACTTGGAGGACCTCGTTTTTTATAAAAAAGTCCAACTCTCGAGTTAAAAATCCCCCTAGGTCTTTGTGAATGAAGTAATCAGTTGTATTTTTCTTCACGTATTTTTTTAGGTGCTTTTTAATCAGTGTCTGCTCATCCACTCCCAATAGATCAGATTTTTTTAGGTTCTTTTTTATCGGTTTCTGTTCTTCCATCCCCACTTTATCTTGTTTTTTTAAGATGGGCTCTATTGGACTACCTGCAATGTCATCGAGAATCCTTTGTTCTGCATCCTCGATGAGGTAATCCTGCGTGTTCCTCTTGGCAAACCTCCCGTTTTCTTCCTTGGTCAATTCACGGTACTCAAAGGATACCGTCAAAACCTTCTTTTCGATGTCAATAACCGGAATCGAGTCTTCAGCCTGGATGAAGAATCGGTCATTACCTTTTAGATTATTTTGTTCTACTTCTGCATGGACGAGTACGAAATACACCGCCCACCCATCAGCCTTGAAATTATAGTTTGTGAAATACTCTCCAGTCTTTACATAATATTGGTCCTCGTTAGCCCAGTGAAGCATTACCTCTTCGCCATTGTAGGGAACGACATATTTTTCCTTTCCTCCATAACGTCGCTTTGAAAGGAAGTCTCCACTGTCATAATAACGGTTGAAGAACTCATAAACATAATTGTATACATCGTCAATCTGGCCTTGAGTTAGTTCGGCCTTTCGTGCTTCGTTTTGCTTTTGAAGATATACTTGGACTTTTGGAGCGTCATGATTCTTATTAACTTCGCCACCTTTATCAATCGTACCTTCTCCAAAATCCTTGTTAATCTCAGCCCTTAATTTCTTCAGGTCTGCCTTCTCCGTCTCAGAGGATGCTCCAGCATACTCTTTGAAAACCGTTTCGGTCTTAGTGAAAAGGTCTTTTTCGATGAATTTTTCAATCTCGACACGCTTTTGATTCATTATTTTGTAAATACCAAAGTCTAGGTCAGCAACATCAAATTGAAACAAATCTCTAAGAAGAGTGTTCAAACGTTTGCGACTATCTTCGATAATATTTTCGGACATGATTCTTAACTCCAGCGACAAATGGATTTATGATCGCACGATCGGCAATTATCCCCCGTTCTTGGACCGAACTCATCATTTCTTATTTGTTTGATGCACCCTTCAGCTCTTTTCCGTGCATCCTCCAAGTGTATCTCACTGATCGTCACTTCCTTAACGGTGGCCTCTTCTAAATACGCTACGGAGCCCTTTATCACATTTCGTCCAAGCCCGTTGAGCCCGAGGGAGTATAGCATGATCTGAGTGGATGTCTCCTCGAATGTGCGGGCTTCCTCTGACGTTTTGTAGTCCCTGACCTCAAAATTCCCTCCATCGCGTAACATGACATCTACGCGCCCAGTTATTGTGGCACCATGGACCGGATATTCCAAACGATATTCGATCTCTTCGATTCGCCCGAAATCATCGGAATATCTATCAGAGAAATTGACAAGGGTCTCCAATGCGTTCTCTTTGAAATCATTGAACACCTTACCGCTTGCGAAGGGCATGCGGAAGTCTTCTTCGACGGCCGTCGCCACCGCACTGGCAGGGTTGAGCCCTTCGGCCTTGACCATCTCAGAGGCGCGCCTTAGGCAATGGTGCAAGCCGTTCCCGTAGCCTAGAGCGTAGCTCAACCCGGGCTGGTATCCCCAGATGTTCCCAAGAAGGTACATGTATGGGCACCTCTCAAAGGTGATGATCTCCCCGGCGGAGAACGTCATTATCTCGTCCTCCCCCAAGGACTGACTGCTGATTCCAATCCCTGGAAGATCGCTCTCATCGCTGATCGTAACAATGGGTGAGGAATCGATGTCGTCGATGAATATGCTTCTTTTAACGCTCCTCTTCTTTTTATTGAAGTGACTGATCACCAACATATCCCGGGCTCGAGTTAAAGCGACATAGAACAGTCTGCGTTCGTCTTCGATGCCGCCTTCGTAACGCGTCACATCGAACATATTCCTGGGCACGTCGCACCATTTATCGACCCTCCCCACCATGGAGGAGGGGAATCGCCCATTGTTCATCGAAATGATGAAGACCGCAGGCCATTCCAGGCCCTTAGCCTGATGCACCGTCATTACTTGGATCGCATCGATCCCCCTGGAATCCTCAGGCGTGCCCTCGGAGTATGCACGGGTTGCATAACTGTTCATGTACCAGCAAAGCCCCTTCAGATCACGGTCCCATCGAGGCTGATGACCCCCCAGTCTATTTGCGATCTCATAATCAGTGAGCAGTTCATTGAAACGACCGAGGTTGGCCATGATCACGATATCGTTTCGGTCCTCGTGGCTCAATTGTTTGAATCCTAGAGCAATTAGGACCAGATGAAAAATTTCTGTAAAATTATTGACCTTTGAGGAGCCGCTGAGCAATCCCATTTTAATATCGATAAGTTTTTGTTTAGCATCGGTCGGCACCCTTGAACCCAGAGCTTCAGACCAAAGTTCCAGGGCACTATCAATCAGATCGTCCCCTAGTATTTTATCGTTCCATTTCCAGGAATCCGCCACCCAGAACCCCTCGCTCCAAAACCATGCAAATATTCTACCTAGGGCCTGAGCCTCCCCTCTCCTAAATAATCCAACTTTACCACCTACTATGAAAGGAATCTTGCGTCTTCGTAGCTCTTCAAGGATCGGACCACCGGAGGTCGTTACACTCCGCATCAATATTCCTATATCGGAATAGTCCAAATCGTTGTTGTTGACAAGATGCTCGACACTATTGACGACCTTGGCCGCTTCGTCCTCTGGCGTATCCGTTTCCAAGAGCCCGACGAACCCATCCTCAGTGCGAGTGGACTTTGTATGCTCATATCTTATCGTCTCGAATGTGTCCGAGAAATGGTTCGAGGTATCAACTATCGCCTTCATGCTCCGACGGTTCTCGACAATCTCGATACCATGGGCCTCTGGATATTTCTCTTCAAACCTCGAAAAGAAACGTTCGTTTGATCCCCGCCATTGATAGATGCTCTGCCGTGGATCCCCAACAACGAATAGACTGGCTGTGATACCGATTGCCTCGATAAGTACAGCCTGTGCTTGATTGATGTCCTGATATTCATCAACTATCAGATGCTTGACATAACTGACCACCCCTGGGTGCTTTATCAAGTGTACCGCTGCCAGATTCATCATTCGACCGAAGGTTAATAGGTGATGGTCGTCCAAAAGGCGCGCATATTGGGTCATTCGACCATGGAAGACCGGGGCTCGTCTTTTTAGTTCCTCAACATCGAGCATCTCATCCCAGGCCATACTCACGGTTCTGAGAAAGTTCAGGCACGCTTCCACATAATTGTTGCCGTATTCATTAAGGTCTAGTTGCCAACCATGGCGCATCAGAAATGCTATCTCCTGATTTTCGTTAAGCACGGTATAGTTACCTGTATTGAAATGATCATCCAGAAGTCGTTTGGCATAGCTGTGGATGGTACCGATAAACATCTCTCCCAGTTTCCTTGCTAGATCAGCATCGGCCAGCAGTTCTACGCTCTGATAGATACGATTTTTTAAACTTTGGGCGGCTTTTTCGGTGAAGGTGAAGGCGACGATCTCGGAAGGTTGGACTTTTTCGATTAAAAGTAGATATGCAATTCTACGGGTCAGGGTTTCAGTTTTACCAGCACCCGCCCCTGCTATTATCCTAACATAACGATAATTAGATACGACCGCTTCTCTTTGTTTAGCGGATAATGGCTTTGGGTGAGTTAGTATGTCTTCGATAAATATGGATTTCTTCAATCAACCGCCAGTTTATTATGAAGCTTGTGATTAAAATAGGTAAGTGTTGAATTATTGTTTTATATAATTATAACACCAGGGAACCCGGCAACAGGATTCCTGCCACTGGCCCATATGGGCAGGGGTGGGACCCCCGCCCTCACCCAAAGCCCAGATAGCTTGGGTCATCATCACATAATCTTGATGGATGTGCATGCCGACGGAAGATTATCTTAGCCATACAAGAATAAACACCATCAATCGCAAGATTGCTTTTTTCAACAGATGGGAGGAATGATGAAATTTCCCCTTTGGCAAATTCCCAATTCGTGCAATGTGTTGGGCAATCTGAGCTCTCAAGATCGGGGTGAATCGGATAATCGGAACATCTAACATCTGGGTGGGCCAAACAGAAGCATCTGATGAACTCTTGTGGTGGGATGGCGTGGAATATGCACAATTTTCCTGTATACCTTTTACTACACCTGGGGCAATCTTCAAAGGGAGCATTTTCGAGAGCCATCTGAGCATGCTCATTGACCGTTTTGATTGATAATATGAATTCTTGGCAGAACAGATCTGAATCTTGACCCACCATTGTAACGAGTCCTCGAGCCTCCATCCATATGTCATATGGCCATGAAGTCATGGTCGTTGTTATCGAGTCTTCAGTTCTCAGGGATTCTACTTCCCTCCCCGTGGCGTGTAGCCTTAGGAATCCATTGCGCATTACGCAACATAACGCATGTTTGTTCGGCCTTCTCGATAATTCATCTCCCACGTCATTGACCATCCATTACCCACCTACACCTTGTTTAAAGATAATTGGAATAGATTGTCGCATGCGGGTAAGTAGTAGATTTCCGACCTATTTTTATTTTTTTAATTAAAATCGAATTTCACTCGTATGAGTGGATTACTGGTATTCGAAAATTTGGGTCAAATTTATATAATTATATATGTTAATTGAGGATTGGTAAATATGGGCAGAACGAAAGGGGAGAAGACTATCAAGAATGAGGATGAATTCAATCTGGAAAAAATCAAGGTTGGAGATGTCGTTGAAATTCGATGGTATGATGTTCAGGCATACGAGAGAATAGAGTTCGATGAAATCGATGAGCTCGAGGAGCCGGAATCGACAGTTTGCTGGGGTGCGGTTGTCCGAAAAGGGGCAAAATACCTTTTCATCGCATCTGAGATAGGTGATAAGGATTCGGACGGGGTTTGGATTGAGGCTCTTCCATACAACATGATTGATCGTTGTAAAATAATTAGTGAAATTAATATTGACAGCCGGATTGTAAGCTAATACGGGCATTGTCTATTTTCATTTTCAAACTAGATTAAGACTGAAAAATATAGAGAGATAATGAGGTAGACATTATGAGAATCTGGTTTCGTTATTTATTAGTCTATTTTTAGTCGCATTTACGAGACTGAAAAGACTGACGAACATCCATCGTCTTTTCATAGTCCTCCTATCAGTCTACAGATTAGTCATTTAAATTGACTGATCAAAGATTAATAAGACTCAAATAAATTCATTGAAAAATCCCGTTTGATATCGTATAAAATTATGAGGTTGATTCAATTTCAGATGATATGAATTCTACTTTTCTGTTCGAATCATTGGCGATGTCCATTATCCTTGCCGATCCTAGATAACTGATTAGCGCATCAACAAGAGCTTGTCGGTCTGTCTTTCCCTCGGATAAGCGCTTAAGAGATATCATCATCCTGCTATCGAGCACTCTCCGCATGGCCTCGGGAGAGTCCTTGATGATATTGGATATGATTTTACTTTCATCCGGTGTCAATTTAACGGCGTTCGCCTTTAGAACACCTTCCAGATGCCCCTGAACGACCGCCGAGGAAATGAGTTGGCCATACGCTGAGTTGATCAGCTCTGGACCTACTCTTTCCAAGAGGAACATGGTCGTCTTCTTTGATTTCTCCGGATCCTCAAGTGGCAGGAGGTAATGTGGCGTTTTTGTAGTGTTCGATGCTTTTGGTGGCCTTGCGTCGGTTGACTCAAGGAGCCCCATGGAGTACAACTCCTGGCACGCTAAAGAGACCGATGGCTTGGTCGGTTCGATCGGTTTACAATCACCCTGGTCAGAGCGGGTAAACTTGAACATTTCAAGGCCTTTTATTTTGGTAGCGATCCTGGACATATTTAGCGCTTGATTGTTGTTCTCCAGGAATACGAGTAAAACGGCAAGTTGGGTTGAGAAACTCGGTTCCCGGGTCATCGGTTTAGCATACGATTCTAGCTCATTAAACCTAGTGGGCGATGTAAAATTAATCCTGATTAATTTTCCACATTATCACTGTTTAATGATAAAGTTCCCAATAACATCCTTCGAGGTCTTACTGTGACCACAAGAAAACAGGGTAAAATATTGTGCCAGCATGAAGAAAGACTAATCGAGGCAGGTCTGGATCCGGACGAGGCTGCGGCCTTGGTGGATGAACTTGAAGAAGAGCTGGATGCTCTCGAAATGGAGAATGCGGCAGATGACCAGGACACCATCGACGATAGACAGACCGAGGACGTAACTCCTGCGGATGACGTCTGACCTCTAAAACCATTTATTTCTTTTTTTAATAACGGGGAACAGACTGATATAATCAACTTTAAGGAATAATTATGAAGGGAAATAACAGGCCGGAAATTCACTCGTATGAGAGAAGCCAGTCTGCTAAAAAGTTAAGTAAAGAGCAGCCCTCTTTCTCTTCCGAGGGTATCGATGCACCGCAAAAAAGTGGTGAGAGCAAGCCCTCAATCGATAAGTCGGTTCGAAAAAGGCGTGGTCGTAAAAGGGGGGCGAGGTCCGTGGGCCGCTACCCCTTCTTGACCAAGGCCAAGGAGTACATGGAAGGAAGAATGCTGGCAGAGACGTCCAGAGAAAGGGAAGCACGGAACATCCGCATGTTGAGCAAAATGATCGTGGACCTGAAGAAGCAGGGAAAAATGAACGAGACCGACCCGGCCAGATTCACTAAGCGGGAGGTGTTGGTCATTGAAGAGGCCATGCGCTCCAAAGGGCTCAGTGGGATCACGATCGAGAAGTATCGCGGCATCATCGAAGGTGTCTGCGTCTATCATGGGAACGCCATATATGATGAGATGAAGAAGAAGGGCGCCCAGTTCAGCATGCGGGTTACCAAGGAGGTAAGAAGCCTATCTTCGGACGAGTTGGAAACTATCCAGGAGGCGGCCAACGGGATCAAGGGATGGACCGGTGAGGTCTGTCGCTTCCTGACGGTCATGCTGCCTAATACCGGCCTCCGACCGTCCGAGCTGAGATTGGCCGAGCTGAAGGACCTGAACCCCGACCTGATCTTCATCCGGGTCAGGAACCCCAAAGGGAAGGGCAAGTATGGGAGGGAGCGGAAGGCCGTGATACTTCCTGCGGCCAGACCGGCCATCGTCAGATTCCTGAAGGCCCGCAAGACCTATTTGGAGAAGTACGGCTTCAACGAGGACGAGGTACCGCTCGTTCCCTCGGTGCGAGGGAGAGCTAAACCGTGCATCTACTCCAGCAACTCCTTCCGCCGCTGCAAGAAGTTGATCGATGCTCGCCTACCAGCGGGCTTCGAGCAGTTCTCCCTGAAGACCTTCCGGGCCACCTTCCTGCAGATCGTGATGAAGGACCACCCGGAGCTGTTGGAGGACGTGTCCTATTCCATGGGGCATTCTTCCACCAAGACCACGCAGCAGTATTACCGACGTATCGATGAGGACAAGACCGTGGAGAGGATACAAAGAGCGTTCGTTGAGTCCGCTCCTAAAATCAATTCGGCCAAAAATGCCCTGATTGAAAAAAAATTCGAGGTGACTGGATATGCGTAATGGCGGGCTCGGAGGGATTCGAACCCTCGGCCCATCGGTTAAGAGCCGATTGCTCTACCTAGCTGAGCTACGAGCCCGATTAGGCCACGGAAACATATTGGTATAGATAAACGTTGCGGAATTC
>Ga0209269_1000555_pt1 | contig 33363 bp, 26 predicted proteins | sample MTBAKMMethaMetaG_FD_187455 | JGI IMG/M metagenome (GOLD analysis project Ga0209269, IMG submission 187455) | Enrichment culture microbial communities from Arthur Kill intertidal strait, New Jersey, USA, that are MTBE-degrading - MTBE-AKM (Arthur... | ecosystem: Environmental > Aquatic > Marine >... | reverse complement strand
CGACATACTGATTTTACCCATTTTTTCACTTATTCCAAGAAACTCTCCTATTCTGAAATCCACGGTTTTCAATCTTCCGGTAAACCTCACCGTGTTTGTTGTATCAGGTTTGAGGAGTATGTCAGAGTGCAGGTCTCCAAGGTTAGTATTAAACCGTCCATATGCAACGAAATCATCGGGATAACCGGTGTACTTACCTGAATATTGAATTCTTCCCAGTTTCATAAAAGATTCGGGCAGCTCAATGTGTTTCCTTTTTCCGGGCAACTCAAGCAATTCAATGTTACCGGTATTTGTAATAAGGTTATTAATATCAAAATACATAAATGTATTCTTGATATCAGGCAAGCCTATCATATTAAAACTTGTTTCAATGTAAGTATGTGTATTATATCTCAGAATTACCTGATTCCCTCTTATATCATTAATTCGTCCGGTCAGAAGCCCGGAAATATTAAATTCTTCACGATATCCGGTCAATGCGGGAGCAAAACAGGAAATATCTGAAAAGCTTATTAATGAAGGCTCTATATGTAATTTAATGTCAACAAGGTCAACAAAATCGGAAAAATCCTTGTATTGAGTAAAGGAAAGATGTATTGAAGCAGATGTTACCTGTGAATAGGGAGTTCTGATGTTAACATCATCGAAAAACATCCGGTCTTTTGTTAAACTCAGGCTGGAAGAGAATGAATTAATTATAAATCCGCTTTTTTCAACCAGTTTAAGCCTTTGAATATTCATGGAAACGGTATCCCCTTTAATAGCAAAATCATTCAAACGGATTTCCATATCTCTCAAATCCATGTCAGTAAAATTAATACCCACAGGTATATCCTTTTTTATTTCCTTCGATAAGCAAAATCTCGAATTAGCAAGAGTGACATCAGAAAAACGGATTTTCCAGATGTCATCCCTAATCTTTACTGTATCAGGAGTTTTCAGAGAATCAATGAGAAACTTCATATTAAGCTGACCGGTTGAATCAATAATGAAATTAATAAATGCATCGTGAAGAGTAAGGTTTTTAATACTGATTTGCTTTCTTTGCTGACTTATATTACGCAAGTTAGCTGTTACCCTCTCTACATAAAGAAGTGTATCACTTTTCTGATCCTCGATGTAAAGATTTTTTAACTGAAGACGATTAATAAAAGTAATTGATACCTTATCAATACTTATCTTTGCATTAAGGTTTTCGGATAATTGTTTTGAAACACGTTGTGTGATATATGTTTGAATTACAGGATTTTGAAGAGAAATAGAAGCTATAGCCAGTATGGAAAAGAATACCAGCAAAAAAATCCATGTTATTTTTACAATTTGTTTGATAACCCGTTTATATAGATTAACGTAAAAGAAACAAAAATAGTTTAAAGATCAGTATATCTGAAAGAAAAATGAGTATAATTATCCTGGGTATAGAATCATCCTGTGATGATACAGCAGCAGCAGTAGTAAAGGATGGATACATACTTTCCAATGTTATTTCAGGTCAGGATGTCCACCAGGCTTATGGTGGCGTTGTTCCTGAGCTTGCATCACGGGCTCACCAGCAAAATATTATTCCTGTTGTTGACAGTGCATTAAAAAAGGCAGGTGTTTTAAAGCAGGAAATTAGTGCTATTGCCTTCACCAGGGGGCCTGGTTTAATGGGATCATTACTAGTCGGCACTTCATTTTCAAAAGGATTTGCCCAGGCACTGAATATTCCTTTAATAGAGATCAATCATCTGCAGGCACATATAATGGTGCATTTCATTCATGACAACAACATGGATAACAACATGCCTGATTTCCCTTTTCTTTGTCTTCTTGTTTCAGGGGGACACACACAAATAGTGAGGATTGATGATTATCTCAAGATGGAGATTCTTGGAGAGACCATTGACGATGCAGCTGGCGAAACCTTCGATAAATGTGCAAAAATAACAGGTCTTCCCTACCCCGGCGGACCGCTGGTTGACAAGCTTGCAACCGGGGGAGATCCAAACAGATTCAAATTCAGTAAGCCGAAAGTATCAGATTTGAATTATAGTTTTAGCGGATTAAAAACCTCTTTCCTTTATTTTTTAAGAGACCGGTTACAGGAAAATAAAGAATTTATTGTCAACAATATGCCAGATCTTTGTGCTTCCCTGCAAAAAACAATTATTGAGATACTTATGGAGAAGCTCATACAGGCATCTTCACAAACAGGAATCAGATCCATTGCACTTGCCGGTGGTGTTTCTGCCAATTCCGGCTTAAGAAATGAAATGAAACGGCTGGCCGGAATAAAAAAATGGAAGATTTACATTCCGGAATTCAGATACACGACTGATAATGCAGCCATGATAGCGATAGCAGGTTATTATAAATATCAGGGAGGATTATTTTCACCACGCGACACAAGCCCTCTTGCCCGCATGGATTATGACAGATCTGTCTGAAAGTGTGCCCTTCCATCGCTTACTGTAACATCAAAAAGGGACTCAAGTTCCGGATGAACACCTCTGCAACCGGCAACAACCTGTTCGGCCCATTCCAGGTAACCCAGGCGTCTCTCCAGTGTCCATTCCATTGGGTAATTTACCATGTCGCGGATATTACAGATTTTATCGGCTATCTTTATTTTTTTGGCATTTACCGATAAATCCGGTGCTTTTTTCACCTGTAATTCCTTTCTTACAGCTATCGGTAAATTCTTATCATCAGTTAGTTCCAATACCAGCCCGGAAACTTTCCTGCCAAATTCCTGTTCAATCTCCGGCGCAGTTGCATCTGTATCTTCAATAACATCATGTAATAATGCGGCAACAATCACGGCTTCATCATCTTCCCCGCTATTAACCAGAACTTCTGCAACTTCAAGTGGGTGATTTATATAAGGAACCTGATTAAAGCCCTTTCTTCTTTGATATTTGTGTTTCTCAGCTGCAAAAACAGCTGCTTTAATAATTAATTTCTTGCCCATAAATATCTTTCCTATTATCCTGCAAATTTACAAAATATTACTGCAATCAAAACATAATATTTAATCCATGAAAATGATCATTTCACCAATTTCCGCAGATATATTTTTGCAGTTAATTATTTTATCCCTATTTTGGTTGAAACTTTATTTGGATATTACATGAATAAATTAATTATTGAGGGTACCAGAAAAACACCCAAGGTAATGTTAAATCCTTCCGGTAATCTCAGGATTGAAGGAAGATCTATCCCTGAAGATGCCAAGCTTTTTTTTAATGCCATTGTGGATTGGATCAAAGACTACGTTTCTTCCCCCGGTACAAAAACAACTTTTGATATTGCTTTTGAATATCTTAATAGCGGAACATCAAAATATGTACTGGAAATCCTGTCTGTCCTGAAAGAACTTACTCAAAAAAATCACCAGCTCACTGTAAACTGGTACTACGAAGAAGGTGATGATGATATTCTGGAGCGTGGTGAATATTATTCTTCAATCCTCGATATAAAGATCAACTTTATCGAAACTGAATAATCGATATTATTTATTTTTTTCTTCTACCCACTTTCTTGCCTTTACGAAGGCTTCCATCCATGGTGTAATGTCGTCCTTTTTCCTCTCCTGCGGATAAAAGCTGCATTGCCAGGGAAAATATGCCCGCTCGATATGTGGCATCATAGCCAGATGTCTGCCATCGACGGAACATATAGCTGCAGCATCATAATCAGACCCGTTTGGATTTCCAGGATATTCGGCATAGGAATATTTAACAGGTATGTGATAATCAGACTCACTTCCTGGAAGGCTGAACCTGCCTTCACCATGTGCCACCCAGACACCCAGGCTAAAACCTTCAAGTGTTTTAAGCATTACGGAATCATTTTCTTCTATGGTTACACTTACAAATGCTGATTCAAATTTATGAGTTTCATTATGTAACATTTTGTATTTCTTTTCATTACTATTGTAAACCAATCCCAGTTCAACCATTAGCTGACATCCGTTGCATATACCCAGACTCAGGGTATCATCTCTCTTGTAATAATTTTCCAGCGATCTTCTGGCTTTCTCATTATATTTAAAAGCTCCTGCCCATCCCTTTGCTGAGCCAAGGACATCTGAATTGGAAAAGCCTCCAACAAACACGATAAAGTTAATACCTTCAAGGGTTTCTATCCCTGAAATAAGATCCGACATATGAACGTCCTTAACATCAAATCCGGCAAGATACATGGCATAGGCCATCTCACGATCCCCGTTTACTCCCTTCTCACGAATTATAGCTGCCTGAATTCCTGATCTATGTCTTCGCGAAGGATCAATTCCTACGGACTCAAATGTTCCGGTAAAATTATTCATATTAAACAGAACAGGCTGGCTTTTATAATTAGTGAATCTCATTAAGGCATCCTTTTCTCCCGACTGCTTCCTGTCAAGCAAATAGGAAGATCTGAACCATTTATCCCTGTATTCATCAATATTCAGGGAAAAGTTCATATCAAGCATGGTGATATTCAGGGATCGGTCTGCAGACGGACTTCCTAATGTGAGAAATTCTATTTGCCGTGATCTTAGCAATGTCTCTATGTTATCTGCTTTCCTGACCTGAATTACAATACCCGGATTTTCTGAGAACATAAGCTTTTGCGGGTCATAATCGCCTGCCGCCCGTAAATCAATGTTCATACCACCTGTCATTCTGGCGAAACACATTTCCATCAGGCAGGTAATTAATCCGCCTGATGATATATCATGCCCGGCAAGAATTTTCTCTTCTTCAATAAGATCCTGAATTACATTAAATACCTTTATAAAATAGACAGGATCCTTAATAGTCGGCACTTCAGTACCGGGGCTTCCCATGATCTGGCTGAAGCTGCTTCCCCCGGTCTTTCGTTCATCTTTTGAAAGATCTATATAAATAATATGGGTTTCCGTATCACCTGCCAGAACCGGTTCAACAATCTTTCTTATATCAGAAACCTCTGCTGCAGCTGAAATAATTACAGTCCCCGGAGCAAAAACAACATCGTCAGCGTATTTCTGTGTCATCGAGAGGGAGTCTTTTCCGGTAGGAATATTAATTCCAAGTGCAATGGCAAAATCACTGGCAGCTTTTACAGCATCATAGAGACGTGCATCTTCGCCCGTGTTTTTTGCCGGCCATACCCAGTTGGCAGAAAGGGATACACTGCGCAGCCTGTCAGACAGTGGTGCCCAGATAAGATTAGTAAGCGCCTCGGAAATTGAAAGTATGGAACCTGCCTCAGGATCAACAAGTCCTGCTACCGGTGCATGGCCAATTGCAGTGGCAATACCCCGCTTACCCCTGTAATCTATAGCCACAGCTCCAAGGTTATTCAATGGAAGCTGGATTTCACCAGCACATTGCTGTTTTGCTACTTTACCCGTAACCGACCTGTCAACTTTGTTCGTAAGCCAGTCTTTACATGCAACAGATTCAAGCTGAAATAATTGCTGCAGATGATGCTCAAAGTGTGAAACATCATAGTTTAATGGCCTGTATGTTACAGTTTTTTTAGTATCCTTTACCACAGTGACAGGTGGATTTCCAAAAAAGTCAGCAAGATCAAGGTTAACAGGTGTTTCACCTGTAACAGAATTGCAGAAGACCAGGCGGTAGTCACTAGTAACCTCACCAATAATATAGAAGGGAGCACGCTCACGTTCTGCTATCCTGTGTAATGTTTCTGTGTCCCCTTGTCTTAGAACAAGCCCTATGCGCTCCTGTGATTCATTACCGATAATTTCCCTTGCAGAGAGAGTGGGATCTCCAACAGGCAGCTTTGCAATATCAATTACACCCCCTGTTGCCTCAACCAGCTCAGACAAACAGTTCAAATGTCCTCCCGCCCCGTGATCATGCACTGACACCACAGGATTAACATCCGACTCAGCGAGGGCCCTGATGGCATTATATATGCGTTTCTGCATTTCGGGGTTTGCCCGTTGTATGGCATTTAACTCAATAGCATTCGCATATTCACCTGTATTAACTGAAGAAACAGCACTCCCACCCATACCGATCCGATAGTTGTCTCCTCCAAGAAGTATTACCAGGTCACCTTTCTGTGGCACATCCTTCCTGCTGTCCTTACCATTTGCAAACCCTACACCACCGGCAAGCATTATCACTTTATCATATCCATACTTTTTAACTCCATCAGCATGCTCAAAGGTAAGTAAGCTGCCACAAATTAAAGGTTGTCCGAATTTATTGCCAAAATCACTGGCTCCATTGGATGCTTTTATTAAAATTTCACACGGAGTCTGGTACATCCATGAACGCTCTTTATTCTGCAACTCCCATGAACGCCCCTTTTCAGTGCGTGAATAGGGTGTCATATATACAGCAGTCCCTGCCATGGGGATAGCTCCTTTACCCCCTCCTATCCTGTCCCTTATTTCTCCACCCGAGCCGGTAGACGCGCCGTTAAAAGGTTCTACTGTAGTAGGAAAATTATGAGTTTCAGCTTTTAGTGATATGACAGTATCTATATCCTTGATTTCAAAAAAATCCGGCTTATACTGTGACGCCGGTGCAAACTGCTCCGCTTCAGGACCCCTTGAAAATGAACAATTATCAGTATATGCTGATACAACATGATTAGGGTTCTGAAGCGTTGTTTTCTTTATAAGCTGAAAGAGGGAGTTCTCCTTTTTTTCTCCATCAATAATAAAACTTCCATTAAAAATCTTATGCCGGCAATGCTCGGAATTAACCTGTGAAAATCCAAATACCTCACTGTCAGTCAGTTTTCTTCCCAGTCTCTTGCTTAAATCTTCCAGATATTTTACTTCCTGCCGGCTGAGTGCCAATCCTTCCTTAATATTATACGCAGTAATATCATCAATCTCAATTATAGGTTCCGGCATTCGATCATTGCTGAAGATCTGCTGATCCAGCCCTTCATATACCCGCTGGAGCATATGATCATGATCAGCATTCCTTTCCTTTACAGAAAGGAATTCCTCAATCCGGAGAATGCCGCTAATCCCCATATTTTGTGTTATTTCAACTGCATTGGTACTCCAGGGTGTGATCATTTCCTTCCGTGGACCGATAAAAAACCCATTTATTTTTTTCTTTCGTATAAAAAGCGACTCACCAAACAGCCAGCACAATTTGTCAATAGTATTGGAGGATAGTGTTTTACCTGAATCAACAGCAAAAAAATTTTTAGAATGTCCTTTAAAAAAGAGTATCATTTGAAGATCGGAAATAATAAGTTAACATCACATCGGATGACCATGGATCAGATGATTCTTTACGGAAGTGAAACCTGAAAGGATATTTCCGTGCTTAAGGATAATTTCCGGATTTCCTGCATCATTCTAATGCCTTTTCCGGCACATCGTTCCTGTAAAAAACCTGCCGGCAAATATAGTCAAAAAGAAGCGAAAAAATTATTATAATCATTACTTTTACCCCGCACTTTTATTAAACTGAACATACATTATGAATATTACGGACTTTCGAAAGCATGCTCACGAAATGGCAGATAAGCTGGCTGATTATTATGAGCAGATAGAATCTTTACCTGTTAAGTCGCTGGTTATGCCGGGCGAGATATATAATGCACTGCCTGATTCTCCTCCCCTGCAACCCGAAAGTTACAGGTCCGTTATACAGGATTTTGATAATATAATTCTTCCCGGCATAACACACTGGCAGAGTCCTAATTTTTATGCGTATTTCCCCGCAAATTCAAGTTATCCCTCCGTACTTGCAGAGATGCTGACAGCAGGCCTGGGGGCACAGTGTATGTTGTGGGAAACTTCTCCTGCTGCAGCAGAACTGGAAGAAAAGACAATGAACTGGCTCAGGGAGATGACGGGCTTACCGGCTCATTTTCAGGGTGTTATTCAGGACAGTGCTTCAACTTCCACTCTTATTGCCTTATTAACTGCAAGAGAAAAAGCCAGCTCTTTTTTAATAAATGAAGATGGCTTCAACCATAATAAGTTCAGGGTATATTGCAGTACTGAAGCACATTCTTCGGTTGAAAAAGCGGTAAAAATTGCAGGTATCGGAAGGAAAAACCTGGTGAAAATTGCTGTAGATGATGAACTGGCAATGTTAACGGGTGAACTGGAGAAAACCATTAAGGATGATATCCGGAACGGACTTATTCCTGTCTGTGTGGTGGCTGCCATCGGTAGTACCGGAACAACCGCAGTAGACCCCCTTGAAAAGATATCGGAAATCTGCATGAATTACAATATCTGGCTACATGTTGACGCAGCCTATGCCGGTACAGCCTTCGTACTTGAAAAATACCGTTATATGATCAAAGGGATCGAAAATGCCGACAGCTATGTATTTAACCCGCACAAATGGATGTTTACCAACTTCGACTGCTCTGCTTATTTTGTGAAAGATGCGGAAGCACTTAAACGAAGCTTTGAAATACTTCCTGAGTATCTGAAAACAAAACCCGATAAAACGGTGAATAATTACAGAGACTGGGGAATACAATTAGGAAGAAGATTCAGAGCCCTGAAACTCTGGTTTGTAATAAGGAGTTTTGGAGTGAACGGGATCAAAGAGATAATTGATAACCACATTAATTGGGCAGAATGGCTGGCAAATGAAATAGACCAGTCTCCCCGGTTTGAACTCATTAAACCACAGCGTTTCGGATTAGTATGCTTCAGACTCAGGCCGGAGAATATTAAAGATAAGGATAAGTTAAACAGCGTGAACCAGGAATTTCTTTACCGTTTAAATTCGTCAGGGAAACTCTATCTCTCACATACCAAAGTGAAAGATGATTTTATATTGCGAATGGTAATAGGCCAAACGTATACGAATTTTGAACATGTAAAAAGAAGCTGGCATTTTATTTCTGAAACTGCAATTGAATCTGTGCTTTAAAAGTGTGAAATACAGAATTGTATATATCTGAAAAGTTACATTTTAAATAATTATCTTTACAGAAATCTCCGTTTATGCTTAAATGAAAAAAATAACATTACTATGAAGTTTAAAATTTCATTCCTCTTGATTCTTCTCCTCTTCTTATGCCCTCTGCTTGAAGCAAAGAAGAAAATAACCCTCGACGCCATCTTTAAGGAATACGTGTTTTATCCCGCAACAGTGAGAGGTTTCCGCTCACTTCAGGATGGAGAACACTACGCTGTGCTTGACCAGTTTTTTGAAATTGATAAATACGATTATGAAAAAGGAGAATTTATCGAAACCTTATTTTCAGTACGAGATATTTCAGATCCTCCGTTTAAATTCATAGATGACTACGAATTCAGTTCCGATGAAACCAAGCTCCTTCTTACCACAAAAAAAGAAGATATCTACCGCCACTCATTCAGGGCAAATTATTTCATATTTGATCTCATTACCAAGAGGTTAAGTCCACTTTCAGATAACGGAATGCAGCAACTGGCCACCTTCTCTCCCGACGGGCGCATGGTGGCCTTTGTAAGAAACAATAACATTTTTATTAAAAACCTGGAAACACAGGAAGAAAAGCAACTAACGACCGACGGTGAAAGAAATAAAATTATCTATGGTGCAACAGATTGGGTATATGAGGAAGAATTTGGCCTTTTAAAAGGCTTTGAGTGGAGTCCCGACAGCAAAAGAATTGCTTATTATAAATTTGATGAAGAAAGGGTTAAACAATTCAACATGACCATATACGGTGAATTATACCCTCAATGGTACAAGTATAAATACCCTAAAGCCGGGGAGGAAAATTCAATTGTATCAATTTATGTTTATGACCTGTTAAATGAGAAATCTGTTAAAGCAGATACCGGAGAAGATACAGACATTTATCTCCCCCGGATGAAATGGACCATGAATCCTGAAGTTCTCAGTATTATTAAACTTAACCGTTTACAGAACAATATGGAAGTGCTGCACTTTGATATTAATTCAGATACCACAGTTGTGGTTTATGAAGAATCAAATAAATACTACATTTCAGAAATCAAAGATAACACCCTGACTTACCTGCAAAACGGCACTGAATTTATTCTGATTAGTGAACTCGGCGGATGGAGACATATTTACCTTTATGATTTTGTGAATCAAAACCTTTCCGCTGTTACTGCTGGATCATATGATATTGGTGAATTAATCTCATTTAATGAGGATTCCGGGGAAGTATACTATTCCTCCCATGAAACCTCCCCATTAAGAAAACATATCTATAAAATCAATATCGACGGTACCAGAAAGAAAAAATTAAGTTCCGGGGATGGCTGGAATGATGCTGTATTAAGCAAAAACCACAGGTATTTTATCCTGGAAAATTCAGATGCCAGCAAACCATTGGAATATTCAGTGCATTACACTGACGGAAAATATATCAGAACTCTTGAAGATAACAAAGATCTCGTTCATACCATTAAAGAATACGGGTTTCAGAAAAAAGAATTTTTCAGTTTTACCACGTCTTTTAATGTAGCATTAAACGGGTTTATGATCAAACCACAGGGATTTAATCAGAAAAACAAGTATCCGGTATTTATGTATGTTTACGGAGGGCCGGAATCACAGATCGTGACTGATCAATACTACCCTATGGACAGCTGGTTGCAGATGCTTGCCCAAATGGGGTACCTGATAGTTTGCGTTGATAACAGGGGAACAGATAACAGGGGTGAGGAATTCAGAAAATCAACATACATGCAGCTTGGAAAACTCGAAACAGAAGATCAGATCGAGACGGCCTTATATCTTAGCAAACTTCCCTATGTTGACAGTAGCAGGATAGGTATATTCGGATGGAGTTACGGAGGGTATATGAGCCTTCTCTGCCTTTTTAATGGAGAAGGACTTTTTAAAACAGCCATTGCTGTTGCTCCGGTTACCAACTGGAGATACTATGATACAATATATACCGAAAGATTTATGCGTACACCCCAGGCAAACCCTTCCGGATATGATGACAACTCTCCTATCCGGTATGCTGATAAAATGACAGGTAAGTTACTTCTGATCCATGGAATGGCTGATGACAATGTACATTTGCAAAATTCCACTGAACTCATCGATAAATTAGTTCAGTCCGGCAAACAATTTGACATGCAGTTTTACCCCAATAAAAATCACAGTATTCATGGAGGAAATGTGAGGTATCATCTGTATGAAAGGATGACGAGGTTTGTGGTGGAGAATTTGTAAGAGTGGATAAGTGATTGCGTGGTTATGTGGTTGCGTGGTCGCGTGTAATGAAACCCCCATGCACTATCGTTCACAAAAGAGCATGAACCGAGTTTACGAGCTCGCGACCAACGGGAGCAACAAACATGGGGGTTCCATCAGAACGCATTAATTAACAATAACATAACTCAATTATTTTCTGATGAATACTACAAATACTATCCGTAAAATATTCGGTCCAGTCGGATCATTTGCCGGAATTATTATTGCCCTGGCAGGTGTTGCCCTGTCATTCTATTCTTTAGGAGCTGTTATCCTGGTATTATTCGGCGCACTGGTTGGATTTTCCACTGTTAAAACCAGTATTGATACAGAAAAACACAGGATCAGACATTATCAAAGTTATTTTGGTTTAATAAATATTGGAAAATGGAAAAATATTGACCCCGGAATGAAACTGGTAATTAGTAAGGACAACAGAACTTACAGGTCTTACAGCAGGAGTAACAGGCCTCTTGATCTGAAAAGTACGGGGTTTATTATAATGCTTCAGGAATCCAGCAGTCACAGAGGAATACCAGTAGCACGTAAAGGAACCCGAGACACAGCAGAAGAAGAAATGGATAAACTCAGCAGGATACTTTGCGTCGGAATTCAACAATAAAGAGTCTGGCCCGGGATGCAGTTGAACCAGTTATGTCATTTTGTATTATATTGCCCAATATTATTAACAAAAAATTCACTATTTTTGCAACTTCTTTGTTTTCCTGTTAATTACTATGATCAATATAACATTTCCTGACCAGAGTGTCAGACAGTTTAAAAGTGGAGTAACGGGGCTTGATATTGCAAAAAACTTAAGCAACAGTCTTGCCAGAGAAGTAACTGCAATAACTGTTAACGGTGAATTGTGGGATCTGAGCAGACCCATAAACGCTGATGCAAGCATCAGGCTTCATAAATTTACAGAACCAGAGGGTCAGCATGCTTTCTGGCATTCTTCGGCACACCTTATGGCAGAAGCAATTGAGAGTCTTTATCCCGGAACGAAATTCGGAATAGGACCGGCAATTGAAAATGGTTTTTACTATGATGTGGATCCGGGCAATGGTATTCAGATCAGCGATAATGATCTTCCCGCCATAGAAGCTAAGATGAAAGAACTGGCAGCAAGCAACGGGGTTTATAAACGGAAGGAAGTGAGTAAAAAAGAAGCTGAGGAATACTTCTCTAAAAAAGGTGACGAGTACAAAACTGAACTGATAAGTGAACTTGAGGATGGTACAATTTCTCTTTATTCGCAGGGTAATTTCATAGATTTATGTCGAGGCCCACACCTTCCTGATACCTCACAGATAAAAGCCATCAAACTGTTAAATGTTGCAGGTGCATACTGGAGAGGTGATGAGAAAAGAAAAATGCTCACAAGAATTTATGGCATTACTTTTCCCAAACAGCAAATGCTGGATGAATATCTCGAAATGCTGGAAAAAGCTAAAGAGAGAGATCACAGAAAATTAGGCAGGGAACTGGAATTATTTACCTTCTCACAAAAAGTGGGACAAGGATTACCCTTATGGCTTCCAAAAGGCGCACAGTTAAGGGAGAGACTCGAAAACTTCCTGAAAAAAGTTCAGAGGGAATATGGATACCTTCCGGTAATAACCCCACACATAGGCCAGAAAGAGCTGTATGTAACCTCAGGACACTATGAAAAGTATGGAAAAGATTCCTTCAAACCTATAGCAACCCCCCAGGAAGGCGAAGAATTCATGCTTAAACCGATGAATTGCCCGCATCATTGTGAAATATATAAATCAAAACAGTACAGTTATCGTGATCTCCCGGTACGGTTTGCAGAATTCGGCACAGTTTACAGATACGAACAAAGCGGTGAATTACACGGACTTACAAGAGTAAGAGGATTTACCCAGGATGATGCGCACATCTTCTGTCGTCCCGACCAGTTAAAAGAAGAGTTTATCAAGGTTATTGATATTATCCTATATATATTCAAGGCTCTTGGGTTCAGTGAATACACTGCCCAAATCTCGTTAAGGGATCCTTCCGACAAAACAAAATATATAGGAAATGACGAAAACTGGGAAAAATCGGAACGTGCAATTATTGAAGCATGTGAAGAAAAGAAATTAGAAACAACTGTTGAAATAGGGGAAGCAGCATTTTACGGGCCAAAGCTGGATTTTATGGTTAGGGATGCTATCGGCAGAAAGTGGCAGTTAGGTACAATACAGGTGGATTACAACCTCCCTGAACGATTCGAACTGGAGTATACCGGAGCTGATAACCAGAAACACATGCCGGTAATGATCCACAGGGCACCTTTTGGTTCCATGGAACGTTTTGTAGCTGTATTAATAGAACACTCAGGAGGAAAATTCCCTTTGTGGCTGACTCCCGATCAGGTGGTAATTCTCCCTATTTCAGATAAATATAACGAATATTCACAAAAAGTTTTTAATTTTCTAAAAAATTACGATATTCGCACTCTGATTGATGACAGGAACGAAAAGATAGGTAAAAAGATAAGAGACAATGAGTTAAAGAGGATTCCATACCTCCTCATTGTCGGTGAAAAAGAAGAAAATTCAGACACAGTTGCTGTAAGAAAACAGGGTGAAGGTGATAAAGGGACTATGAAACCGGAAGAATTTGCAATTTTTATCAATGAAGAAGTAAAAAAACAACTATTATAATTAAAAGTAGTAACTAATAGAAAGGAGGGTTTTACCATAGCTGAACCATTTTTTAAGCGAGGCGGATACAAACCGTTGATGAGAAGAGATCAACCTGCCTTCAAAATAAACCGTGATATAAGGGTTCCGTCTGTCAGACTCGTGGGTGATAATATTGATGAACCAGGCATTTATCCTATCTCTCAGGCAATCAAAATGGCTGAAGAAATGGAACTTGATCTGGTGGAAATATCTCCCAAAGCCGATCCACCAGTATGTAAAATCATCGAATACCAGAAGTTCCTTTATCAGCAAAAGAAAAAGCAAAAGGAAATAAAAGCGAAAACTACCAAAGTGGTAGTTAAAGAAATCAGGTTCGGTCCCAATACCGATGAGCATGACTATAACTTTAAGTTAAGACATGCACAGAAATTCCTTAATGATGGAGCAAAGGTTAAAGCTTATGTTTTCTTTAAAGGACGAACAATCCTTTATAAAGAAAAAGGTGAAATTCTGCTGTTAAGATTTGCACAGGATCTGGAGGAGGAAGGTAAAGTGGAACAACTGCCCAGACTGGAGGGAAAAAGAATGATAATGATTATTACACCCAAACCCAAAAAGAAATAGTATTTTATAATTAAAAATGTTATAATGCCTAAAATGAAAACCAATTCCGGGGCAAAGAAGAGATTTGCACTGACAGGAACCGGAAAAATTAAGAGAAAACATGCTTATAAAAGTCATATTCTGACCAAAAAAGCAACCAAGAGAAAAAGGAATTTAACTTATTTCACTACAGTTGATAAAACTGATGAAAAGAACATTAAACTCCTGCTTGGACTTAAATAGTATATTTATTAATCGAATGAACAAGCTCCAAAGAGTCCTGCCACAGGAACGCTTGCCATTCTAAATCATTGAAAAATGCCAAGATCAGTTAATTCAGTAGCTTCAAGACAAAAAAGAAACAAGGTTCTTAAACAAACCAAAGGCTACTTCGGGAGAAGGAAAAATGTATGGACTGTAGCAAAAAATGCATTGGAAAAAGGACTGCAGTATGCATACAGGGACCGTAAAACAAAAAAAAGAAATTTCAGAAGCCTGTGGATACAGAGAATAAATGCCGCAGTAAGACAGCATGATCTTTCCTATTCTGAATTCATGGGATTACTTCATAAAAACAATATTAATCTTAACAGGAAAACCCTTGCCGATATGGCAATGAATAATCCTGAAGCTTTTGCAGAAATTGTGAAGAAAGTAAAAGTATAGGTTTGACTTCTCAGTTAATCTCTTTGCAGAAGGCTATCTTTTTATGATTAATCTGAATTTACCGTACAATTTCTATAATACGTTTAAATAGTATTCAACCTAAACTCCAAACCATATGAATATTGCTCTCCTCGGTTATGGTAATATGGGTAAAGAGATTGAACAAATTGCCCTGGAACGCGGACACACAATAGACCTTATAATAGATATTACTAACCTGGATGATCTGTGTAAGGAAAAATTTGCCGGCATTGATGTTGCAATGGAATTCACCACACCAATGTCAGCCTTAAACAATATATTATTCTGCATTGAAAATAAAATCCCTGTTGTAACAGGTTCTACCGGATGGAAAGATCATCTGGATCAAGTGGAAAAATTATGCAGAGATAAAAACGGATCCCTGTTTTATTCCTCTAATTTCAGCCCCGGTGTGAATATCACCTTTGCCATAAATGAATACCTGGCTAAATTGATGAACAGGTTACCCGGTTACGATATTAAAATTACCGAAACACACCATACCCGTAAACTTGATGCACCAAGCGGCACTGCTATTAGTCTGGCCGAACAGATCATCATGAACAACAAGTCCGTAAAGAAATGGGCTTTACAAGAAAAAGACAAAGCCGAAACAATATTAATTGAAGCTATCCGCGAAAATGATGTAAAAGGAATCCATGAAGTTAAATACGAATCTGAAATAGATATTATCGCATTAAAGCATTACGCTAAGTCAAGAAGAGGATTTGCTGAAGGAGCTATGCTGGCTGCTGAATTTATTGTGTCCAACAAGGGAATCTATACCATGAGAGATCTCTTAGGCATTTAAAATCCTTACATTGAAAAAAATACCTCCCCGAAGATATTTTTACACCACCCTTATTATACTTCTATGGACTGCATTGTGTCTCTGGTTTAAAGAACACTTGCTTTTGTTTGTTAATATTCTGTTCATTGACATATTTCTTTTAAAAATAGTAAACTGGAAGTATCTGATTACCTGGAACCTTCCTTACTGGATATCAGTACCCTGGGAATGGATCAAAGCTGTCATTTTAGCTCTTTTTATTACTGCGGCAATTAAAATTCTTCTTATTGAAGCATACAGAATTCCTTCCCCCTCAATGGAGAAAACCCTTTTACCCGGTGATTATCTTTTTGTCAGCAAGATAGCATATGGTCCAAGACTTCCTTTTACTCCTCTTTCCCTGCCATTTCTACCCTCAATGTTGCCTGACGGCAGGCTTACATATATCAGCACACCCGACAGGCAATATAAAAGACTTAAGGGCACCTCTGAAATAAAACGCAATGATATCATTGTGTTCAATTTCCCTGAAGGTGATACTGTTCTTGTGCAATATCCCGGACAGAATTACTATTCCCTCCGGAGACAATTCATGAGAAACCCTATCGAATCATCCCTGAATCTGGTCACACATCCCATAGATAAAAGGGATAATTATATAAAAAGATGTATCGCGCTTCCCGGAGACACTATTTATCTAAAAAATGCCAATGTTTATATAAATAATGCCTTTCAGGATGAAAGTGAATTCATGGTTGTAAAATATTTTGTGAGAACTACCACAGGAAAACTGAGTGACTCCGTACTCAACATGGTGGGCGTACATCCGGATGAGATAAGCTATAACCCAAATGATAACATTCACATTATACCTCTTGATACGCATGGTTATAAGTTCCTTGTGAATAACAAAGAAGTGCGCACTATATATAAATATACTGAACCTTTTCTGGTGTATAGAAATTTGGATGTATTCCCGAATAATACAAATTTCAGATGGACACCTGATGATTTCGGACCTGTTTATGTCCCGAAAAGAAATACTGTTATCAGGCTGGATATCAACAACCTGCCATTTTATGAGAGAATTATCCGGGTGTATGAGAAAAATATGCTCGAAATCAAAGAGGATAATATCTACATAAATAGTAAATTAGCAGATTCTTATACTTTTCAAATGGATTATTTCTTTGTTCTGGGTGATAACCGGCATAACTCGGCTGATTCAAGATTCTGGGGATTTGTCCCTGAAAATCATATCATTGGAAAAGCTTTTTACTTATGGTTTTCCAAAGACCCGGGAAAAAATATTATATCCGGAACAAGATGGGAAAGAATGTTTAAACCAATAAAATAATATTATGCTTGCAAGAATAACAGAAAGTAAATATTTTAAATTCGGTATAGTTTCATTTTTCTATATTCTCTTTATTATCTGGCTGAATAATTACTGGTGGCTTTTTGGTCTGGCAGTAATATATGATATGTACGTCACCAGGAAAGTGAACTGGACGTTCTGGAAAAAGAGGGAAGGTAAAAACAGCACTGTGATAGAATGGATCGATGCACTCATTTTTGCTGTTATTGCAGTAACTCTTATTAACATATACCTTTTTCAGAATTATAAAATACCTACTCCATCGATGGAAAGCACCATGCTGGTCGGAGACCATCTTTATGTGAGTAAGGTCAGCTATGGTCCCCGTGTCCCCAACACACCCATTGCATTTCCTTTTACGCATAACCGCCTCCCTGTGGTTAATTCCGAATCCTATCTGACATGGATCAAACTGCCTTACAGACGGCTGGCAGGATTTTCAAAGGTAAAACGCGATGATATTGTAGTTTTTAATTTCCCTGCCGGAGACACTGTAGTTCTTGAAAACTCAGCCACAAGTTATTACTCAATTGTCAGGCAATTTGCACATCAGCAAAAAATGTCTGATAAAAATTCAGGTCGGCTGCTAAAAACTGATGATGAATACTGGGATGATGCCAGAAATTATGTTAGAAAAACATTTACCATTGTTAACCGGCCGGTTGACAGAAGAGATAATTACATAAAGAGGTGTGTGGCCATTCACGGCGATACCCTGCAGATCATAAACGGACAGGTGTATATTAACGGAAAGACACAAAAGGAATTCAGCGGATTACAATATAATTATCATGTTAAAACCAACGGCACTCCGCTGAATCCCAGGCACCTGGCTAAATATAACATCCCAAGGGAGTACCTCAGCCTCAATAATAACCCCAATTACCTCATCCCTCTCACCTCTGAACAGGTTGCCAATTTGAAAAAAGAGATCCGTGAAATTGTAAGTATTGAAAAATATATCGAAAAGGGATATGATTTCCAGATTTTTCCGAATATTGAAAAATATGGCTGGAATATGGATAATTACGGACCTCTCTGGATACCTTCAAAAGGATCTTCTGTTAAACTGAATCTTGAAAATTTATCAGTTTATCGCTTAATAATAGAGAATTACGAACACAATACTCTGAGAATACAAGACAGTGTAATCTATATTAATGAAACACCGGTTTCAGAATACACCTTTAAAATGGATTACTATTTTATGATGGGTGATAACCGGCATCGCTCTGCCGATTCAAGGTTCTGGGGATTTGTTCCCGAGGATCATATTGTAGGAAAACCAAGGTTAATATGGCTCTCTACCGATAAGGAAAAACGTTTCCCTGGAACCATAAGGTTCAGACGAATGTTCAAGATCGTAAGACCCTCGGAATGATCATTTAAAAAGGAAAATCTTCCGTTTCTGTATATTCCAGCGAATCTCCGGCCGGTGATTTGGCAATTTCATGGACAGGATTACCGTCCACATAAATGGCCTTAAACGGATGCACCGGACAAGCATACTCACATGCACCGCAACCTACGCAAATAGTTTCATCGACCTCCGGTATAGTCAGGTTATTAATATAAGGTACCATTCTCACGGCCTGTGTAGGGCAATGCTCGGAACACGACCCGCACGCTGTATTTTCCGTGTAAACCACACAATTTTTAATCTCCAGAACAACTTTTCCTATCTGGGTTGATCTCTTTGCTTCTTCAGTTATGGAAAGAATAGCACCCGTGGGACATACATTACTGCATTTCACACAATCATAATTGCAATAATTCGTATCAAAATCCATGAATGGCTGCATATATCCGCTCCATCCATACTGATTCAGCGATGGTTGCAAAACACCTGTCGGACACTGACCTACGCAAAGCTGGCATGCAGTACAGAGTGAAGTAAAATGACCTATGCTCAGAGAACCTGGAGGTGATACCGGATAATTTTTGATTTCGGGTATTTCAGTAGGCCTTTTATTAAGAGGCGTTATATCCTTGCCGGCTGCCAGAGATTCCTTTATACCAGCCAAAACTGCAATACCACCCAGAGATGTTGCCAGGAAGGCTCTTTTTCCTGGATCATGCCCGTTCTTTGAAGAATTATTCTTCCTACTCCATGTTATCCTGTAATCAATGGCAGCGTCTTCACATACAGTCAGGCAATTAAAACATGCTACACAACGGGAATAATCAACAGTGAGATCCTTAATGTTCATACACTCCGACTTGCATGCAAATGAGCATTTTCCACATTTTGTACATTTTCCAGTATCGAAGGAAATCCTGAACAAAGCCTTCTTTGATACCCAGCCTAATATCGTTCCCACGGGACAAATTGTATTGCAGAACAACCTACCAAATTTACCGGCCATGATTATCAGTGTCAGCAGGGTAAGAACCGGTATAATGAGTGTAATAAAAGAAAAGGGCAGAATATCAACATGATATAAATAATAATGACCCCTGGCTTCCAGAGCACCAGTGAGAATGTTATTAATGCCTATAGCAACAGGTCGCAATAATCCGTTTGCAAACTTTCCATAAAGACTATAAGGGTCGAAAATATTGACAAGGATGATGCTCCCGGTAAAAGCAGACAATATAATAACAACCAGGATTGTATTTCTCAGGATGAAAGCAGGTTTGCGATATCTGAATCTCTTTCTTACCTTCAGGAGCTTTCCGGCTCTTATTATGAAGTCCTGAAATATCCCCAGCGGACATACTGAAGCACAGTATACTCTTCCGAAAAGGGAAGTAAGAACAAGTATTATGATAAAACCGGCAGCACTGAGACTGAATAATGTAATAAACTTAAGTAACGAAGGTGTGAACTGCAGCCATAGAATCCTTGTTATCCTGTCTTCAGAAATAATGCCCCGGAAATCAATAAATATCAAAGTGGTAAAAAGGAAAAATATCAGGGCTATAAGCACCCTTGTCCACTTCAGCCATTTATAGCTCATACTGAAATTCTGGAGATATTGAGGGATTCAAGATCGTAATTCCCTATACCGGACTGACCCCCCAGTTTAATATGTTTGACTGACAGAGGTTCAATTCCAAACAGCTTACAACCTGCAGCATCTGCCGCAACCATATCAGTTGAAATAATCTGGTTACGCATCAATACCACATCATCAACTGACACGCCCCGGGGACCATTACGTTTCATAACCCTGTATGCGTCGACAATGTTCAGATCCGGTTTGCGGAACGCAGCAAAATCAGCAATACACTGATGCAGATCATTGGCATGCCAGTATTTTCTATCCCAGACAATTCCCATCAGATTCTTCATCGTAATGGTAATATTTGCGCCTCCATGATGTTTCAAAACCGGCACGTTTATAAATACATCCGATTTTAGTATCAGTTCATGAACTTTAGTCATTTTCAGAGACTTAGCCCATGGAAGTTCAACCTCCTGGTAATATCTTTCACTGCTGCCCGTAAACATTGTACCTCCCGCATCCTTAACTGCCTGCTCAATACCGCTGTTGGCATAACACTTGGTCCATTCATTACAGGTATTATCAAATACATAAACCTGTGCTGCACCTGCATTAAAACAATGCTGAACGATACGTTTTACAAGCAGTGGATTTGTATTCGCCCCCCTCTCAGGGACAGCATCCCACCCGATATTAGGTTTTACAACAACTGTCTGTCCCTCTTTAACGAACTGCCTCATACCACCCAGTTCTTCAATGCCGCGGTCAAACATCACATCCGGCTCTCCTCCCCTTATGGCAACCAGATCATAAGGCTCTTCCGGTAACAGGTTCATCCCCGCAAACAACTTATTGGATGAAGAAACCGTAAATGCAGTACCGGCAACAAACCCTGCTCCCACTCCCTTTTTTAGAAAATCTCTTCTCTTCATGTGTATATATCTTTATATCTGTAAAAATAACTATATTTAATTGTTTTTTTCTCTTAACCTATCCGCTCAGAGGAGTTTTTACACTTTTTTAACAAATTTTTATATCTTTTAAAAGATGACTGAACCCCTTATTCTTACCACTGCCTATTTCGGCCCTGTGCAATATTATACGAAGTTTATCGATCGGCCTGCTGTAAGGATTGAACAACATGACAATTACATAAAACAAACATACAGGAACAGGTGTACTGTCGGAAGTGCAAACGGACCATTGTCTCTGATAGTTCCGGTGAAACGAAGGAAGGGAGAAAAAACAACAGTAAAAGATATTAAAATTGACTATGATACTAACTGGAGAAAAGATCATCGCCAGGGGATCATTTCCAGCTATAATTCATCTCCCTTTTTTGAATATATAAGGGACGAAATTGAGCCATTCTTTTTCAGGAAATATGAATTCCTTATAGATATGAATTTTGATATTTTAATTAAAACCTTAGAATGTCTTGAAATAGAGTGTAATCCCGAATTAACATCACACTATGATTTTAATACCAGCTCATACGGAGCCATTGATTTACGCGATATTATTCACCCGAAAAAACATAGTGAGGAAGATCTTTCTTTTCATCCGGTACCCTACACCCAGGTTTTTTCCTCAAAACTCGGTTTTATACCCAATCTTAGTATCCTTGATCTTTTGTTTAATACCGGAAAAGAAGCGAAGAGCATATTAAAGGCCAGTATGAAGATCTCTGTTGATCAGGCACAGGGTTAATGCTTTACTCTGAAAAAGTATGCCTATACACCCCTGGCATCTTAAAACTTATATCCAATGGTGACAATCATGTTATTTCCGAGGGATTTATTTTTTGAGCCATTTACCATCTGTGGTACATACATATAATATACTTCTTCAATGTTGCTCAGGGAATAACCGAAATCCACAAACATGAATCTGCTGCGCATTCCCAGTCCGGCAGCATAAACATTCTTATTGGCTTTTGTATTTGGTTCAGTACTGATATACGGGCTTTGATAAATTGCATACCCGCCCCTCAGGTATGCTGCCCCAAGCCTGAATTCACCTCCGATGCGGAAATTGTTGGTTGAATTGTAAAGGCTTTTTATTGCATCATTCTCATCGAAGAAATCATACTCCCTGGAATTAAGCTTTGCACCGGAGAAATCAGTTCTCTCATAATCCACACTGACAAGGCCTATTTTCCCGATTGTAGCAGCCAGGCTGGCCACAAATTTAGAAGGGGTTTTTAACTTATAATCATAATCACCCAGGGGGGAATATTCCGTTTTAGGCTGAATGTTTTCAATCGGATCATAGTATCCTTCCATCTCAGTGGTAAACCTGTCGTTCAGGTTATAAAAAACCGGCAGATGATAGGAGAATCCAAGCCTTAGGAAATCGAGAGGACGGATAATACCGCCTAGTTTAAATGTATACCCGGTACCTGTTGTTCGAAGATTTTCCCGGAAAATGAATTTATCAAAGAACTCGATGGCATTATCAAGGTCCTGTTCGCTGTGAATTATATCCTGTTCATATCTTAATCTCATTATACCGAAAGTAGCGCCAAGATAAAGCCGGTGATTATAGTTGGCGCCGAAAGAAAATGTATATTCTCCGGAAGACCCCCTGGTGTCCAGTATACGTCTCTGATGTTGTCCATACCCTGCATTTTGTATATCATTCCAGAATTCGTTTGTGACGGTATCGAAAGGCAGGAGGTAAATGTCATACGCTAGCTGCTCATAGAACGAACTGAGATTATTCGGATATCTGTTGGCAAAATCAGTGAAATTATCCAACAGTGAACTGTTCTGGTTCAATCCGCTCATGAGGATACTACGGTTAAAATTAGCATTACGGTTATAACCTATACCAAAGCTGGTACTTATCCATCCATCTTCTTTATTAAAATCATATGTACTTACAAAGCCAAGGTTTCCAACATTAAAATTATACTTTGATTCCTCATAGGAATTGCCAAGGAATGATGAGCTGGTGTTATCCCAGAAGAGTGATGGGGAGATGGTTAATTCGGATCCCCTGTAGAGGGCTATCCCTGCCGGATTAACACTTAATGAAGAGAAATCGGCACCTATCGCTCCTATTGCGCCGGCGAGTCCTACACTTCTTGCTGTACCCACAGTAGCCTGTCTGGAATACCGTAATGCATCCACTTCGTTCTGCGCATAGATCAGGGAAGATGCCAACAGGATGCTTACTACGAAAATACTAACACGTTTCATATTTTGATCATTATGAATTAAGTAAAATCAGATGATATTTTGTATAAACGATACTTAGGATAATATATTATTATCTTCTGCCCGATCCTGAAGAACTGCTCCTGCTGCTGCTTCCGGAAGAAGAACCTGAGGAACTGTAGCTGCTGCCGGAAGAAGATCTTGAAGATCCGGAAGAACTATAGCTGCTGGAAGAAGATCTTGACGGGGATGAAGCAGGACTGCTGTAAGTACTTCGTGAAGGAGTAGCAACCGGCCTTGAAGGGCTGGAAGATGGAGCATTAGTTGGTCTGCTGTAACTGGAAGACCTGGGGGCAGGGCTTCTTGTTCCGCCTGAAGGTCTGGTTGTAGTTCTGGCAGGACTGGTTGTTGTTGAAGGTCTTGTATATACAGGAGCCGTTCTTGTGGGAGTAGTTACAGCCGGACTTCCGGTAGTGCCACTCTTTCTTACCCCTGTTGATGTTCCTGAACTTTCACCCCTGTTGTATGTAGGAGTGGATGTTGTTCTGGGTCTTGTATAACTGGGAGTATAGGTATTACTTCTGGTATTCCCGTTTCCGGGTTCGACACTCCTGACAGTACCCTGCTGACTCCGGGCAGGACTTTGATAAACATTGGTGTTTGATGGTTGCCTTGTACCCGGGGTTACATTATCAGAAGGACGCGTTGCAGGTCTCACAGTTCCGTTACCGGCTTCAGTACGGGTTCTGGTTGGACTGCCTCCCGGAGCAACCTGAGATGGTGTACGGACAGCTCCTGAGGGAGACCCTTCAAGATTACGACTCCTCACAGCGCCGTCAGTTTCAGTGGCTTTTCTCACTCCTTCAGATCCTGCAGCCGTTTCAGTTCTGCTCCTCACCCTGGGGTCTGAAACAATCGATTTTTTCTGATCAGCGCTGAAGGAAGATGAAGAATAGGGTGAAAAACCTGACCTTGAAGTCCGGTGACCATAATAATAGTCGCTGCGGTTCCTGTCAGTTACCCTTGAATAATAGTAAGGACTGTAACCGTAACCATAATACCCGTCATAATATCCCATGCGGTATCCTCTGTAATATGAACCATAGTAATACGGACTGTACCATGGATCATAATAACTCCAGCTATAATAAGGATAATAGCTCCCATAATACCATGGACTGTATGAGAAACCAAAGTAAGGACTGAAATAAGAACCATAATAAATACTCATCCCCCAGTAGGCAGGATTGTAATTATAGTAAAACATGTCAGAATAGAAAGGATCATAATAATTCCAGCTGTAATACGGGCGGTAAAATCTCCTTATCCTCGATGAGTAGTAATAGTCATAGTCGTTATAAGGATTAGCGCCGTAATAATTGTTTATTACAATCCGGTCGGTATTCTCATCATAATAACCATAGGAATCTGTATAATCCTGAACAGAATTGTCGCTGTAAACAACGGAAGTATCATAATCATATCCAGCTTCAGAGCGATAAACCGGCTGATCTTCACTTAACATCTCCTGTTCCTGCTGAAGCCGGTATATTTCGTAATCACTTAATTCCCCACTATTTGCATCGTAAGGGATAGCGGTAGTTTTTTTAACTGCTTCCGGAGTAAGTACTTCATTGTTTACTGCAGCTCCCGATGTGCCTGTTTGTTCATCAACTGTTACAGTTCGTGTTTTCTTAACAGGAACAAAATAAACATCATCGTATTCAGCTATAGTGGGATAGAATCCTCTGGAACAGGAAGCGAGAATTAACGCCGCAATGATCAATATGTTAATTGTTGTTTTCATGATTAACTCTCCTGCCATAACTTGATGTTAAACTTAGTTAATTAAAATCAAATACCATACCAAATCAGGCAAAATTTAAAATTTTAACACAGAAGCATATGCAAACATAGTAAATATTTTGGTTTTACCGGGATTATTTTTATATCGATTTTTACATGGTATGAGTCCAGGCTTTGTTTTAATTTATACGAATCAAAATTTTTTATCATTTACATCGTTACTTCTACATAGAATTAAATTTTCGATGTCTTCTTTCTGAATTAAAGGTTTCTTTCTCTAACTTATTTTTGCTAAATAATAAAATAAAGATGAACCACTGTAAGTAATATTTAGTTAAGTGAATATTAATCTTTCTTTGAATTATTGAAAGAATAACTAAAATGTTTAAACTAATATGAGCAGATAAAAAAGAAATTGCATTTATTGCATATGCAAAATCAGGATATCGTTTTTTTCTGTCAAAATATTTTATTGTGCAGAATAAATTAAAAAAAAGTATATGGTATGCTATTCTAATCATTTTTACCTTCTATATAACTCCAAATATTTTGTTCAAAAATAGAAATTATTGCGGAGGGTATTATGAGCATAGGAATTAATCCAGCAAAGCTCACTGCAGAACTTGCTCCCCATTTAAACCAGTCATAAGCTGATTTTGAGGGATTATTAACATGCTTTGCTGTTACATCGTACCAAAGGAAAACATTAATTGTTGCAGAAGCTGCATAAGCAACAACGGCAATAACCGGGATTCCTTCAGATGATGCAATAGTAGTAACGATAATAAAACTTCCACCTACACCCATTAAACCTTCTCTATCATAAGAGGATAAATTAAATTCAGGTATTTTAATATTTCCATCACCCCCTTGTCCTTGGGGAGGATTATTTATAATCTAATCAAAATCATTAGGATATGCAATAATCCAGTTGAGTTTATCAAGATCTTTCACTTTAAATCCTTTCATCCTATAATTTCTGTTACGAATTACTTCATTAGTTAATTCTTGATCAAAGAAAATGAAAACATATAATGTACTGTCAATTGACCTTTGTTTAATTTTGTACTCCCAAGTTCCTTCACCTCCAATTGTTCCAACTTTTAATGTGTCATTATTTGGTAAAGATTCTATCAAAAGCCCTTCAACTAAGATGGAATCTAATTTTACCTGATAATATAAATTCTTGCCAGATTGATTTGTAAGATGCAATTTAAAATCCATTTTGTCGCATGCCAACAATAGTAGAATCATTATTATATTTAAAAGATTTCTCATAATTTAATTTTTTGGTTTGTTAAAATATAATGGATTTCTTGGATGGTTCTCTCCAGTTAACCAATACCATAACTGATTGGCTGATTTCTCCCATGGCATTTCATTATGATAAGGTCTATTCACTGTTAATAAGCTAGGAATAGCTACCAGTGGAATATAAAGACCATAACCTCCCAATAAGAAAAACTGAATAACATGTCCTGGTTCATGAGTATTTAAGACTTTATTATTAGAATATCCTGAAGAATAAATAATAAATGGTCCGGGTGTAACAGCACTACCTTCAGGCATTAACCTTGATTCAAATTCAGGAATGCCTCTGTTAAACCCAACAAACTCAAATAGAGGATCTTTTCTCGTATCCCCTTGTCCTGAGGGAATATTATAATACGAATTCAGCTTCGATACAGTCAAACTCATATACGAAGTAAGCTTACCTGAAGACGGATTAACATATACAAACCAATCCTGTCCATACATGTTTATAATACGAAGGTTACCACTTTGAGCATCAAGAAGTACGTCATAAAACAGACCAGGCTTAACAGCAGTTGAATTCGGTAATACGTAGTTATTATATACTTCCCCCCACGATACCACATTACCTGATGCATTCCTGTAACCTGTCGGAGATGAAGGATCATAGGAATATCCACTACTACCTCCACCTCCATCTAAATGTCTGTGAGCAGGAACTAATACATGGCTGGAATGATAATTTACCTCATATCTTCTTCCCCAAATATCATGCATAATATACTCATGCCCCTCCGGGTCCACAAACCGCAACGGATTATTCAAACAGTAACTGTACCGGTTAAAACACTGCGTTAAGGCCGGATCCTGAACAAACAGATCAGGACTTAAAAATCTTGCTGTGTGCGGATCAAACATCCTCCCGTTCATATTGATCAACCCAAACTTCTCTAAATGTTCATGTCCGGTGTATCCACGATCAAACCGGAAATTCCCCTCTGTAAAGATTTCACTCCAGTCTTCCGGATCCCTCAGCCTCCCAAACGCATCAAAACTCTTCTCCTCGTATACATCCCCGTTCTCATCCGTGATAAGCACCGGCGATCCCAGGTGATCCGGGTGTACATAAAACATCGAGTCAACACTGCTGCCTCTCTGTATGATGGCAGCTATTCCTGTGCCGGCGAAAATATAATGTAATTCGCGGTTCTTATCCCCCATCTCCCGCTCGTAATTGTCAGATACTACTATTAAACCCTATTAATACGACAATCGTAACTACAAAAACGAAATATAAAAATGTAATATAAAAAGCATTTTTATATCTGTCTCTATTAGCTTCATAATATGTTTCAATGATCAGATATTTACTATTCTTCACGAAAATTATGAAATTAAAAATAATTAATATCATTAAGAATATAGATCCGATTATTGTAGAATTATTCACAATCATTGTTTGCTTCCCGATGATGCTACCAATTAAAAAATGTAAACATAACGTAAGCGTAAAGGCCATTACTATAGATGTTGAACAAGCGCTCCAAAATTTTCCTGCACGACCTAATTGGATACATTTAAAATGCACAAAAAAAATTGAGAAATAAATACTTTTCATTCTTTTATTTCTTTATAAAAGTAACTGGGAAGTGTATATAACCAAGATGATATCGCTGCAAAAACGGGGTTAAAAGCACTACCAATATAAACAATACCATCAATCATATTTGTCACTGTCCAATTTACCATTGTTATATTGTGTTGCTACAGAATTATAGAGTAAAACTGAACTCGTTGAAGGACCGGTAATACCCAAACCAATTGTAACAGGTGGACATTCTACAGTACAACCAAACAATAAGCATATTTCTTATTGTTTCTAACCCAATTGGGAAAAAACTGAACTTGTCAGGCTTTTTTATACTATGCTAAAAACTTATAAATGTTTACGCAAGTATTTTGAAGTTTAAGGCCTTAGGCCAATCAATTATAAGATGGCATTAATTTTATAAGATTCCTTTTCCTTTATAACAATTAACTTAATTAGAACTTGTGTTCCGCTAAAAGTATCTTTATATGATACTTTATACAAATTATCATTTTTAATATCCTTTTTAACAGTTAATGTATTTAGCCATTCTATATTACTATCCTGAGCATTCAAAAAGGGATCGTAATCAAATTCTTCCTTTTCAATTTTATTCAGAAGATTAGCTGTACAATAATTTTTTTTCATTGAGTTAATTTTCTCATAGTCCGTTGGCATTTTTGCATTTTCGATAATATATGCCGTATAAAAGTCTTTCAACATACTTATTATCTGTTCGTCTGTTGAACCGGGCTGGTTGCTTTGACAACTATAAGCACTAAAAAGCATAAGCCCAAACGTGAATAAAAATGTTAATGTTTCTGTTTTCATGTTTTTACCATCTAAAAATTGTATAATTAGGTTGAATTGTTAGATAGGATGAACCAGGCCAAAAATCACTCTGTCTAAAGTCAGACACCCATTGGCTTCCATTATACATCTGAATATGGCCATGTTGATGACCATTAAAACGGTTAAAAACAACTATATCACCCCTTTGAGGTGTGTAATTTGTTGAGCTGACACTATTAAATCCTAATGTAGGTAAATAACCATCATAATCAGCCGCTGACCCTGGTCTTCCAGAAGTATTTAATCCCCCAGCTTCTAAAGCCGTTCTAACATACCTTGCACAATATCCAACTGACTTCGGTTGCGCATTATTATTTAATGCAGTTATTGCTGCATCTAGATTATATTGTGGACGCCAGTCATAATCCCCTCCGTTTACGGGAAAACCCACAACCCCATAAAATGTACTCGTAAAAACCGCCCAAACATGCAAATTTCCATTTGGATTTACTCTTATCGCATCATTACCAAATTGGGTTCCTCTACCCTGATAATAATATTCTTCAACTCCAATTGTTACTCCGCGTACAGCATTAGGTAAAATATATGAATGATAAACCTCCCACCATGATACCTCATCACCTGAAGAATTCCTGTAACCTGTTGGAGAGGAAGGATCATAGGAATATCCACCCGATCCGCCGTCCTGATGACGCTTTTGTGCATGCACTACCCTGGACCAATCAGTTTGACCATCATGAAAAACCCTATCGGTAAGTCCATTCCACCAATATCCCCCCGGGTCCACAAACCGCAACGGGTTATTCAAACAGTAACTGTACCGGTTAAAACTCTGCGTAAAGGCCGGATCCTGAACAAACAGGTCAGGACTCAAAAATCTTGCCGTGTGCGGATCATACATCCTCCAGTTCATATTGATCAAACCAAACGCTTCAAGGTGTTCATGTCCCGTAAATCCCCTATCAAATCTGTAATTACCTTCTGTAACTATTTCACTCCAATCTTCCGGATCCCTCAGCCTCCCAAACGCATCAAAACTCTTCTCCTCGTAAACATCCCCGTTCTCATCCGTGATAAGCACCAGCGATCCCAGGTGATCTGGATGAACATAAAACATCGAGTCAACACTGCCGCTTCTCTGCATGATGGCAGCTATTCCTGTGGCAGCGTAGATGTAATGCAATTCGCGGTTTTCATCTCCCATCTCCCGTTCGTAATTGTCAGATACTACTATTAAATCCTATTAATACGACAATCGTAACTACAAAAACGAAATATAAAAATGTAATATAAAAAGCATTTTTATATCTGTCTCTATTAGCTTCAAAATATGTTTCAATGATCAGATATTTACTATTCTTCACGAAAATTATGAAATTAAAAATAATTAATATCATTAAGAATATAGTTCCGATTAATGTAGAATTATTCACAATCATTGTTTGCTTCCCGATGATGCTACCAATTAAAAAATGTAAACATAACGTAAGCGTAAAGGCCATTACTATAGATGTTAAACAAGCGCTCCATAATTTTCCTGCACGACCTAATTGGATACATTTAAAATGCACAAAAAAAATTGAGAAATATATGCTTTTCATTTTTTTATTTCTTTATAAAAGTAACTGGGAAGTGTATATAACCAAGATGATATCGCTGCAAAAACTGGGTTAAAAGCACTACCAATATAAACAATACCATCAATCATATTTGTCACTGTCCAATTTAATGTTCCATTGTTATATTGTGTTGCTATAGAATTATAGAGTAAAACTGAACTCGTTGAAAGACCGGCAATACCCAAACCAATTGCAACAGGTGGACATTCTACAGCACAACCAGCAGCTGTTGCAAGACTAATTGATATTCCCCTTAAACCCTCTTCAGTGCTTCTTGACAAAGTTGGGAGATGTAGTTCAGGAAGATAAGGCGTTTCGCCTCCCAAATTAATCTGACTAGCCCATCCATCACCCCCTCCTCCTGAGGGAATATTATAATACGAATTCAACTTCGATATTGTCAAACTGATAAGCGAAGTCTTCTCGCGTGTACCCTGATTAACAGATACAAACCAATCTTGTCCATATTTCGATTCAATAAAAAGGTTATAATACTGAGCGCAATAAAGAACATCAGCATATAAACCGGGATTAATAGAAGATGAGTTAGGCAAAATATAAGAATGATACACCTCCCACCACGATACCACATCACCTGAAGAATTCCTGTAACCTGTAGGAGAGGAAGGATCATAGGAATATCCACCCGATCCGCCGTCCTGATGACGCTTTTGTGTATATTGTCCACGTCTTGGCCAATGTGGTGGCATTATATCCCCATATTCATACCCCATCGGATCCACAAACCGCAACGGATTATTTAAACAGTAACTATACCGGTTAAAACTCTGTGTAAAGGCCGGATTCTGAACAAACAGGTCAGGACTTAAAAATCTTGCTGTATGCGAATCATACATGCGACCGTTCATGTTAATAAGTCCAAATGCTTCCAGATGTTCATGCCCCGTAAATCCCCTGTCAAACCGGTAATTCCCGTCTGTGACAATTCTACTCCAGTCTTCCGGATCCCTCAGTCTCCCAAACGCATCAAAACTTTTCTCCCCGTAAACATCCCCGTTCTCATCCGTGATCAGTCCCAACGATCCCAGGTGATCCGGGTGAACGTAAAACATCGAGTCAACACTGCTGCCCCTCTGCATGATGGCAGCTATACCTGTGCCGGCGAAAATATAATGCAATTCGCGGTTCTTATCTCCCAGCTCCCGCTCGTAATTGCCGTGGGCAAAATACTTCGTAAGCTGACGCGTTGTATCCTGGTATTCCGTCTTTATCCGCTGCCTGTTCGCCCCGTAATATATATCCAGCTCCTTTGCGCCCTGGATGATCTTCTTTACCTTGTTAAATGATGTGTATTCCAGCTCCTGGGCAGTGGTGTCCGCGACTGCTGAAGGATTTGTCACCATGGTTACGGCATGCGGCTTGTCCTGGCCGTAGGTGTAACTGCCTGCCGGAGTACCGGTGGAAATGTTACCGTTGGACTGGTAATCATAACGTTGTGTAATGCTTCCGAAAGAAATCTCCGTTAACCGTTCCAGGTTATCATAGGTGAATGTCTCTGTCATATCCCGTATGGCATCCTTGCGCCACTGAAGATTTCCGGTGGTGAAATCCCATTCATACTGCAAATGCTGTATGTTACCCGTCTGAATGCCGGTTACATGCCCGTGGTCGTATGTGAACTGGCTCACCAGGCTGTTGCCGTAGGCAGAAGCTGTTATCTGATCTCTTGCGTTCATGGAGTTGGAATGTATAACCCAACATTCCTTAGATTACTGATTTATAATCATAGATCAAATTAAAATATTTATTTTGCGTTTGATTGTAAATTATCAATTTCTCCTTTTCTTTTAATATAGTATCATTCTCAATAATCCCTGTGTAGAAGTCACTTTTTTCATTAATTCATTCTGCTTTAAGATGCCTGCTTAGTCCATTAAAAGAAAAAAATAATCTTTCATTAGGTGTCATTTCGCCTTATTTATCAGCAAATAGAATATCATTCCTTACAGCCAAAATCAATCTGAAATTCTTTTAACATTTCTCCCTGCCTGAATACAGTAATAACTGGGCTTCCGGATTCTTTTATTACTGAATCATTTACTTTTATAAACTCATAAAAGCCGGTTCTATCAAAATCTATTACAATTTTTTGACTTTCTACTTCGAATGTTTTATTTAAATGATGATCTATATCCTCATATTTTTTTGTAATTACTCCATGAAAACTTCTAGCTTTAAACTTCTCAAACATTTCACAAAGTGATTTATTCCTGTATTCATAAGGATTAGTTTTTATATATAATCCAATGCACAACAACACAATAAAAAATACAATTGCAAGTATTCTCATTTTGTTTACAATAAAAATAATTATTTAAAAGGTCCATGTTTTTCCCATATTCCAAACAGCCCCTAATGGTAGCCCAAGTGAAATTCCCCAACCCTCTTCGCCATAATTATATCCAAATTTCGAGTACCAGGTTTCCTCATAATTATCCCCACCAATTATTACCCAGTCAAGTACAGAGATGCCAATATCAATGGAAGAACAATAACCTTGATATTGATTCACTGAAAAGTTAGGATTATAAATATTTTTTTGAAGTATCCCAATAGATATATCCACACCAATTGAAGGACCAATTGTTAAAAAACGATGAGTGCCACCTTTATTATCCCAAACTCTACCTAATTCAAGATTAAACCCTCCACCCCATGCAATATTTAATGATATTGACCATGATCCACCACCAATATCATTATTTTCGCAATATGAAATATTATAATACGAATTCAGCTTCGATACAGTCAAACCCATATACGAAGTAAGCTTACCTGAAGACGGATTAACATATACAAACCAATCCTGTCCATACATGTTTATAATACGAAGGTTACCACTTTGAGCATCAAGAAGTACGTCATAAAACAGACCAGGATCAACAGCA
>Ga0209269_1000553_pt1 | contig 33447 bp, 18 predicted proteins | sample MTBAKMMethaMetaG_FD_187455 | JGI IMG/M metagenome (GOLD analysis project Ga0209269, IMG submission 187455) | Enrichment culture microbial communities from Arthur Kill intertidal strait, New Jersey, USA, that are MTBE-degrading - MTBE-AKM (Arthur... | ecosystem: Environmental > Aquatic > Marine >... | reverse complement strand
TGGTTTTTGCGTGGTGATACATCTGAATTTAACTCTTTCTCGTCCGGGGGGATCAAGATGAGCACCAGATTTAATGTTCTGGATCATGTAATGGTGCCGGATCATCAGAAAATGAGCGAAGAGGAAGTTGGGGAACTCCTCTCCCGCTACCAGATAACACTCGATCAGCTGCCCCGTATCTACAGCGATGACCCTGCCGCGAAAGCGATCGGGGCAAAGATCGGAGACGTTATCAGGATAACACGGAATAGCCAGACGGCCGGCATCGCCGAATCCTATCGGCATGTGACCAAGAGACCAAAAAAGTGAATCGGGGCGGATAGACCTGTTGGACAGGAGTATTTTATCGAGGGCGTACTTCTCAGGAGAACATGTCGCCCGTCACCAGCTGGACTCGTACAACCATTTTCTGGAGCACAACCTCCAGAAAGTGGTCGACGAACAGCGCATCATCGAGACCGACATTGAAAACCGGGGAAAGAACAGCGAAGCGGTCTGGGTCGAGCTCGGCACCATTCGGGTGCTGAAGCCGACCGTCAGAGAGGCCGACGGATCGCAGAGCGTGCTGTACCCCGCCGAATCGCGACTGCGCAACCTCACCTATGCGGCGCCGATCGAGCTGGACATGACGCTCGTACAGGGAGAGATGCGCGGCGAACCATTTACGACCACGATCGGACAGCTGCCGATTATGATCGGATCGGTCTCCTGCAACCTTGCAGGCCTTTCTGATACCGAGCGGGTGAATTACGGAGAGGACGGACTGGATCCCGGCGGTTATTTCATCGTCAACGGGTCGGAGCGGGTCCTGATGACACTTGAGGATCTTGCGTCGAACAAGATCATGACCGAGTTCACAGAGCGCTACAACGAGCGCATCTACGTAGCAAAGGTCTTCTCCCAGTACCGCGGCTACCGTGCGCTCGTCGTCGTGGAGAAAAACAAGAAAAACCTTCTTGAAGTTTCGTTCCCGTCGGTTGCCGGACATCTCAAGTTCGTCGACATGCTGAGGGCGCTCGGTCTCGGCAGCGACCGCGAGATCGTGGAAGCGGTCTCGACCGACGAGGAGATCCTCACCTACATGCTGCAGAACCTTGAGGAATCAGACTGCAGCACCATCGAAGAAGGCGTCATGTACGTGGGCAAGAAGCTCGCACCGAACCAGACGCGCGAATACCAGCGCCGGAGGGCCGAGTTCGTGCTCGATTCCTACCTGCTGCCCCACCTCAACTACCTCATGCCCGAGGACCTCAAGGAAGGCGACCCGGGGTATGAAGAGGCAGTGATCGGTGTCAGGCTCGCAAAGGCGCATTACCTCGGCCGCATGGCCGAGGCCTGCTTCGACCTCGTACTCGGCCGGAGAAAGATCGACGACAAGGACCACTACGCCAACAAACGGCTGAAACTCGCAGGCGACCTCATGGAGGATCTCTTCAGGATCTCTTTGAACCGCCTGACCAGAGATATCAAGTACCAGCTCGAACGGGCGAGCATGCGTCACCGCGACCTTTCCATCAGCACGGCGGTGCGCGCCGACGTGCTCACCGAGCGCCTGCTCCACCCGCTTGCCACCGGCAACTGGGTCGGCGGACGGACCGGCGTGTCCCAGCTGATGGACCGCACCGACCGGATGAGCGTGCTCTCCCACCTGCGGCGCGTCATCTCGCCGCTCTCGCGGTCCCAGCCGCACTTCGAGGCCCGTGACCTGCACCCCACCCAGTGGGGGCGGATCTGTCCTTCCGAGACTCCGGAAGGTCCGAATTGTGGCCTTGTGAAAAACTTCGCCCAGATGGTGGAGATCTCAAAGGGCTATGACAACACTGAAGAGATCAAGAGCATCTTCTACAACCTCGGCGTCGAACCGCTGAGCATCGGGAGGGGCGGCCCATGAAAAAATCACGCATTTTTCTTGACGGGTCCCTGATCGGACTCGTCGAAAATCCGAAAGAACTCGTCGAAAAGGCGCGCGCAATGCGCCGCCACGGCGCGATCTCCCCCGAGGTGAACATCGCCTACGAGGAGTTCAACGGCGACGTGGTCATCAACACCGACCGCGGCAGGGCCAGGAGGCCGCTGATCGTGGTCAGGGATGGAAAGCCCCTGATCACCAACGCTGACCTCGTCCTGGTCCAGAACGGTGAGAACACCTTCGGAGATCTGGTGCGGCGCGGCCTGATCGATTTCGTCGACGCCGAAGAGGAAGAGAACCTCTTTATCGCCATCCGCGAGGAGGAGATCACCCCTGAGCACACCCACCTCGAGATCGACCCATCCCTGATCCTGGGGATCGGCGCCGCCCACGTCCCCTTCCCTGAACACAACGCCTCGCCCCGTGTCACCATGGGCGCAGGCATGGTAAAGCAGGCGCTCGGGTTTGCAGCGGCGAACATGAAGCTGCGGCCGGACACCAGGGGCAACCTTCTCCACTACTGCCAGAAGCCGATGGTCTACACCCAGGCCTCCGACCTGATCGGATCCGACGACCGGCCGGCCGGCCAGAACTTCGTCGTCGCCATCCTCTCGTACGAAGGCTACAACATTGAAGATGCGCTCATCTTCAACAAGGCCTCGATCGAGCGCGGCCTTGGCCGGTCCCACTTCTTCAGGACCTACGAAGGCGAGGAGCGCCGGTACCCCGGCGGTCAGGTGGACCGCATCCAGATCCCGGACGAGGAGGTCTCGGGCGCCCACGGCGCCGAGTATTACCAGAACCTCGACGACGACGGCGTCATCAACCCGGAGACGAATGTCCATGAGAAAGATGTGCTCATCGGCAAGACCTCACCACCCCGGTTCCTCGAAGAGCCGAGCGGCGAGTTGATCGCCGTCGAAAAGCGGCGCGACACCTCGGTGACGATGCGCTCGAACGAGCACGGCATCGTGGACACCGTGATCATCACCGAGGGCGAGAACTCATCGCGCCTGGTGAAGGTCAGGACCCGTGACATCAGGGTGCCCGAAGTCGGCGACAAGTTCGCGTCCAGACACGGGCAGAAGGGTGTCGTCGGATGGATCGTCCCGCAGGAGAACATGCCGTTCTGCGAGATGGGCATCGCGCCCGACCTCGTCATCAACCCGCACGCCGTCCCCAGCCGTATGACCATCGGGCACATGCTCGAAATGATCGGCGGCAAGGTCGGAGCGCTCGAAGGGCGCCGGATCGATGCCACCCCGTTCAGGGGCGAACGTGAGGAGAGTCTTCGCCAGTCCCTCAAACAGCTCGGGTTCTCGCATACCGGGCGCGAGGTGATGTACGACGGCTTCACCGGCAAACAGTTCCACGCCGACATCTACATGGGCGTGATCTACTACCAGAAGCTCTACCACATGGTTTCCTCGAAGATGCACGCGCGGTCCCGCGGCCCCATCCAGGTGCTCACCAGGCAGCCGACCGAAGGGCGTGCCCGTGAGGGCGGTCTGCGTTTCGGTGAGATGGAGCGCGACGTGATGATCGGCCACGGCGCCGCCATGGCCCTCAAAGAGCGTCTGCTCGACGAGTCCGACAAGGTGAACCAGTACGTCTGCGCAAAGTGCGGCATGGTGGCGATGCTCGACAAGAAGCGGAACATCACCCGCTGCCTCAACTGCGGCTCCGAAACCGACATCTATTCGGTGGAGATGAGTTACGCCTTCAAACTCCTGCTCGACGAGATGAAGAGCATGGGAATCGCACCGCGCCTGCGGCTTGAGGACACAGTATAGGGGGGACAGAATATGACGAGCCCGAAGAGAATTGGAAAGATAGAGTTCGGTCTCCTCTCGCCAAAGGAGATCCGTCAGATGAGCGTGCGGAAGATCATCTGGGCGGACACCTACGACGACGACGGATACCCGTATTCACAGGGGTTGATGGACCTCCACCTCGGCGTCATCGACCCGGGGATGCGGTGCAAGACCTGCGGCCAGAAGGCCAGCGATTGCCCCGGGCACTTCGGCCACATCGAACTCGCAAAGCCGGTGATCCATGTCGGTTACACGCGGCTGCTCAGAAAACTTCTCCGCGTCTCGTGCCGGAGCTGCGGCAGGCTGCTCCTCTCGCCCGAAGAGATCACGAAGATCGTCGGGACCGAGGAAGACGAGAGCGGAGACCTGGTCACCGAGAAGGACATCAAAAAAGAACGCGTCTGCCCGTACTGCGGCGAGCAGCAGTTGAAGGTGAACTTCGAGAAACCGACGACCTTTTCCGAGGTCGTTGTCGAGGAGAACGGAAAGAAGGGCGAGCACAAACTCACCCCGGCGGATATTCGCGCGCGGCTTGAGCGGATCCCGAACGAAGACCTCAAACTGCTCGGCATCAACCCGGACGTCGCCCGACCCGAGTGGACGATCCTGACCGTGCTGCCGGTGCCGCCGGTGACCATGCGCCCCTCGATCATTCTGGAGAACGGTCAGCGCTCTGAGGACGACCTGACCCACAAACTCGTGGACATCATCAGGATCAACCAGCGTTTCAAGGAAAACCAGGACGCCGGCGCCCCGCAGCTGATCATCGAGGACCTCTGGGAACTCCTGCAGTACCACGTCACCACCTACATGGACAACGAGGTTGCCGGTTGTCCGCCGGCGCGGCACCGCTCTGGCCGCCCCTTAAAGACCCTCTCCCAGCGGTTGAAAGGAAAGGACGGCCGGTTCAGAGGTTCGCTCTCAGGTAAGCGTGTGAACTTCTCCGCACGTACCGTCATCTCTCCCGACCCGTTCCTGGACGTGAACGAGGTCGGCGTGCCCCTTGCAATCGCGAACGAGATGAGCGTGCCGGTGCGGGTGACGAACTACAACCTGGAGGCCGCCCGGTTCTACGTGCGAAACGGCGTCGAGCGCAAGACCCTGAGCGATCCGCCGGGCGCAAACTACGCGATCCGCCCTGACCTGAGGCGTCTCCGCATCTCCGAGGAGAACAAGGTCGACGTCGCCGACCAGATCGAGCCCGGATGGACGGTCGAGCGCCAGCTGCGGGACGGGGACATCGTCCTCTTCAACCGTCAGCCCTCTCTCCACCGGATGTCGATCATGGCCCATCACATCAAGATCATGGAGGGCAAGACCTTCAGGCTGAACCCTGCAGTTTGCCCGCCATACAACGCCGACTTCGACGGGGACGAGATGAACCTGCATGTCCCGCAGACCGAGGAGGCAATGGCCGAGGCCGAGATCCTGGTGAACGTGGAGGAGAACATCCGTTCGCCCCGTTTCGGCGGGCCGATCATCGGCGGCATCCACGACCACATCTCCGGCATTTTCCTGCTGACCCACGAGGTCCGCTGGTTCACGAAGGACGAGGTCCTCTACCTCCTGAGGCACGCCGAAGTCGAACACCTGCCCGAGCCCGGAAAGGTGGAGAACGGCGTTGCCTACTGGAGCAACAAGCAGGTCTTCTCGGCGATCCTTCCGCCCGGCATCAACATGGTCTTCAGGGCGTCCTCCTGCAAGCACTGCGATGAGTGCAAGAAGGAACTCTGCGACCAGGATACCTACGTGAAGATGCGGGACGGCGAACTGATCACCGGCACCATCGACAAAAAGGCGATCGGCGCTTTCGACGGTGAGATCGTAAACCGGATCATCCGCCAGTACTCGCAGAAGCGGGCCGCCCGGTTCATCAACGACGTGACCCGCCTTTCGATCCGGGGGATCATGTTCGACGGGTTCTCGTTCGGTATCGACGACGAAGACCTGAGCAAGACCGAGTACGGCCAGATCGACGAAGTGCTGGAAAACGCCGAGAAGGACGCACGCCGCCGGATCCAGATCTACGAGGAGGGGCAGCTCGAGCCGATGCCGGGCCGTACCGAGGAAGAAACCCTGGAAATGCAGATCATGCAGGTGCTCGGCAAGGCCCGTGACCGCACCGGTGAGATCGCATCCCGCCACCTCGGTCTTTCGAACTCCGCAGTGGTGATGGCCGTCTCCGGTGCCCGTGGTTCGATCCTGAACCTGACCCAGATGGCCGGGTGTGTCGGACAGCAGTCGGTGCGTGGCGAACGTATCGTCCGTGGTTACGACCAGCGGACTCTCCCGCACTTCAAGCGTGGCGACCGCGGGGCGGCAGCCCACGGATTTGTCCGCTCTTCATACAAGAAAGGGCTCAACCCGACCGAGTTCTTCTTCCACGCCATCGGTGGGCGTGAAGGTCTTGTGGACACTGCGGTTCGTACGTCCCAGAGCGGTTACCTGCAGCGGCGTATGATCAACGCCCTGCAGGACCTGAAGGTGGAGTACGACCGTTCAGTACGGACGACCGGCGGGCGCATCCTCCAGTTCAAGTACGGCGAGGACGGCACCGACCCGGTGAAGAGCAACTATGGTGAACCCGTGGACGTAAAAGGCGTGATTGAGAACGTGCTCAAGGAGGAGGTCTGATGGACGAATCAATGCTGGATACCATCCATATGGCCGATCTCCCGGAAGCGACGAAGACAGAGTTGATCAAGAGCCTCGAAGATAAGGAGATCGACAGCGAAGTATTCGAGGCGATCATGAAGGGCGTCTGGGCGGAGTACGCCCAGACCAGGATCGAACCCTGTGAGGCGTGCGGGGTCATCGCCGCCCAGTCCCTCGGGGAGCCGGGCACGCAGATGACGATGCGTACCTTCCACTACGCCGGTGTGGCCGAGATCAACGTCACGCTCGGCCTGCCCCGTCTGATCGAGATCATGGACGCCCGCAAGGAACCCTCGACCCCGACGATGACCATCCATCTCGAAGTGGATTATGCCATCGACCGGGACAGGGCCCGTGAGGTTTCCTGGCAGATCGAAGCGGCGCCTCTCCACGAGTTCGGCGACATCGTCACCGACATGGCAAACATGAAGGTCGAGATGCGCCTGAACCAGCAGGTCTGCGATAAGAGAAAGATCGCCATGGCGGAGATCATGGAGCGGGCTTCACAGAAGATCCGCGAACGCCGCCATTACCGTGACTTCGAGTCCGATGCGAATCCCGCCGAAGGGACGATCGTTTTCACACCCAAAAACGAGAGTTATCAGAATCTCTTCCAGCTTGCCGATCATGTGCGGAACGTGATCGTACAGGGTATCGACGACATTGAGCGTGTCGTTGTCCGGAAAGAGGGAGGAGAGTATATACTTTATACTGAAGGCTCCAACATTAAGGATGTGTTCGAGATCGAGGGTGTCGACACCACCCGGACCCGCACGAACAATATCAACGAGATTTCCCAGATCCTCGGGATCGAGGCGGCGAGGAATGCAATCATCGATGAGATGAAGAGCACCCTCGGCGAGCAGGGTATCTCGGTTGATGTGCGTCATATCATGCTCATCGCCGATATGATGTGCATGGACGGCGAGGTCAAGCAAATCGGACGGCACGGAATTGCAGGCGAGAAAGAGAGCGTGCTTTCCCGTGCCGCATTCGAGGTGACGGTGAACCACCTCCTCGACGCGGCGGTTGCAAATGAAACCGATATCCTCAACGGCGTGACCGAGAACGTCATCGTCGGTCAGCCGATCCAGATGGGAACCGGGGATATCAGGTTGATCGCCAAACCCATAAACCAGGAGAATTGATATGGACTTTAACGAGTCTTTGAGAAGAGCCATAAAAACCGGAAAGGTCTTCCTTGGACAGAATTCAACTGAAGAATGTGTCAACGCCGGAAAGGCCCAGCTTGTGGTAATCGCCCGGAATTGTCCTGCAGAATTCAGAGAAGCCATGCTGGCCCGCGAAGGTGTCTCGACCTATGTCTATGATGATTCGGGCAAGCAGCTCGGGAAAGCGTGCGGAAGGCCACATGTAGTCAGTGCACTCGCCATCGTCGAAGCCGGCGATTCAGACATCCTCAGCATCAAGAGGGCCTAGATGGTAGAGATTAAGTTAACAGAAGACTGCATGCGGCTGATCTCCCAGTTCGAGAACATGACCGGCGCGGGAAGCCGCGACTGCATCATCGACGAGCGGAACGACCGTATCATCTTTGTCATCAATCCTGGCGATATGGGTCTCGCAATTGGAAAGAAAGGCGCCACCATCAAGAAAGCGTCGGACACCTTCGGGAAGAGGATCGAGGTCGTGGAGTATTCTGCCGACCCCGAACAGTTCCTGAAAAACTGCTTCCTGCCCGCTCAGGTTACTTCGATCACCTTTTCGACGAATGAAGACGGAGAGAAGGTCGCCCTTATCGACGTGAAGCCCGACGACCGCGGGCTTGCGATCGGCAAGGAAGGAAAGAACATCTTCAAGGCAAAGAGGCTCGCCGGACGCCAGCACGACATCGCCGATGTCCAGCTCGTCCAGGACGACGAGGACTTCTAACCCTTTCTTTTTTTGGCGATCCCATCACTCGAATAGACCGGATGCCTTTTCTCTCGCGATGCGAAAGATCGTTTCGATGGATATCACCTTCAGGAGCACGGTGCTCTTCGTCAGGGACGTCGAACGCTCGAAGGCCTTCTACACCGGGGTGCTCGAACAGGAAGTGGAGCTCGACCTGGGTGTGAACGTCGGTTTCGTCGGCGGGCTTGCCCTATGGGACCGCACCTACGTGAACAACCTCCTGTATGCGGGAACGATGCCGCAGGGGGAGGCGCCGCCCCCGACGATGGAGGTCTATTTCGAGACCGAGGAGATCGAGGCGCTGGCCGGACGGCTCGAAAAGGCTGGTCTCCGTTTTCTCCATCCCCTGAAGGAGCAGCCGTGGGCCCAGCGCGTCGTCAGGTTCTTCGACCCGGACGGCCACCTGGTCGAGGCGGCCGAGCCGATGCCGGCGGTGGTCGTACGCCTGTCGGCGGAAGGGCTGTCGGCGGCCGAGATCAGCGAGCGCACGACGCTGCCCCCACACATCGTGGAGGCGATGCTGGGGAGTGTCTGTTGCGACTGAACGGGCGTTCTTTCGAAGGAGGCACAGATGACCCGCACCGATGAAGTCGCCGTTCCGGCCGCCTATCGTGAGGTCCAGCGCTTCAGGCAGGTCTGGCTCTGGATGCTCCTGCTCGCCGTCGCCGGCATCGCCTGGTGGGTTGCGGTGCAGCAAACACTTTTCGGCACGCCCGTCGGCACCAATCCGGCGCCCGACTGGATGGCGGCCCTGATCGCACTCGTCTTCGGAGCCGCTTTCCCTCTTTTCTTCGCCCTTCTCGCCCTCGAACTCGAGGTGAGGGGCGACGGCCTGTACTACCGCTTTTTTCCGCTCCATATCGGATACCGCCGGATCGGCTGGGAGGAGGTGGCGGCCTACGCACCGGTCTCGTACCATCCCCTGAGAAGTTACGGGGGCAGGGGGATCAGGTGGGGCGCCGGCGGAAAGGCCTACTCCGTCTCGGGCAACGCGGGCGTCAGGTTCTGCCTCGCAGACGGCCGAAAGATCCTCTTCGGATCTGCCGATCCCGCAGGACTCGCCGGAGCGGTGAGGATGGCCTCGGGGATGCGGGCCGACCCGTCGGGTGCGTGCGACGGTGCGCACCGGTCCCCGGACTGATCTTCAGGCCCCGTGGCGCCGCTCCATGTACCGGGCGAACCTGACCGATTTGTACAGGAAATACCCGACGATGCCGAAGGTGATCACCGGCGAGAGAAAAGACGGGATCTCGAAGCCGAAGGAGTCGAGGAGCATGATCGCCCCCAGGCAGAGGATGGAGTACATCGCCCCGTTCTTGAGATAGACATAGCGTTTGATCCGCTCGATGTTGCCGACGGTGATCTGGCGCACGACGATCGCCCCGAGGCCGTTGCCCAGGATGATCAGCGGCACCGAGAGGGTGAAGGCGAAGGCGCCGAGCACGCCGTCGATGGAGAAGGTGGCGTCGATCACCTCCAGGTAGAAGATCTTGCTGATGTCGGAGAGGTGCTGCTCCTTGAGCTGCTGCTCCTTCACGTCGGCGTTCATCCTGAAACCCTGGACGATGAAGAATGCCGTGGACCCCATCACGGCGCCGAAGGCCATCAGGGGACGCATGCCGAGGGCGAACCAGACGATGACCGCAAGGGTCACCGATACTGCCGCATAGAACCAGACCCCTTTCGCCGCGAAGTAGCGCTCGCCGGTCAGCCCGAACTGCTTGGGCTCCAGGAAGAGCCAGTGGAGGAAGAGGAATACGAGAAAGGTGCCGCCGCCGATGAGCAGCACCGGCGCCGACTCCTCGATCGCCGCCACGACGGCAGGGTCGTTGGAGAAGGTGGCGGTGAGCGCCCCCACCGGCCCGAGGGCGGGGGTCGTCGCCCAGACGATCAGCCAGGGCAGGACCCCCCGCACCACGAAGACCGCAAAGAGGAGGCCCCAGACGAGGAACCAGCGCCGTGCCCGCTCCCCCATCGTCCCGAGCACCTCGGCGTTGATGATCGCATTGTCGATGGAGCTGATCGTCTCGAAGAGGCAGAGGCCGGCGACCGTGAGGAGGAGGGCGAGGAGATCGAGCATGGTCGGGAAGCAGATTGGGACGGGGAGGGCATAAAGAATGCGGGAAAAAAAGATGGCAGGGATTTTTAGTCCATCCCCCGCTTCCCGGCCATGGCGCGGACCCGGACCCTGAAGACGGCGACATGGGCAAGCTGCTTCTCCGTGAAGACATGGCCGCCCCTTCCCGAGTACTTCGCCATGAGCAGGTTCAGGGCCCGTGCCTTTTCCTCGGGGTCCTCGACGGCCTCCGCAGCCCCTGAGCCGTTCACGCTGCGGTAGCGCATGTCCCAGGCGCACGGCGCTTCGGCGGAGGTGAGCTCCGCCCCGACGACGGCGCTGAAGCCGACCGACGGGTTTTTCTCCAGGATATCGACCTTCCGACCCTTGCGGGCCGAATGGATGTACAGGGCCCCGTCGTCATAGGCGAAGTTCATCGGCACCGCGTAGGGCTCATCCCCGTCGGAGAGAGCGAAGGTGGCGTAGACCGCATCGTCCAGGACGGCCTCCATCCAGGCCCGGTCAGTAATCTCCCTGTCAGTCCGTCGCATAGAACACCGGAAGAGGTTCGGTTTCAGGGGAGAAAAAAGCAGCCAGGTCGAAGGCAGGGCCTCCATACCAACCCTTATGCAGGGGTGAGGCCAACCTCCGGTGATCGCATCCAACGCCCATGACGCCCACGGTCCAGCTCCCCCTCGACGCCTTCGATCCCGACGGCCCGCCCCTGTGCAGGGGGGACCACGCCCTCAACGGTTTCGCCGCCCTCTGCATCCGCTGCCCGCACGCCTCGCGCGGCGGCGGGAGCCTCTTCTGCACCCGCTTCTCGGTCGGGATCACGGCGAAGGAGAAGTACGCCCTCGGCGCATGGAAACGCCTGCGCGACCTGGTCCTCGAGCGGGAGGGCGGACGGTGCGCCGTCTGCGGCAGCGGCGAGCACCTTCACGTCCACCACATCGACGGCGACGCCACCCACGACGACCCGGAAAACCTCGTCGCCCTCTGCGAGTTCTGCCACGCAACGGCTCATGCAAAGATGCGGCGGAGCGGGAAGGAGGGAGTCGGGCGGTTCCTCGCCCGCTCACGGCGCCGGGGCCGAAAGGAGGCGGGCGAGCGCACGCACCCCGGCGCTGAAAGGAGATTCCCGGTCCAGGAGGGGGGTGACGTCGGGCTCGGTCCTGACGACGGCGCAGTCGTACGGGATCCAGGTGACCGAGGCAAACCTGCCGGGATCGCCGATCAGGGCAACGGCACGCTCCCGATCGAAATCGTCCCTGATACGGTTTACGACCAGGTGGACGGCCGGGATCCCGAGGTCGGAGGCGAGGGCCGCGGCGTGGAGGGCGACCGAGACGGCGTTGTACGAGGGGTCGGCGACCACCACGGCGTCTGAAAAGCCGTCGGCAAGGGCGCGGCCGAAGTGCTCCACGCCGGCCTGCGTGTCCATGACCACGGCGTCCTCACGGCCGAGCGCCACCGACCTGACCAGCCCCTGCAGCAGGGCGTTCTCCGGGCAGAGGCAGCCGCTCCCGGCGCGGCCGACCGTCCCCATCACCAGCAGGGAAAGGCCGTCCGCGAACCTCACCCCGAACCGGTCGACGGCGTCCCCGGTATCGGGGTCGAGGCTCAGGAGTCCGCCCCATCCGCCGGGCCGCGCCCCGACTTTCTCCTCGATGTATCCGGCGTTTTCAGCGAGCGGAACGATCCGCTCCCCAGGCGGCCAGCCAAGTGCGTAGGCGAGGTTCTCCTGGGGATCGGCGTCCACGGCGAGGACGAGGCCCCCTTTCGCGGCGAGGACGCGGGCGAGCAGGGCGGCGATCGTGGTCTTGCCCACGCCGCCCTTCCCGGCGATCACCACCCGCAGCCCCGCCGGGCCGGCCCGCAGCCGCCCCTTCAGGGCGCCGGCCGCCTTCCTGACCTCTGACTTTTCCGTCATCTCAGATCCCGAGCCCGCTGCGCCGTTCCCTGATGTGCGCCTCGATCAGGTCGGCCGCACGCACGGGATCGGGCTCGACCGCAAACGAGGCGTGGACGAGATCGTTGAGCCCCCGCGTGAGGAGATCGGCGACGTTCCCGCTCCCCGTGATCTTCGGCATCACCCCGAGGACCGTAAACACACCCGAGGCCACGAAATACGAGCCGATGGAGACCGCCTTCTGGGAGTACCACTCGGGAGCGGCGCCGGCGATCGGGAGCTGGTGGATGCCCACACCGAGTTCACGCGCCAGCCCGGCGGCGAGCACCAGGATCCGGGAGCAGTCGACGCACGAGCCCATGTGGAGCACCGGCGGGATCCCGAACGCCCGGCAGACGTTCGCAAGGCCGGGGGCGGCGAGGGAGGCCGCCTCGGGGCGGAGCAGACCGGCCTTCCCCGAAGCGATGGCGGCACAACCGGTCTCGACCACCAGGATCCCCCGCCTGATCAACTCCTTCGTAAGGGTGACGTGCCCCTCGTCCTGGCGCACCTTCGGGTTGTTGCAGCCGACGACGCCGGCGGCGCCCAGGATGGCGCCCTCGGCGATCGCATCGATGACCGGTTTGAAACCGCCGAAGAGATGGCCGATCGCCTCCACCGAAAAGCCGGTCATCGCCTCCATCGGCTCGCCGGGGATGAGCACCTTGCCGGGGTCTCGGTTCGGGAAGTTCGCGATCGCCAGACCTACGATCTCCCGCGCCGTCTCCAGCGCCGACTCCGGGTAGAAGGGGTAGTAGAGCGATCCCGGCACCTTCGACTTCGGGCTCGTGGAGACGATGTGGGTGTGGAAGCAGCTCGCCGTCCTGGGCAGGGACGGGAAGATGCACTGGTAATCGACGATCATCACCTCAAGCGCCCCGGTGGCGATGATCAGCTCCTGGTTGAGGTGGTTGCCGGCCTGCGGGATCCCCTTGCGCATCAGGAGTTCGTTGCCCGTGCAGCAGAGCCCGACCAGGTTGATCCCCTCGGAGCCGGCGTCCATGGCGAGCTCAAGCATATCAGGCTCGTGGGCCGCCCGCACGATCATCTCCGAGAGCACCGGGTTGTGACCGTGGAGGGCGATGTTCACCCGGTCGTCCTTCAAAACGGCGAGGTTCACCCGCGAGGTGTTCACCGCCGGCGTCCCGAAGAGGATGTCCGAGGTCTCGGTCGCCATCAGGGAACCACCCCAGCCGTCGCCGAGAGAGGCCCGCAGCCCCTGCAGCAGGACGTTGGCGTAGTCGGCGCCCACGCCCATATGGACGCGGTGCATCGCCTCCACGATCTCGCGGTCCACGCTCCTGGGCGTGATCCCGGCCGCGGCCCAGCGTTCGAGGGTCTGCGGCGGCGCCCGCTGCACGAACCGGATCTCGTTTTTCACCGTCCCGAACTCTTCGAGCATGGCCAGGGCGACGTCGCCTGCAACGGCGGCATCGTCACGCTCGCCGGTCTCGATGCCGTACTCCTCCGCAATCCGCCGGAGTTTTTCCGGGTCGCTGATCACATATCCTTCGGCCTCGCCCCGGGCGGTCTTATGCAGCGTCTCCACGATCTCGCGGCCGTGGTCGGAGTGCGACGCCGCACCCGTGGCGATCATGTCCAGCAGGTTCCTGGCGACGACCAGGTCGGCGTCGGCGCCGCAGACCCCGCGGAAGCGCTGGCGTTCCGGGATGATCCGGCACGGCCCCATGGCGCACCGGTTGCACGAAAGTCCCGAGGCGCAGTACCGGCACGGCGGCTGCTGCAGTTCGTACCGGTCCCAGGCCGTCTCGATCCCCTCTTCGAGGGCGAGTTTGATGAGCGGTTTCGCCGTCTCGTCGATCGTCCGCTCCTCCACCTTCGCCTCGATCAGGGCCGGGTTCATCAGGGAGAGTTTCGCCCGCTCCAGAATCGTGCAGGCGATTCTCTCCCTAACATACGCTCCTCTCTTCTCCTCCATGACTCGTCCCCCCCATCGGCCGCGCAAATGCGGCCCAGGCACTCCATTGACACCTCGGGATAAAAGAGCTCCGGTGACCAGAAGAGAGGGGGAGGGGCGGAGGAAACTCACACGAGAGCGCGGACGACGCGGGCGAGCCGCTCCATCCCTTCGGCGATGCTGGCATCGTCGGCGTTCGAGAAGTTCAGCCTGATCGTATCTTCCCCGCCGCCGTCCGCGTAGAAGGGGACGCCGGGCAGGACCGCAACACCCTGGCAGACGCCTTCGCGGAAGACGTCCATCGAGGAGACGCCGGGGGGCAGGAAGACCATCAGGAACATCCCGCCCTCCGGGGTGGTGCGTGCGGCGCCGGCCGGGAGGAGGTCGTCGATGAGGTCGCACATCGTCCGGCAGCGTTCGCCGTAGATCCGGGCGACGTGCCTGACGTGGGCGTCGAGATCGGTGGCCGATAGGTAACGGTGGAGGACGACCTGGCAGAGGAAGTTGGAGTGGAGGTCGGCCGCCTGCTTTGCGGCGTTGAACTGCCTGAGCACCGGGGAAGGCGCCAGGATCCAGCCGATCCGCATGCCGGGGGCGACGATCTTCGAGAACGATCCCGAGAGCACTGCACCCTCGGAGAGGTATTTCTTCACCGGGGCCCGGGGTCTGCCGTCGAAGAAGAGGTCGCCGAAGGCGTCGTCCTCGTAAAAAACCGTCCCGGTGCCGTCGAGCAGGCGGGCGATCTCACGCCGGGCGGCGTCCGGGTAGGTGATGCCGGAGGGGTTCTGGGAGTTGGGGATGCCGTAGAAGAACTTGGGAGAGCGGTCGCGGACCATCGTTTCAAACGCCCCCATGTCCGGGCCCTCCTCCCCGAGGGGGACGGTGCAGATCCGGGGCCCGTACAGGGAGAAGGCCTCGATGGCCCCGAGGTAACCGGGACGCTCCATGCCGACGGCGTCGCCGGGGTTGAGGAAGATCTTCGCCATCAGGTCGAGGCACTGCTGCGATCCGTTGACGATCTGGATATCGTCGGCCTCCGCGGCTATCCCGAGGCGCCGGCGGTAGCGGGCGGCGATGTACTCCCGCAACGGGCGGTAGCCGTCGGTCGTCGAGTACTGGAGGGCGAAGCGCCCCTCCTCCTCGTCCTCCATCACCGCAGCGGCCGCCCGGGCAATCCCCTCCCGGTCGATGAGGGCGGCGTCGGGAAGCCCGCCGGCAAAGGAGATGACGCCGGGCTCGCCCGACACCCTGAAGAGCTCGTCGATAAACGATGCTGGCGCATGGATCATGCGGTCGGCAAACCTGTAGTGTGTCATGGGCGTTCCTGCCGTTGCCGGGTTCGTACGGCCCGGAAACATCCATTCGATCTCGGCAAAGAGAGACAAAAACCTATTGCCGTGGGTGCGGCAGTCGAGAACGCACGATAAAAAAAGAAAAAATTAGTGTTTCCTCAGGATGAGGAAGGCGCCGAGGGCGACGAACCACGGGAGGGGCGACTGCTGCGGCGTCGGTCGTTTAACCAGGCATTCCTGTTGTAAAAAAGGAGTTATCCCTTCAATGCAAACCAGGCGTCCCGCAGCCCGACATTGTACTGGGCGATGTACAGGGCGTCGCCCACTTCGATCATTCCGTTCTGGTGGACGTCGGTCTTCGTGAACAGTTCGGTGTCGACCGCGGGTTTCGAGGAGAGGCCGACGATCTGCTTGAGCACCCGCAGGGTGTCGGCCTGGTTCACTACGCCGTCGTCGTTGGCGTCGCCTAAGAGGACGGCCGGAGCCACATCGGGATCGATCCTGACCTCGAGCTGGTCGACATAGAAGCCGATGGCACGGCCCGAGAAGATTCCGGGGTCGAAATGGCTCTCGATTCTGAAGGTGTGGTCCCCGGTCTCGTAGCCGGTGATGTTGATGGCGTAGGTGTACCATTCCGATTCATACTGGCCGACCGGCATGGTCGCGACGGTCTCGTTGTCGATGAACGCCTTGAGCCAGGAGTACGATCCGACGCCGTTCTGAGCACAGTCCCGAACCGCCCTGAACCTGAACTGTACGGCGGCGTCAGGGAAGACGACGGTCCGCTCGGCATAGGCGTCGCCGGCAAACGCGGGGGCGCCGATGCTGTGCGATCCTTCGTACACGACGCCGTCCTGCAGACCGGCATTGGAGAGGGTCCAGCCGTCGGTGGACTCGCAGGGGTCGGTCCAGACCGTCTCGAGGACGGTCTTGTTCACGACCGCCTCGGCCGTACCCTTGATCAGATAGGGCCGGGCGGTGATCGTCGTCGTGCCGGCGTGCACCGCGGTGAACAGGCCGCCGCTCGTGATCGGGCCGACTGTCTCGTTGCTGCTGCCCCACACAAAACCGATGCCCGTCATGACCTTGCCGTTCTGGTCGTAGACCGTCCCGGTGAACTGCTGCGTCGTCTCGCCAAGGAGAACGACAGAGGACGGGGAAACATCAACGGTCGCCGGAATCGGGATGCCGTCGCAGGACTCGCCGAAGTAGGCCCCGGCCGGAAGGACGAGGGGGTAGTTGTCCGCGTTATTGGTGCACAGGGCGATGCCGGCATCGCCGATGCCGTTGCCGTCAGCATCGTCGATCGGGTACGTGGCTCCCCAGTAGTTGCCGATATAGTCGGTATAGGTGGCACCGTTGTAGGTGTAGGTCACCGGATCGGGAGAGTTCCAGATGTTCGGCTGACCGGACGGGCAATCTAAAGCCTTTGAATTATTGACGATGCTATTTGCAAACAGCATGTTGGACGGACCAGTCTGCATCCAGATTCCGACGGGATTGTCCATGATGATATTGTGGTCCAAACGGCTGTTCTCGATGCCGGCCAGGAATAACCCGTATCCGTTGTTGCCGGTGAGGACGTTTCCGGTAACGGTAAGGTTACTAGAGGACCCTATATGAAGACCCTGCTCACTGTCACAGCAGGTATTGTTGCTGATGACGCTGTCGCTTACCGATGAAGGAAACAAAGCATAGGAGATACTGCCAGTGATAACATTACCGTCAACGAGGGCGTTGTGCGCAAACTCAACAAAGATGCCAATTTTTTCACCAGAGATGATGTTGTCGGTAAAGTTACACCCAGAGGTGTACATGGAAGTGCCGCGGCGGCAGTAGATGCTACACGTACCACTTCCGCTGAGGCCAAACCCAGACACTGTCGTTTCGTTGGCCGAAACCGTGACGGCATATTTGCTGGTCGAGACGATCTCTGTCTTCTCAGGCCCGTTTGCCGACCTGAGAGTGAGCGGCTTTGCGATGGTGAGGGTTTCGTTGTAGGTGCCGTCGCCGACGACGATCGTGTCGCCGTCGAAGGCGGCGGCGATGGCCGCCTGGATGGTGGTGAAGTCCCCTCCGCCGGAGGCATTGACAGACCAGGTCACTGGGGAGGTCGGGTTCACCGTCACGGAACTTGTTCCGTTGACCGCACCGACGGCGGCGGTGACGTCAACCCGCCCGTAGGTGAGCGAGGTGAAGTAGCCGGTGGCGTTCACCGTGCCGACCGAAGTGTCGGAACTGGTCCAGGTGAACGAGACGCCGGGGACGGTGTTGTTACCGGCGTCATAGGCGGTGGCGACGAACTGGGCGCCGTCGCCCACCGTCATGGATGCGGACGAGGGCGTGACCGTGATCGAGGAGACGTCGGTCGTGACCGGGCCGCCGCCGCTGACGGTGATGCAGTCGGTCTTCGCTGCGGAGTCGCTGCCGTCGATATTCGAAGCCGTGAGGGTGACCGTGTAGGTGTCTGCGGTGGTGTAGACGTGCACGGGGTTCTGCTCTGTCGAGGTCTCGTTGTCGCCGAAGTCCCAGGACCATGCGGTCGGGCTGTTGGCAGAGAGATCGGTGAACTCGACCGTCAGCGGCACCTCGCCTGAGGTCGGCATCGCGGTGAAGTCTGCGACCGGTGCTGCAGAGGCCGGTGCACTGGTCACCGCGTAACCGGACGCACCATCCGCACTGAGGCGGTTGGTCCAGCAGACGCCCTGCCCCTGGTTCGAGGAGACTGTATAGGCATAGGCGTCGAAGGCTGCGAAGGTCTCCAGGTTCTCGAAGGAATACTCGACCCTGATCGCACCGTTGTCGTTGATCGACTGGCCCGAGAAGTCAGACTGGGAGAGGGTGCCTGCACCGAGAATGCCTGCCTTCAGGTCGATGAACATGATCGAGAAGTTGTTCCCGGTGTTCGTCATGTCCTGCCCGTCGAAGATCGGGTAATCGGTCGCCGGACAGGGCCTCCAGATCTGCGGACCGTACAGGAAGTCATCCTTCGTGAACGTCTCGTCCAGTGCATCAGCCACATAGGTGACGTCAGCGAATGCCGGATAGGTGCCCGTGAGCACAGGTTCCCACTGATAGCCGCTCGCTGTGATGTGGAGCTGGAAGTCGTCGGGAATGGTGCCGTTAACCGCCAGCATCAGAATCCCGTCGTCGTCCCAGCCGCGGCCGCCGGTGTCGGTGAGATAGAAGACGCCCGACTGATCGGTGCTGAACGTGACCTGGCCGGAGAAAGACGACGGATCGGTCGTGATGTGGAGAGCGTTCAGGCCCTGACTGGCGCTCTGCGTCGGGCTGAAGAAATGATAGGTGTTGTTGCCATAGTCGTTGAACCTGGCGGTTTCGTCGTTCGAGATGCGCAGCAGCGTATCCTTGTTCGATAGCATCACCGCGGTGCCGGTATCAGCCGCCGCCGGGGCGATACCAAAGAGAAGGAGCAGGATGAGTGCTGCGGCGATCCACCGCAGGCGCCCACCGCCGCGTCCGGAGTAGTCTGTTATCATACCTGCGATTCCTCCCGTTTGAGGCTAAAATACCGGATAAAGTACCAATTCAATGGAATCGATCCGATTTGATTCCCCTAAATAGGTAATGGGAGTACTATCGTGAAGCAAACTAATAAGTAGATTATTATTTGTCAATATGTATAATAGATCTAATTAACCTGCGATGCACTGACGGCCGCATCGACCGGTGGAGAGATAAAAAAAGGGTTTACTCCCTCTTCCCGATAAGGAAGAGGACACCAAAGGCGACAACCGCGACGAACCACGGGAGGGGCGACTGCTGCGTCGGCTCCGCGGTGGCCGGAGCGGTGGTGGCGGCCGCGGCCGTCGTCACCTCTGCCGCCGGAACGGTCGTCTCGACGGCGGGTTCCCCGGCCGAGGCGCTCTTCTCCACCGCAATGGCGAAGTACGAGAAGCCCGGCGTTTCTGCCGAGTAATACGCGTAGCCGTCTTTCTCCTCGACGAAAGTGGTCGGGAGAGCGGTCCAGGCGCCGTCGACGTACCGCAACAGCACGATATCATCGGTGGCGAGGCCGCGGGCGTCGAGCCAGGACGTCGGGACGGCGAAATCGATCGTCGCCGAGCCGATCGCCGCAGCGTCGGCGCGGTACAGGGCGATCTCCTGGATCTGGTAGGTCGCCTGCACGGGCGCCTCAACGGTGGACGGCAGGGACGCCGCCTTCACGGTGATCAGGAGGTCGGAGATGTCTTTCTTCGCCGTGACGCTGATCTGCTTGACCGCCGTCTGTGTCACGGTGAAGGTCTTGGTCGCACCGGCGGAGACTGAACCGGCGAACGAGGCGACGTTCGAGGAACCGCCGCCCGAGGAGGAGGAACCACTCGGAGTCGGTGCGACGGCCGCAGCCAGACCGAAGATCGAGAGGCCGTTCGGCGAATATGCTTCGAAGACCATGTTCCCGTCGGCGTCGAGGCCGACGTAGGTCGTCGCCAGCACTTCAGTGGTGCCGTCTTCCGCGGACCTGATGATCTTGATGGCGTCGACACCGCCGTTGGCGGCGACCCACGCCTGGCTCACAGCCATGCGGATCGTGGCGTCGGAGATGTCCTGGCCGTTCGTCAGGTTGGTTTTGACGATGTTGAGCGTGTAGGCGACGGCGTCGAGGTTCAGGCCGTCGTTGGAGGCGGCGAGCTGGAAGGCGCTCATGGCGTCGGCCGAGACGTTGGCGGAGACGGTGGTCTGAACGGCGGCGCCCGCCGGGATGCCGGTCAGGTTCGCCTCAAGGGAGGCGGTGACCGTGCCGAGGTCGTCGAAGATCGTGGTGACCGGCGTGGTGTTGAGGGTGATGCCGGCGACGGTGCCGTTCACGGTGCCGTTGCCGACGGTGGGAGCGCCCGCAGTCTCGATGATGAGGCTGAAGGTGCTCTCCTCAATGCGGATGGTGTTGCCGGAGACGGTGGCTTTGACGGCGTTGGTGTTGACCACGACCTGCCGCGTGCCGTTGCCGGTCTCGGTGATGTTGAAGCCCGGAATGTTCAGCGAGGAATCATCCGTCTGGTCGCCGTGCGGCGGGGTCACCGTGACCGCGGCGGTGCCGAAGATCTCGCCGACCGCGGCGCTGACCGTGGTGGTGCCGACCTTGCGGGCGGCGAAGGTGCCGGTGGCGTTCACCGTGCCGACGGTGGCGTCGGAACTGGTCCAGGTGAACGAGACGCCTGGCATCGCGGTGCCGTTGACGTCATAGGCGGTGGCGGCGAACGCTTGCGTCTCGCCGTGGGTCACCGTCGCCGTGGCGGGCTCGACCGTGATCGAGGAGACCTCTGGCACCGGTTCCGTGCCGGAGGAGTAGGTCTGCCAGCGGTCGACAAGCGGCGCATTGTCGATCTGGTTGGCGCAGGGTGTATAGGCTGCGTCGATCACGCCGTTACCGTCGGCATCCTCACCGGTATAGCTGCTGTAGTAGTTGCCGAGCGGGCCTGTGTACTGCGTCCCATGGTAGGTGTAAGTGGTGGACGAGGCGTTCATGGCTGCGGGCAGGGGAGCCGGGGTGTTGGGGAACTGGTACACATCGCCCTTGTTGCCGATGAAATCGTTGAGGAAGATCCGGTTGTCCTCGAGCGTGCACCGCAGGCCGATCGGCGGTGCGGTGTTGTTGACAAACGTGTTCCGGGTGATGGTGAGCCCCGAACACCCGTTAAACTGGGTCGCCGCGTTCGAGAGGCCGCCGGTCGCCTCGAAGATGTTGTTGGTGAAAGTGTGGCCGCTGCCGGTGATCAGCATGAACCGTTCAGGATTATTCGCGAATACATTGCCCTCCACCGTGACGTTCTGACCGGAGATGCTGACGGCGTGCCGGTTGGAGAACCCGGTGAAGGTACAGTTCGTTACCGTGCTGTCCGCACCGGAGATGCCGATCGATCCGCCGGTAAACGCGATTCCATCGATGACGGTTCCCGGGCCGGAGAACACAGCGCCGCTCGGGGAGACCGTCACCACGTCCGCACCCTCGCCCAGGAGAGCAATTGTCTTTGCGGTAGGCTGATTCAGTGCATACGATCCGTTGAAGACCAGGATCGTGTCGCCGTCGTTCAGGGACTGGCTGGCGAAGGCCGAATCGAGATCGGCGAAGTCGCAGCCGGTGGCTCCGACGGTCACGGTCTTCGGCTTGAAAACGGCCACGGTGATATAGTCCGTCTTGACGCTGGAGTCTGCTCCGTAGGCATTGGCGACCGTCAGGTTCACGGTGTAGGTGCCGGCCGCAGCATAGGTGAACGTGGGGTTCTGTTCGGTGCTGTCGACGACGCCGTCGTCTTCAAAGTCCCACGCCCATGAGGTCGGGCCGCCGCTGGAGGCGTCGTTGAACTGCACCGTGAGCGGCACGAACCCTTTCGTCACGTTGGCGGTGAAGGAAGCGACCGGAGCGGTTGACGAATCCCTGAACGCATACAGTTTCCAGTCCCTGCTCCCGATATACAGGGTTCCGTCGGACGCAATGGTCGCACTGGAGAATACGGCATCGCCCGTCTCGTAACTCCATTTCAGGGTTCCGTCCGGCGAAAGTGCGTTGATCTTGTTGTTGCTGCTCCCAAAATAAATGGTCCCGTCAGCCCCGATCATGGGCGAGGACATAACCGAGGTGCCCGTGCCCGCGTCGTATTGCCACTTGAGGGTTCCGTCCGGGTTGAGGGCGAAAAAGTCTCTGCCGCCGTTCCCGACGTACAATGTCCCATCTTCGGCGATCGCCACGCTGGAATGATCTATCCAGACGCCGGTCTCGTATATCCACTTGAGCGTTCCGTCGGGATTGAGCGCATAGACGTCGCCCGCTCCGTTTCCAACGTAAATCGTCCCGTCATGGCCGATAGACGGAGCAGAACGAATCTTCGATCCTGTTTCATATTTCCATTTCAGGGTTCCGTCCGGGTTGATCGCGTACACGTTGGTGTCGGTATTCTGTGAGTTGTCTTCTGCCCCGATGTAGACCGTGCCGTCGGGCCCGATCGCGGGAGACGAATAGGTCAGGAGGATATCCGAGAATTTCCACTTTAGCGTCCCGTTCGGGTAGAGACAATAGACATTATTGCCGTATTCCCCGAAGACTATGGTCCCGTCCGCCCCGATTGCAGGGGAGGAGGAATAAACCGCATACTCCGTGCCATACTTCCATTTCAGCGTCCCGTTCGGATTAAAAGCATAGAGATACTTGTCATTGCTGCCGACGTAGATCGTTCCGTCCGTATCAAGTGCGGGTGTACTCCATACGGCGTTTCCTGTGGGGAAACTCCACTTGAGCGTCCCGTCCGGGTAGAAGGCGTAGACGTTGTTATCCCAGCTGCCGACATAGACAGTCCCGTCAGATCCGATGACCGGTGAACCATAGATCCCCTTCCCGAGAGTATAGTTCCAGACGAGGTTTGCAGTCTGAGGCCCGACGAAGGGCGAGCGCCCGGTGTTGTTGTTGTCATACTGGAACTTCGGCATGTCGGTGTCGGCAAGGTGCAGCGAGCCGGCGATGACGTAGTTCTGAATGCCCGTCACGCTCCAGTATCCCTCGGCGTTGACGGCGCCGAACCGCAGTGAGGTGGTGGCAGGACCGATGCTGACCGGGCCGGTGTACAACACCCGGGTATCGCTGGTCGCCGGGTCGGTCCCGTCACGCGTGTAGTATATCGTGGACGTGTTGCTGAACGGGTCGTTTGCGGTGATCGTCACGTTCAGCGTACCGGAGTATGTCCCTCCCGCCGGGCTGGCGCTGACGATGGGGCGCGATACGACTGTGATGCATGCCGGTTTCGTTACGGAACTGCTCGTTTCGTTGTTCCACACCGTGAGGTTGACCGAATATGTTCCAGGCAGGGTGTAGGTGAACGCGGGGCACTGGCTCGTGCTGTCCACGGTCCCGTCGTTATCGAAGTCCCAGGCCCACGCCGTTGCGAAGGGCTGGCCGCTCGAGTGGTCGACAAAGTGGACGGTCATCGGGAGGTATCCCCAGGCTGGGCCCACTATGAAGTCGGCGGTCAGCGGTTCCGGCGTGGAGTCGGAGTCCCGCAGCGCGATCGCGAAATAGTCACCCGCAGCGATGTCGACGTAGTCGTTTCCTGCCGGGGGATTATTCATCGCGCCAATTCCCCATACGGCGATGGACCCGTCAGAACGGACGGCGAAGCTGTTGTAACTCCCCGCCTCAATGGCGGTGAACGTACCTTCAGGACTGCTGCCGCCGTAACTGGTGTCTCCCCAGCCGACGACCGTGTGGTTCGCCCGGAGTGCCAGGCTGTGCTGACTCCCTGCCGAGATCGCGATGAAGTCGTTTCCTTCGGGCACGTCGCACTGGCCGTACGGGTTACGCCCCCAGGCAACGATCGACCCGTCCGCCTTGAGGGCGAGGGCGTGTTCTTTCCAGGCCGATACGGCGATGAAGTCGTTCCCTGAGGGGGCGTCCATTTGCCCGTATTTATTGCCGGAATTGGGGTCTCCCCAGGTCGCAAGTGTTCCATTGGCACGGAGGGCCACGCCGAACGCCTTCCCCTGTGCGATGGCGATGAAATCGTTCCCGGCCGGCGGAGCCAGGTACGTGGATCCGAAGGAAACAATGGTCCCGTTTGCCCTGAGCGCCGCACAGGGTCCCCCTACAGAACCCTCCACTTCGACGAAGTCGTTCCCTTCAGGGAGCAGGTTCGATCCGCCCCACCGAACGAGGGACCCGTCGTTCCTGATACCATAGCCGGTATTGTAACCGGCTCCGATTGCCTTGATGTCGGGTCCGACCAGGTTCTTCAGTATTCCCCAGCCGACAATGGCCTGACGGTCGAGCGCGGAGACGTAGTTCTCCTTCACCAGACTGGCCGTTCCGGCAAGGCCGGTGACGGTCAGGTTCACCGAGTAATTGCCGACCGACGTATAGGTGTGGACTGGATTCTGCGTGGTGTTGTCGACGATACCGTCGTTCTCGAAGTCCCAGGCCCAGGAGGTAATTCCCGGCCCCTGCGAGGCGTCGGTGAACTGGACGGTCAGGGGTGTCTCGCCTTCGAGCGGCGAGGCGGTGAAAGCGGCTGTGATCGACGGGACGAGTACCGTGACCGTCGAGGTTCCGGTGACGCTCCCGTTCACGGCGGTAATCTCCGTCGTGCCCGGCGCAAGGGCAGTGAAGAGGCCAGTGCCGTCGACCGTGCCGACGGTCTCGTTGCTGCTCGACCAGGCAAACGCTATCCCGGGAGTGGGGTAGCCGTCTGCCTCGTATGCGGTTGCGACGAACTGGTGGGTGTCGGTCACGTTCATTGTCATGGATGACGGAGCGATCCCGATCGAGGTGATCACGTGCTCGGCGCCGAAGTAGTAGCGGACCCGGTCAGTGAGCGGGCAACTATCGGTCTGGCCAGTCACCTGCAGTGAATATGCCGTGTCACCGACCCCGTCGCCGTTCGCGTCGGTGCCGGTGTAGCCGCTCCAGTAGTTGCCGAGTAATCCGCTGTGGGAGACGCCGTTGTAGGTGTACTCGATCGCGGTCGGCGTGTTCCATGTGATCGCCTGCGGGGTCGCACCGCCGGAAGCTCTCACCGCTACGTTGTAGCCATAGAAGGTGTTGAGGTACACCGCATTCCCGGCACCAGACGAACGGAGCCCGATTCCACCGGTGTTCCCGGTGAAGTCGTTCCACGCCACGGTGACATTGCTGCAGCTGTTCAGGCGGAGCGGGGTCTGCGTACCCGCAGGCAGCTGCCCGTTATAGGAGAAGGTGTTGTTCGTGATCCAGCAGTTGCTGCCCGTCACATCGATAACCTGGTTGACGGTGTTGTTGCTGACCGTGTTCTTCTCGAAGACGATGCCGGCCCCGGAGAGGAGGGCGTAACTCGTCATTCCCTGGAATGTACAGTTCCGGATTACACCGTTGGCGCTGCTGAAGGTGATCGACCCTCCGGATGAGAACTTCATCCCTTCGACGACTGTCCCTGCTCCTGAGATAGTGGCCGAGGTCGGATTTACAGTCACAACGCTGGCACCCTCGCCGAGGATGGTGAGGGATTTCGACACACTCGTCGTGAGCGTGTAGCTCCCGTTGCACACGTAGATCGTGTCCCCGTCCTCAAGGAACGGGTTGGTGAAGGCGTCGTTGAGAGCGGCGAAGTCGCACCCGTTTGAACCGACGGTCCAGGTCTTCGGCACCCGCGGATCGACCTGGATGTAGTCGGTCTTCACGACGGAGTTGCTTCCCTGGGGGTTGGTCGCGGTCAGACTCACCGAGTAATTGCCGCCGGCGGCGTAGGTGTGCGTCGGGTTCTGCTCGGTCGAGGTGGCGCCGTCGCCGAAGTCCCAGGCCCAGGAGGTCGGCCTGTCAACCGAGATATCGGCGAAGGTGACCGTGAGAGGAGCGGTGCCGGAGAGAGGCGTTGCCGTGAAGTCGGCTGTCGGCGCGGAGGGCACTCCAACGACGGAATACACGCTCGTGCCGATGCTGGTCTCGCCGGCGGCGTTCACCCGGTTGGTCCAGGAGATACCCTGGCCCTGGTTGGCGGCGAAGCACCAGCCGTAGCCGTTGAAGGTGGCGAAGGTCTTCAGGTGCTCGAAGGAGTACTCAACCTTTGAAGCGCCGTTGTCGGTGAGGGTGGCGCCGCCGAACGTCGACGGCTTCATGTTCCCGACCTTCAGGTCGATGAACATCAGGCTGAAGGTGTTGTTGGTGTCGCTCACGTCCTGGGACTCATAGAGCGGCAGGCCGGGCGGGTGGTCGGGATCGGTGCCCGGACCGGGCTTCCAGGTCTGCGGGCCGTACAGGAAGTCCTCCTTCGTGAAGGTCTCGTCCACCGCACCGTCGACATAGGTGTAGTTGGTCGGGGTAACACTGGAGGGCGTCCAGGTGTAGCCGCTCGTCTTGATGTGCACGGCAAAGTCGTCGGGGACCGTGCCGTTCACGGCCAGGAGGAGGACGATGGTGTCGTCAAAGCCGCGGCCGCCGGTGTTGGAGAGGTAAAAGGCACCGGACTGGTCGCTGCTCGTCGTCACCTGGCCATAGGCGTCGGCGAGATCGGCAGAGGCGGTGATATGAAGCTCGTTCAGGCCACCGCCGTCGGCTTTGATGTAATACGTGTTGTTCGGTCCGCCGAAGGCAGCGCCGTCGAGATCGTATTTCACGCCGTCGGCGTTCGAGACGTTGATGAAGACGTGGCGCGTCTTTTCGAGTGGGTCGGCCGAAGCCGGGGCGATACTGAAGAGAAGAAGCAGGAGGAGCGTTGCGGAAAGCCACCGCAACCACCTCCTGTCAAATCCTGAATGATCTCGTATCATACATATGACTCCATCCATCTCAGGCAAAAAAGAACAGGCGAAAGATACCCGAAAGTAAATTTATTCTTTTTAATTGCCCGAAATGGTAAACAGAGTACTATCAGGCGATAACTGTATATACCCATTGTCATTCCAGATATGTATAACAAAAGTCATTAACTCCAGGCGCGCCGGTGTACCATTGGGGCAGGAAAGACAGAGAAAACAAAATCTATGCGTCAAACGTCGCCCTCAGACCGCAACACGATCCGGTGCGGATTCGTATCATACAAGACGGAAGCATACGACCCAACCGTCGAGAGCGCACGATAAAAAAAGAAAAATTTAGTGTTTCCTCAGGACGAGGAAGGAGCCGAGGGCGACGATCGCGACGAACCACGGGAGGGGCGACTGCTGAACGTCTCGCTGTACGTAACGCCGTTATAGGTATACGTCAGCGGTTCGGGCGAAACCCAGTTATTGCTCTTTTCGTAGGTCGATCCTCCCAGTATCGTATTATTCACAAACGTATTTGCATACAACACGTTGCCGGAGAAACCAGTGTATCCTCCGGTGCAATCATTATAATTGCTCATTATGATGTTGTGATCAAATACAGCACCCGTCATGTCGCCGTGGAGGATTCCGCAATAACACCTGCTGACGGTATTGCCGGAAAAACAATATTGGTAAATACACCCGTCTGAATTTAAATACCGATCTGTTCCTGGTCAATACCACTTCCTGCAATCGTATTGTTGCAGATGGTGCATCCCGTGACGACAGCGACAACTACGATACCATCGCTGTTTTTACCAGTTATACTGATCGAATTATTCTCGACGAAACATCAGCTGGAAGGTATTGTTGGTATCGCTGGTGTCCTGCTCAACACATAGCCCATAAGCACAGCAAGAAAAAAGACACAGATCAATTCAGTTCAAAAAAAGGTTAAAATTATTTTTTACCGGATGTTTTCCTCCAGTAGACAGCTCCGCAGACGGCGATGATGGCAACAACGACAAGAATAACAATTGCGGTCGTATTGCCGGTCGTTGTCACCGGTGACTGTGTATCTGCCGGAGTCTGGCCATCAGCCGCAGGTGTGTTTTCGCTTGCAGCGGCCGGTTGTGAAGCACCCACCGGTGATTCCGGTGCGGCGGATGCAGTGCCTTTCTCAGCCGTAATAGCAAAGAGGCTGAACGAAGGCGTGTCTGCGAAGAATGTGCAGCACGTGCCGTCCTCACCGCATGCAACCGTGGAGAGAAGCACCCAGCTGTCGGTCGATTCATCGTAGTGGTACATCTTCACACTGGATGCATCAGCGCCGAGCGAGTCGAGCCAGGCCTTGTCAACACCAAACTTCAGCGTTGCCATCTCCATGCCGTCTTCCGGTGCCAGATAGGAGGTGACCTCAACATACTGGTAGACTGCATTCGGTGCATCGCCAATGTTCGATGGCTTTGCAACCTGCTCTGCCGTCAGCATCATGGACGGGATGTTCGTGCCTGCTTTGACATCGATTTCGGTGATAGCGGTTCTCTTCATCATGAAGACACCGGTATCTCCGGCATTGATGCCGTCACAGCGTGCGGTACTGATGGAGCTGGATACTCCGCCGGAAGAGGAGAAGCCGGAGCCGGACGGGCCCGCTGTAGCGCTGGTGGCGGAAAGACCGAAGATGGAGAGTCCGTTTGGTGAGTATGCCTCGAACTGGTCCAGTTCGCCGTCGAATCCGAGATAGACGGTATCCAGGACTTCCATGGTGCCGTCTTCGGCGAAGCGGATGATCTTCACGCCGGCATATCCGCCGTTTGCGGCAACCCATGCCGGGCTGACAGACATGCGGATCGTCGCATCAGTAATGTCCTGCCCGTTCGTGAGGTTCGTCTTGACGATGTTCATCGTGTAGGCGACCGCGTCCAGGTTCAGGCCGTCTGCGGTGGCAGCAATCTGGAACGCGGACTGGGCAGCGGCGGAGACATTGTCCGATACCGTGACATTAAGTCCGGCTCCGGAGGGGATGCCCGTAAGGTTTGCCTCAACTGCAGCTGAAACCCTGCCGGGCTCTCCTAAATCGGTGACAACCGGGACGGTATTGAGCCTGATTCCGGCCACCGTGCCATTCACGACATTGCCATTTACTTCAGGACTGCCCACTGTCGTGATTGTCATGTTGAATGTCTCTTCACTGATGACAATCTCATTGCCTCCCACGGTGACGTCACTTCCGGTGCAGTTGAGGGAGATCTGTTTCTTTCCGTCCGGACCGTTCGTCACATTGCATGCCGGAACGGCGATATTTGACTTCTGATTCTGTTCGCCATGAGCCACACTGACAGAGACATTTGCGGTGCTCAGGACAGTTCCGGCTGAAACGGTTATCATCGTCTCGCCTCCGGAAAGGGCAGTGAACATGCCTGCACCATCAATGGTTCCGACCGTCTCGTTTTCGCAGGTCCATGCAAAACCGACACCTGTTATGGCAAGACCATTCTTGTCCAGAGCTGTTGCCACAAATTTCTGCCTGCAGCCAACCTTCAGCTCCGCCTCACCGGGTACGAGCTCAATGAGTGAGACGGCCTTACCATCAGTGATCACACCATCAGACCATGCGCCCATAAGGGGGTGGTAGTCATAATTGCCGTCCGACAGGTTAACCGGTGTGTCACCAAGGCCATCGCCATTCAGGTCAACACCGGCATAACTGTCAAGGAAATTGCCCGGCAGGCCGGTGAAGGTTTCGCCACGATAGGTGTAGGCCACAGGTTCGGTTGCATTCCACGCATTCAGGTTCGTGCCGGTTGACGCCAGTTTGGTGAAATTGTAAAGGTTGTTCTCATAGAAGACATTGCCTTCAGCAGAAGAAGATATCTTTACCCAGTACTGGCACAGGTCAGGGCTTATGGCAATATTTTCCGTGACAATATTTCCTGAAGAACCTTTTCCGATTAAAAGTATAGCCGCTGATTCCAGCAGGTTGCCTGTGATCAGGTTATTGCCCGAACTACTGCTGAGATAAATTGAATTTATAACACTGTCTTTTACCGTATTTCCGGATACAACAGAATCTGATACGTTCACAAGCCAGATACCTTTATCGCCTCCGGTTACAACATTCCCAATCACCCGGTTGTTAGCTCCATTGAGAACCATTCCGTACTCATGCTCATTATCTGAAATATCAATCGAACAGTTTGTGACCGCCAGGGTATTGGAGCTGCCCTCGATTACCGATTTGCCCCAGTTTGCTCCGAATCCCCAGTCTACTGCAAACCCGTCGATAGTGACATTGGGGACAGTAATCCTGAGAGCCGGGTAATTCTCGTTTGGTGAGAAAATCGCTGTATTATCAGATCCATATTCCGAACGAAGCGTGACCGAAGTATTGATGACCAGCTCTTCCAGATAGGTTCCATTGCGTACAAGAATGGTATCGCCGTTCACGGCTGCATTGAGCGCCGCTCCAATCTCTATAACATCGCCGTTGCCATCCTGATCCACAACAATGGTCTTCGGGCCGGATTCACCATTCTCAACGGAAAGTCCGGTAGTCTCCGTTAAGGAAGCACACCGGACAGTGACCTCTGTTTCGCCTGCTGAGACACCGGTGACCACACCAGAATCATCAATCGTTGCAACGCCGGTATCACTGACCGACCAGAAGAACCGGACACCATATTCCATCTCAGCCCCGTTCTGGTCAAAAACTTTTCCGACATACTGGAGCGGATAGCCCATCTTCATAGTTCTGTTCTGCGGAAGAAGCGTAACTGAAGAAGGCACGGGCAGAGAGCTCTCTTTTCCGAAATAGGTTTCGGAAGGCAGGAGCAGCGGATAATTATCCTCAATCATACCGGTTATTACAGCAGGAAGATCACCAATGCCGTTCCCGTCGCTGTCGGGAGTTGGGAAAGAGCCACCCCAGTAATTGCCGATTTTCCCGGTGTATGTCTTACCGTCATAGACATAATCCACATCTTCACCTGAGTACCACTGGTTGTCCCCGGCAGAACCGATAAGTGCCTTATTTCCAACAAAGTTGTTTGCAAAGATTACATCAACTGTACTTCTCGAGAAAGTCATTGCCCAGCCACGGCCGTTTTCGGCAAATCCGTTATTACTGAATGTGTTGTTAGAAATCAGGGCATTGTTTCCAATCTGGCGGTATAGACCAAAAACACCATTGGACTCAAAAAGGTTATCCGAGACGATGACATTACTACCTGCCAGAGATAAACCGGCATCATCGTTATCAGTAAATCTATTATTGATAAATATTGCACCATCACAATCGGAATAAACAAATATTCCCCTATAATTCTCAGAACAGGTATTGTTCTCAGCAACAATTCCGGAAACTGATTTGAAACAGATACCTGCTGTATTCAGCGAACAGTTATTGTTGCGCAGTGTTGCACCGTCTCCGCCTGAAAGAACGCCAATACCGTATTTGAACTTGTCCAAAGCACCGGTGACCGTGAACCCATCAAAGGTGACTTCCGGTGCGGTAATGGTGACGGCCGTTGCTCCGTCGCTTATGATTTGTGTGGTTTCCGGGCCGTTCTCAGAACGGATGGTCATCGTCTTGTTTATCGTTACATACTCCCGGTATTCACCGTCACGCACGACGATGATATCACCGGCAGACGCATTCAGAACAGCATCGGTTATGGTAACAAAATCGCCTGCACCTGAAGCATCAACATACCAAGTCTGAGCAGAAGGCAGGGCAGTTATCGAAGCGGAAGCTGAAACTCCACCCGCTTCTGCCGTGACTGCGGTATATCCGGCAGACAGACAGGTAAAGGTACCATCAGCAGATACGGTTCCAACGGTTGCATTCTCAACCGACCAGGCAAATGTCGTGTCATTGATAGTAACTCCGTACGGGTCATATGCAGTAGCAGTAAATGCCTGTGTTGTTCCTGCGGAGAGAATTGCTGACTCAGGTGAGATGGTAACAGTGGTAATTACCTGGACATCGTCTCCAAAGGTATAGTCGCCAATCGATGAGACAAGGGGGTAATTGTCTGCCTCTGTTCCAATGGTATACGGAGTATCGCCAATACCATTCCCATCGGCATCCGTGCCCGCATATCCCGGCCAGGTGTTGCCAAGATAGGACGTCCATGCCGTGCCGCTGTATATGTAATCCGTCGAAACAGGGGAACTCCAGATGTTCTCGGAGGATGTGCCCTCGACGGTCACCGTTCCCTTCGTGAAGGTGTTGAAATATATCTGATTCTTACTCGAGTTAATGAGCCAGAGCACCTTGTTCGTGGCCTTGTTGTTGATGAGAACATCATTTCCGGTGATGACGGCACGTTCTGCCGTGTCAAGTTTGATGCCCTCGCGGCAGACGTTAAAGGTGTTGTTAATGATTGAGACGCCCTTTGCCCGGGTGATCTGAACTCCAAAATTACCATTTCCATTGACCTTGTCAATGGTGAATCCTTCGACGGTCGCTCGATCGGCTGTTACCACAAACCCGGTGAAATATCCCGGTGAGAGTATCGTTGTTGCTGCACCGTTCTCGGAACGGAGGGAAACACCCTTGGTGACATTGATGCTCTCAGCATAGGTCCCGTCACGGACGATGATTGTGTCGCCATTTGCTGCGGCGTCAATCGCTGCCTGGATAGTGATGAAATCTGCGCTGCCGTCAGCACTGACATAGTAGGTCGTGCCCTCGGGGGCCGGACCATAGATGGTGTAGCTGCTGAGGGTCTGGATGAGCGGGAATTCATCAACAACACTGGCGCTGATTGCATAGGCATCGTCGCCAATGCCATTACCATCGGTGTCAGACCCGGTATACCCGTTCCAGTAGTTGCCGGTGTATGACTGATAGTCAGCGCCGCTGAATGCATACTGCATCTCAGTCGGGGAACTGAAGACATTTCCTGTGGATCTGCCTTCAACGGTCACGGCTCCCAGGTTGAATTCGTTGAGATAGATGACATTGTTGCTCGCATCGGCAAGCCAGAAGACATTGTTTGCCGCGTTGTTGCTGACGGAAAGAATGTTGTTTGTTACCGTGTTGCCGGATGAAGACTCGAGTTTTATGCACTCGCGGCAGTTCTGAACGGTATTGTTTGCGAGGAGAGCGCCGTCGGCACCATGTACATAGATACCGTAGTTGCCCTTTCCGTTGACGGCAGTGATGGTGAAGCCGTCAATCGTAACGTCAGCTGCGGTGATGTCAAAGCCGCTGTCTTTCACTACTGAATACAGAGTGGTCACGGCTGAGCCGTTCTCTGATCTGATGAGAAGACTCTTGGTGACATCCACGTTCTCCTGGTAGGTACCGTCGCGGACGATGATGGTATCACCGGCACGTGCTACGTCAACCGCCGCCTGGATCGTGGTGAAATCAGCGCCGCCGTCATCGTCCACATACCAGGTGTGTGGCGTAGCTGTCCCGACACTGACACTGGCCTCGCCTGTGACACCGTTGTATGTCGCACTCACGTTCGTTGCGCCTTCGGCGAACGCAGAGAAGAGGCCGCTCTCATCAACCGTGCCGACTGTCTCGTTTGAACTTGACCAGACCGGCGTGATACCGGCAATCTCTGCACACGATGCATCATAGGCCGTTGCAGTGAACTGCTGGCCGTCGCCGATGGAGAGATCGACCGAAACCGGGGCGATCTCGATCCGTGAAATAACAGGACCCGAGCCGCCGCTGACGGTGATGCAGTCTGTCTTCACG
>Ga0209269_1000551_pt1 | contig 33571 bp, 29 predicted proteins | sample MTBAKMMethaMetaG_FD_187455 | JGI IMG/M metagenome (GOLD analysis project Ga0209269, IMG submission 187455) | Enrichment culture microbial communities from Arthur Kill intertidal strait, New Jersey, USA, that are MTBE-degrading - MTBE-AKM (Arthur... | ecosystem: Environmental > Aquatic > Marine >... | reverse complement strand
AGGAGTCTGGACCGTATCTCAGTTCCAGTGTGGCCGGCCACCCTCTCAGGTCGGCTACCCGTCATCGCCTTGGTAGGCCTTCACCCCACCAACTAGCTGATAGGACGCGAGTCACTCTCCAGGCTGGCTTGCGCCATTTTCACCTTCCGGCATATGGGGTCTTAGCGTCCGTTTCCAAACGTTATCCCCCTCCTGGAGCCATGTCCTCACGCGTTACTCACCCGTCCGCCACTAACAACACCTTCCAGCGAACCTTCCAGTGCTGCCCGTTCGACTTGCATGTGTTAAGCACGCCGCCAGCGTTCGTCCTGAGCCAGGATCAAACTCTCCATGGCTTACCTTCTCTAACTCGAACATCTTCACGCGCTGTATTCTGTTGGCAAGGTTCTGCCGCCCAGGAGGCGGCGAACGAGACTATACCACGCTTTTGTGGGTGATGCAACCCCCGGAGGGAAGGAAAAAAACGAAAATCCCTGCGTGCTATAATACCTTCGATTTAAAGACCCTGGGCGGCGAAGCCCGGGACTTCCCTTTCAAGGGCGGATGAAAACAATGGAAAAACAAAGCGAGCGGGCCCCGAAAGCGGTCAAAAACAAAAGGAAAGGTGGCTGTCTTGGCGGCCTGGCTGCTTTTCTGTTGTTTCTGTTTCTGCTCTCTGCGGCAGTGCTATCTGTTGGCGGGGCAGTTTATGTCTGGAGCGTTTCCAGGAACCTGCCAACCTCCGAAGAGATGGTCAACCATCGGCCCAACCTGGCAACCATAGTCTATGACCGGAACGGGAAGGTCATCACGAACCTCTATTACGAAAATCGGCAGTGGGTCAAGCTCGATGCCGTTTCCGAGAAAATGGTCAAGGCTGTCCTTGCCGCAGAAGACGCGGATTTTTATGAACATCGTGGCATCAAGCCGACGGCGATCCTGCGGGCCTTCATAAAAGACGTGACGCACCAGGAGACTCGCCAGGGAGGCAGCACCATAACCCAGCAGTTGGCAAGGAACCTATTCTTGACAAGGGAGCAAACCCTCACGCGGAAGGTGAAGGAAGCCGTCCTGGCAATAAGGATGGAAAAGACTTTCCCGAAGGAACAAATCCTCGAGATGTACCTGAACACGATTTATTTCGGCCATGGCACCTATGGGATCGGCGCCGCTTCTCAAACATACTTTGGCAAAGTTCCCAGCCAGCTGAACCTGGCTGAAGCCTCAGTTATCGCCGGGTTAATCGCGGCTCCAGAATACTACACCCCTATCAGGCACCTGGACCGGGCCAAGGTACGCCAAGGGTATGTCCTCGGGCAAATGGTTTCAAGGGGCTGGATTTCGCGGGAAGAGGCCCAAAAAGCGCTGGATGCACGCCTTCCTCTTAAGAAGGCCAGGAAATCTTCGGTGACTTTTACCGATGCCCCCTACTTCATTTCGAATATCCTGTTCGGGCAGTTGCTCCCGAAGTATGGGAGCGATGCGATCTACCGCGGCGGAATGCGGATTTACACCACGCTTGACTTTGACTTGCAGCGAGATGCGGAAGAGGCGATCAAGAAACTCCCTTCCGAGGGTGCCATCATCGCCCTGGATCCTGCAACGGGGGAAATCCTGGCGATGGCCGGCGGTAGGGATTTTGAAAAAAGCAAGTTCAACCGGGTTACCCAGGCATTTCGGCAACCGGGTTCTGCCTTTAAGCCCATTGTCTACGCTGCAGCCCTTGAGGCCGGGTTCCGGCCAGTCGATCACCTGTTGGATTCTCCACTGGAATTTCCCAATGGCTGGAAACCATCAAACTACGATATGAAGCACCGCGGAGAGGTTTCGCTTGTCGAAGCGCTGACTTACTCCTACAACGTTCCTACCGTAAAGCTCGCTCACCTGACCGGGCTGGACAATGTCACGCGCATGGCCCGGAACCTTGGGATCACAACGCCCCACCTGCCGAACGACCTGTCCCTCGCTCTCGGCTCGACGAGCGTGACGCCACTCGAGATGGCCGTTGCCTACAGTTGTTTCGAAAATGGCGGTAAAAAGGTGGCCCCCTATTCGATCAGGGAAGTCCGGGACAACGGGGATTCCGTCCTGGAAAAGAACGGGCCGACGGTGACGGAAGGCATCTCCCCCCGGGTTGCCGTCATGATCCGCTCGATGCTCCTGGATGCGGTCAGGGCAGGAACCGGGCGCGGTGCGGCAATCCCCGGGCATGAGACCTTCGGCAAGACGGGAACCACGAACGAATGGAGCGATGCCTGGTTTTGCGGGGGGGTTCCCGGCCTAGTCACGATTGTCTATGCGGGGAACGACGACCACAAACCCCTCGGCGACCGGATGACGGGCGGACGCGTCGCTTCGCCGGTATGGAAAGCCTTCGTGTCGAAGGCCGCTTCCCGTCTCAAGCTGGAGAAAAGCTTCCCTGTCCCGGAAGACGCGGATGTCGAAATCGTCAGGGTTTGCCGCCACACGGGCTACCTTGCGGGAAAAAGCTGTCCAGTGGCTGAAATCCTCATCCGGGCGGGTGAAGGGCCGACGGCAACCTGTCCCCTCCATGGTGGGTCCCTTTTCGCCGCGCAAAACGATTCTTCGGCACCCCGGCTCCTCCTCTCCCCGATGGACGAGGGGCTGCCAGCAGGGCAAGGCTTTCGTGTTGTGGAAGAACCTGCAGCGGATGCGGCAAGGACCCCTGTTTTACCGCCAGTGCCTGCTCCTGTCCTGAAAGTTCCTACTCCGCAACCGCCCAAGGCGCCGAGCCCGGCTGAAAAACCGTACAAGAAGGATCCGAGCAAGCCAAACGATGTCGAGAAGAGGTACCAGGAACTCCTTAAGGAATACGGCCTGACGAACTGAGCTCAGGAAAAAGGCCAGGGAGAGGGTTTTGCGATGTCGTCGAAAAGCTGGAGGGCATAACGGTCGGTCATTCCCGATAAAAAATCGAGGGATCTGACCACGGGATCCGCTTCGACCTTTTCGAGACCCGTTGTCCCGGGTTTTGCCAGAAGGGCCTCGAAAAGCGTCTTCAGGACATGTTCCACCTTCGGTTCCTCGGCTCGGACCCTTTCCGATGCGTAGACTTTCCTGTACAGGGTTTCACGCAAGGCTTCCACCGCTTCCATCACGGGTTCCCCCATGCTGATCGCACCGGTTCCCCAGCTTTGACCCACGACATCCTCCACGAGCCTGCCGATTCGGTCTCCGTGGGTTCTTCCCAGCCTTTCCAAAACGACTGGAGGAATCTCTGAAGCGGAAATGAAGCCTGCCCGCAGGGCGTCGTCGAGGTCGTGGTTCAGGTAGGCGATGGAGTCGGAGATGCGGACGACCCAGGCTTCCATCGTGGATGGCCTGTCCATGCCAAACGATTGGCGTACGTCCACCTGTCCCTTCGAATGTTGGACGATTCCCATCCTGACTTCGGTTGTCAGGTTCAGCCCCTTGCCGTCCTTTTCCAGGTGCTCGACCACTCTCAGGCTTTGGGCAGCGTGGTGGAAGCCGTTTTTCCCTTGTGCCCGGGCAATGCGGTCAAGGATGCGTTCCCCCATGTGCCCGAAAGGGGTATGCCCAAGGTCGTGCCCCAGGGCGATGGCCTCCGTGAGATCTTCGTTCAGGCGAAGGCAGCGTGCGATTGTCCGGGCAATCTGGGCGACTTCGAGCGTGTGCGTCAGCCTGGTCCGGTAATGATCCCCCTCAGGGAGGAGAAGGACCTGTGTCTTGTGTTTCAGGCGGCGAAAGGCTTTCGAATGGACGATACGGTCGCGGTCAACCTGGAAACAGGTTCGCAGCGGGCACGGGGGCTCATGGCTCTGCCTTCCCCTGCTGTCTGAGCTTGCGCAGGCCCCGGGGCCGAGGATGGATCTTTCCACTTCTTCCCATCTTTCCCTGCTCGGTAAAATGGCGATTCCCTCCCTTTCACGAAGCAGGGGACCCGTTGAGGGCCCCCTGCCGGGTTCTTGACTTTTCCGTTACCGGATCAAGCCGAGCGCGCTGTGGGCTGCGGCAAGGCGGGCGATCGGAACCCGGAACGGCGAGCAACTGACGTAACGGAGTCCCAGGGAGTGGCAGAAAGAGATGCTCGTGGGTTCCCCACCGTGTTCCCCGCAGATACCAATCTGGATGGCCGGCCTGACAGGGCGGCTTTTTTCGACGGCGATGGACATCAACTGCCCGACGCCGTCACGGTCCAGGGTGTGGAAGGGGTTGGCGGGCAGGATCCCCATGCGCACGTATTCCGCGAGGAACTTGCCTTCCGCGTCATCGCGGGAATAGCCGAAAGTGGTTTGGCTCAGGTCATTCGTCCCGAAACTGAAGAATTCCGCAGATTCGGCAAGTTGGTCGGCCACAAGAGCAGCGCGAGGGACCTCGATCATCGTTCCGACAAGGTAGTGGATTTTGGAGCCGAAAGCCTCCATCTGCTCGGTGGCGATACGCTCGGTCATTGCCCTCAGCCGGGTCATTTCTTCCTTCGTCCCCACGAGGGGCATCATGATATCCGGGATTACCTTAAGCCCCTTTGCAGCGAGGGAACAGGCCGCCTGGAAAATAGCCCTGAGCTGCATTTCGTAGATCTCGGGGTAGATCATGCCGAGCCTGCAACCGCGAAACCCGAGCATGGGGTTGTTCTCGTGCAGGGCAGCAGCCTTTGCGAGTTTCAAACGAAGGGCATCGGCCTCAGGACCTTTTTCCTTTCCCTGGCTTGCCAGGAGCTCGAGTTCCTTTTTCAGTTCGTCCTGCTTGGGGAGGAACTCGTGGAGCGGGGGGTCGAGAAGGCGGATGGTGACAGGAAAGCCTGCCATCGCTTCAAAAATGCCCTCAAAATCCTCCCTTTGCATGACCTGTAGCTTTTCGAGAGGGATAAGGCGTTCTTCCCTGGTCGAAGCGATGATCATTTCCTGCATGACCGGGAGGCGTTCGGCTGCCATGAACATGTGCTCTGTCCGGCAAAGGCCGATCCCCTTCGCACCGAAGGAACGGGCACGCGCGGCATCCTCGGGTGTGTCCGCATTGGCCCAGACCTCCAGGTTGGCAAACTCGTCCGCCCAGTCAAGGAGGGTTCGAATGTCGTCGGCGAACGAAGGCTGCACGAGCTCAACCTTTCCGGGGATGACGAATCCGCGGGAACCGTCGATCGTAATCCAGTCCCCCTTCTTGAAGACCCGGTTTCCGATGGATAAAGTCTGGGCAGCCAAGTCGATCTCAAGGCTTTCGCAACCTGAAACGCAGGGTTTGCCAAGCCCGCGTGCGACCACCGCGGCATGGCTTGTCATCCCTCCCCTTGTCGTCAGGACTCCCTGTGCGGCAAAAAGGCCATGGATGTCGTCAGGAGTTGTCTCCGGCCTGACGAGAATGACCGGTTTTCCGTCGTGGCCCATCTTCTCCGCTTCGTCCGCGTCGAATATGGCCTGGCCGACAGCGGCTCCAGGGGAGGCGGGCAGCCCCTTGGCCAGTACGTCAAGCTGGACGGAAGGGTCGATCTGGCGATGCAGGAGGCGTTCGACCTGTTCCGGTGTGACTCGCGAAACGGCGGTCGTACGGTCTATCAGGCCCTCGTTCGTCATGTCCACGGCGACCTGGACGGCTGCCTTGGCCGTTCGTTTCCCGTTTCGCGTCTGGAGCATGTAGAGCTTTCCGCTTTCGACCGTGAACTCGATATCCTGCATGTCCTTGTAATGTTTCTCCAGTAGTTCTGCGGTGTCCAGCAATTCACGGTAAAGGGCCGGCATCTTGTCCCCCATCTTCTGGATGGGTTCCGGAGTGCGGATTCCTGCCACGACATCTTCGCCCTGGGCATTGATCAGGAACTCCCCGAATAGCCCCTTTTCTCCTGTCGAGGGGTTCCGGGTGAAGCAGACACCCGTGCCGCAATCCTCTCCAAGGTTGCCGAAGACCATTGCGACGATGTTGACAGCTGTCCCCAGGTTGTCGGGTATAGAGTTGATTTTTCGGTAAGTGACCGCGCGGGGCGTGTTCCAGCTGCGGAAAACCGCCTCGGTCGCAGCTCTCAACTGAACCCAAGGATCGGTCGGGAAGTCTTTACCCGTAGACTTTCGGACAACTTTCTTGAACTGTGTGACGACTCCCTCCAGTTCCTCAGGTGGTATTTCGTTGTCGAACTGGACGGATAACTTCCGTCTTGTCACGGTCAGGATGTTTTCGAACTCTTCCGAGGAAACACCGAGAACGACATCGGAAAACATCTGGATGAAACGCCGGTAACTATCCAGGGCGAATCGGCGGTCGCCCGAGGTCGAGGCAAGTGCCGCAGCTGTCTCGTCGTTGAGTCCTAGATTGAGGATCGTGTCCATCATCCCGGGCATCGACACCGGGGCCCCGGAGCGAACTGAAACAAGGAGGGGTGTGCCGGGGCCGCCGAAGGTTTTCCCCGTCTTTTCCTCCATGACCTTCATGGAACGCTGAACGTCAGGCCACACAGCGTCCATCGTGGCGCAGGGATTTTCCATGTAAAGAAGGCACACTTCCGTCGTCAGGGTGAATCCCGGGGGAACAGGCAGGCCGATGCGCATCATCTGGGCCAGGTTGGCTCCCTTTCCCCCCAACAGGGCTTTCATGTCCGCACTGCCTTCAGAAAAATCGTAGAGAAGCTTTTTCCCCGTAATGGACATCGTCACTCCTCCTTATATCAAGGGTCAGGCCCGGATCTGGTCCAGGATCTCCTGCGCGGTTTCCTCGATTGCCCGGTTGGTGACGTCGAAGCACCTGCAGCCTATTTTTCGCATGATGCTTCTTGCGTGGCCCAACTCCTCTTCGACGCGCTCCCATTGGGCATAGGTTGAAACATCCGCATCGAGCCCCAGGACGCGAAGGCGTTCCCTGCGGATCTGTATCAGGTGTTCGGGCTTGACCATCAGTCCGATGACCTTTTCCGGAGAAACCTGGAAAAGCTCTTCAGGTGCAGTTGCCTCGGGGACCAGCGGGATGTTGGCCACCATGACCCCCTTGTGGGCAAGGTACATGGAAAGGGGCGTCTTGCTTGTCCTGGAAACGCCTATGATCACCAGGTCGGATTCGGGTAAAAGGTCCGGGCTGCGACCATCATCGCAACGGATTGAAAACTCGATCGCCTTGACCCTCCGGAAGTATTCTTCGTCCATTCGCCTCAAAAGCCCGGGAGTTTCAAGGGGCGGCCGGCCCAAGCGGTCTTCAAGGGCTCCGAGGATCGGTCCAAGGATATCGATGACCTCGATCTTCCTCGCGGCGGCCCTTTCGACAAAATACCGCCGAAGCTTATGGTCAACCATCGTGCAGATGATCAACGCTCCCTTTTCCTGGGCACTCTGGAGGACATCCTCGACTTTTTCCTCCGTGCTGATATAACGAAACCTCGACAATCTTGCTGCATCTGCCCCGAACTGGCTGTAAGCGGCCCTCGCAACATGTTCCGCGGTTTCACCCGTGAAATCCGAAACGACAAAAACATCAACGGTCATTGCGAATTTTCAACTCCCTTCGTCCCCATGGAGCGGTGGATGTGGCTGTCATTCCTTCAAGATGCCAAGGTCTCCAACCGACTTGAAAAGTTCGTTGCACCGCTCAAGCAGGGCAAGGCGGTTACCCCTCACCGCAGGGTTCTCGTCCATGACGAGTACCTTGTCGAAAAATAGCGTGATATCAGGCTCAAGCTTGGACAGAAGTTGCGTTACCTCGGGCCATGCGTTCCGCTCAAGGGCTTCAAAAACGGCTGGCCGAAGGGAAGTCACCGTTTCGTAAAGGGACTGCTCCTCTTTCTGCACAAGGTTTCGAGGCAGGACCTCAAGCGGAAAGTCCCCGGCCTTGGAAAGGATGTTTTTCACGCGGATAGCGGCTGTAACCAAGGCCTTGAACCACTCCTCCCCTTGCACGGAGGCGTAGCTCGTCAAAATCTTTTGCACCTGGTAAGGCCTGTTCCACATCAATTGTACTCCCAGGGCAGCCAATCCGAAGGAAAAACCCCGCTCCCTGAGCTGGACTTGCAAACGCTGGGTGAAAAAATCCTGAACCTGTGCCAGCGTTTCCCCCGAGGCTTCAAGGGCTTGACCCAAATCCTCGAAAAGCGGGACAAGGTCGATGTCGAGGTCGCAACCCCAAAGGATTTCGTTGATGTTTCGGGAAGCCCTGCGCAGTGCATAAGGATCCTGGGACCCTGTGGGGATCAAACCGACCTTGAAGCAGCCCAGGAGGCTGTCGGCGCGATCGACCAACCCCAGTATGGCCCCGGCTGGAGAAGTGGGCAGGCTGTCACCGGAAAAACGCGGCAGGACCTGCTCATAGATCGCGGTGGCAACGTCCGCATCCTCCCCGTTCCTGAGGGCATATTCGCGCCCCATGATTCCCTTGAGTTCGGGGAACTCGTACACCATCCCGGTCACCTGGTCGGCCTTGGACAGGAGTCCTGCCCGGTCAAGGAGGGGTTTAAGAGGGACGAGACCGGGAACTCGGTCCGCGAGTTTCAGGGAGGCCTGCCTGACACGCATGGCTTTTTCGTAGACTGAACCGAGGCGTTCCTGGTAAACGATGGCCTTCAGCTCGTCTACCCTGGCGGCAAGGGGCTTTTTCTGGTCTTCCTTCCAGAAGAAATTCGCATCTGAAAGCCGTGCGCGAAGAACTCTCTCGTTACCCTCGCGCACAATGTTCATGCTCGTGGCCTGGTTGTTGCTGATTCCTATAAAATTCGGCATCAACCTACCGGTACGGTCCCTGACGGGAAAATACTTCTGGTGATGTTTCATCGAAGTTGTCAGGACTTCCTCCGGTATCTCCAGAAAGGCTCGGTCAAAGCTGCCGGCGAAAGGGACGGGATACTCGACGAGGAAAAGATTTTCGTCCACGAGGTCGGGATCGAGTTCTGCCTTGCCGCCCACTTCCTTCTCGATCGCTGAAATGGCGCTGAGCATTTTTTCCCGTCTCTTGGCCGGATCAACGATTACGAAGTTGGCGAACAGGATGTCCATATATTCCTTCGGACTGGGAATTTCAAGATTCCTGTCACCCATGAAGCGGTGTCCCCGGGTTATGCGCCCGCTTTCGATATTGCCGAAGCGGAATGTCAGGACCGAATCGCCCCAGAGGGAAACGATCCATCGAATCGGCCTGGCGTAACGAATGGCAGGGTCTTCCCAGAACATGTTCTTGGGAAAAACAAGGCGTCGCATGACCCCAAGACAGAGATCCGGCAGGATGGAAACTGTTTCCTTACCCTCGTGCCGGACTTCGGCCAGGACATATTCCTGTCCGTTCACGAATGTCGACTTGAGATCATCGATCGGGACGTCCTTGCTCCGGGCAAACCCCATAGCCGCTTTTGTAGGGTTTCCTGTGGCGTCGAAGGCCTGGGACCAGAGGGGGCCCCGGTATTGCTCAACCCTGTCTTCCTGTTTCGCAGACAGGGATCTTGCGAGAATGGCAAGGCGGCGGGGCGTGCCATACGTCTGGACTTCCTCGTGGTCGATGTGGGCTTCAGCGAGCGCCTCGCTGAAAAGGCGTCGGCTTTCTTCAAGTGCCCAGGTCATGAATCTGGCGGGTATTTCCTCTGTGCCGATTTCAAGCAGGAAATCTCTTTTTTCAGTCATTGTCTACACTTCCTCTAACAGGAAAATTTCTTCATCAGTGGATGGCCCATCTCTTCCCGTTGCTTGGTGAACGCTTGGCAACAGCGGCTGGCGATGGCTCGAACCCGGGTGATGTACCCGGTTCGTTCGGTCACGCTGATCGCGTTGCGGGCGTCAAGGAGATTGAAGGTGTGGGAGCACTTAAGGACGTAATCGTAAGCCGGGAGGACGAATCCTTCGTCGAGGATTCGGGTGGATTCCGCCTCGTAGGCGTTGAAAAGCGAAAAGAGCATTTCGGTATCAGCGAGGTCAAAATTATAGGTCGAGAATTCAACTTCGCCGCGGTGATGGATGTCCCCGTAGCGGACCTTGCCGACCCAGTTAAGGTCGTAGACGTTATCTACCTTTTGGACGAACATGGCAATTCGCTCAAGGCCGTAAGTGATCTCCGCAGGTACGGGATTCATGTCGACGCCGCCCACCTGCTGGAAATAGGTGAACTGCGTGATTTCCATCCCATCGAGCCAAACCTCCCAGCCAAGTCCCCATGCCCCGATCGTCGGCGATTCCCAGTCGTCCTCGACGAAGCGGATGTCGTGGTCGGCCGGGTCAATGCCGAGGGCCTTCAGGCTATCGAGGTATATTTCCTGGATGTTGTCCGGTGCGGGCTTGATGATGACCTGGTACTGGTAGTAATGCTGCAGTCGGTTGGGGTTTTCGCCGTATCGGCCGTCCGTGGGGCGCCTGGAGGGCTCGACGTAAGCAACCCGCCAGGGCTCAGGGCCAAGCGACCGAAGGGTCGTCGCGGGGTTCATCGTGCCGGCACCCACCTCGATATCGTAAGGCTGCTGGATGACGCAGCCCTGCTCTGCCCAGAAACGTTCCAAACGCATGATCACTTCCTGGAAGTTCACGACTTCCACCTCCCAAAATCTAGACGCTGCCCTCGAGCAGCGTCAGGAACAATGCAGATGCCCTTCGAAAAAGGCGATCTCCGTCTACGTCGAAGTGCTCTGCCCGAAATTCCTTGCCTGAGAGCATAACAGCCTTTCTCAAGCGATTCAATTCCATTTCTCCGAGAGCAAGGCCATACTGCCTTGAAACTTTACCGAGGCAAGACCCGCATGTCAGTCCCTCGATGGTTAAAAGACCGTAGCTTGCCGGGTTGCCGCACGAACCGCAACGGTCCAGCCGCGGCGAGATCCCGAGAATAGAACTCCAGCGATAAAGAAAACGAAATTCCACTGCACCGGCTTCCGTTCCGTTTTCCAGAGCCTTGAAGGACCAGTAAAGAAGGGGCATAAGCTCGTCCTGAGGATGCCCGGGAAGGGAGAACCGAAGCAGGTGGCCGCACAGGCGAAGCGCTGTTGTGAGCTTGGTTCCGTCCTGCCGTAGCGACCAAAAGTCCTCCTGGACCTCCACTTCCTTGACGTAGGTTCTTCTCGGGGAGCGATAAAGAGTGAAATATCCCCAGACGAGAGGTTCCGTAGCCCCGGACAGCTGGCTTCTCGCCGAGGCGGCCCCGGGCACGGATACCCATACGGGGCCGAATTCCCTGAGAAGCAGGAAGAGGTTCTTTCCCCGTTCTCCCGATGGCTGGGACTTCAGAACGACGCCCATTTGCCGGTAGTGTCCCTGGGAGAGGGATGGGGAAGGTTCCACGCCGTTACCTTCCGTATCCGAATCTTTTGAGTTGCTGGGGTGATTTTCGCCATTCGGGCAAAACCTTCACCCAGAGTTCGAGAAAAACTGGGCAACCAAGCTGGGATTCCAGCGAGAGCCTGGCAAGGCGCCCGATTTCCTTGAGCATCTTTCCCCCGGCACCGATCAGGATCCCCTTCTGCGAGGCACGTTCGACGTAGAGAGTCGCCTGGATCAACGCCTTGTCCCGTTCGGGATATTCAAAGGGGGTCTTGAATGTTTCGACCTGGACCGCTACTCCGTGGGGCACCTCTTCACGGGTCAATCGGAAAACCTGTTCCCTGATCAGTTCTTCGGCCAGAAAACGTTCGGGGTGGTCCATGAGGATGTCTTCGGGAAAGAGGCTGGGGCCCGTTGGCAGGGCCGCGATAATCTTATCCCGGAGGAGGTCGATGTTGAAACCGGTCTTCGCAGAAACGGGCAGGGTCTCCAGCGGGTGAAGGACCCCGATGTAGGGTTGAAGGACAACTTGGAGAGGCACGCCTTCCTTTAGCTTGTCCGCCTTGTTCGCCACAAGGATGGAGGGTGTTTTCAGCTCCCCTATAAGTCCGAGGAGCGATTTTTCCTCCGGCTCTGGCGAAAAAGGGCCAGCCTCAACCACGTAGAGGATCAGGTCGACGGCTTCCAAAGCCAACCGGGCTTCTTCAAGAAGGAACTCACCCAGCCGGTTCCTTGCGGGATAGACGCCAGGAGTGTCGACAAAGACGATCTGTGCCTTTTCCGAGGAATCGATGCATCGCACACGGTTCCGGGTTGTCTGGGGTCGTTCCGAGACAATGGATACCTTCTCCCGGACGAGGGAGTTGACGATGGAAGACTTCCCGACATTTGGCCGCCCCACCAGGGTGACCAGGCCCGAACGGTGTTCTTCCTGGATCATGGATTGTTCCTCGTAAGCCTGAAACGCAGGGGCAGAAGGTCGTCCAGGCGGTAAACTCGTGCAGCCCCCTCCGATTCGAGAACGATGCGAAAATCGTCATTGAACTCGGCAAGAACCTGGAGGCAGGCGCCGCAGGGAATGCAGGGGAGTCCCCCTTCTCCTGCGATTGCTACGGCGACAGGTTTTCCCGATCCGGAAGAAACCGCTGAGAAAAGGGCGACCCGCTCGGCGCAAAGAGTCAGGCTGAAACTCGAGTTCTCGATATTGCAGCCGCAAACCACTTTCCCCGTGTCGGTCAAAACAGCTGCACCGACTTTAAAATTGGAATACGGAGCGTAGGCAAGAATCCTTGCCTTGCGGGCAGAGTCCAGGAGGGCTTCAGGGGTGGAGCCAGCGCATGTCCATTCCGGAACTTCCAGCCTCATTCTCTTGCCCCTTCCCTCTCCCTGGTTTCCGCTCTGTGGCGATCGATACGGAGGAGCTTGATGCGGTGGTCCTCCACTTCCAGGACCTCCATGTTCCACGGGCCGAACTCCAGCACCTGCCCTTCGTCCGGGAATTTTCCCGCGAGGGCCAGAATAAAACCGGCGACACTGAACACGTCCTCCGATTCAAAGGGGTAGTCCAGGGTGTCGCTAAGGTCCTCGAGATTCACGTGTCCCCTGACAAGGTAGGCTCCGTCAGCTTCCTTGACGATATCGGGGTTCTCCTCGTCGTACTCGTCCTGGATCTCCCCGACAATCTCCTCGAGCAGATCCTCGAGGGTCAGTATTCCTGCCGTTCCTCCGTATTCGTCCACAACGACGGCCATGTGGACGCGCTTTCCCTTCATGATTCCGAAAAGTTGTGCGATTTTCATCGTTTCCGGGACAAACATCGCTTCCCTCTTGAGCTTCGAAACGGGTTGCCCGGTCTGTCCCGAGACCAGCGAGGCAATGAGGTCCTTCACGTAAAGGATACCCACCACATGATCAAGGCTTCCCTTGTGGATCGGGAGGCGGGAATGTCCATGTTCCTGGAAGATGTCGACAGCCTCGATCACGCTCATGTTGTGCGGAATAGAAACGACGTCCATTCGGGGGACCATGATTTCGTGCGCACGGGTTTCCTCGAAGGCGATGACGCCATGGATCATCTTTCGCTCCTCCTCTTCGAGGGCCCCCGTGTCGCCCCCGATCGTCACCATCTGTTCGATTTCCTCACGCGTGACGAAGGGATGCTGGGAGGAGAGGTCAACCCCGAAAAGCTTGCCAATGCCTCTAACGATGGCCAGTATCACGGCGTTGACAGGAAACATGAGCCTGCTGATCAGTCGGAGTGGGGAAAGGATTTTAAGGAGGAGGCCCTCCGGGCGGGCAACGGCGATTGTCTTTGGCAGTATTTCACTGAAGATGACGATCAGTGTGGTCATGATAAGCACGGAAAGCCAGAGTCCGCGTACTCCCGCCAGCCGGATCGCCAGCGCAGTGGCGACCGTCGTGGCTGCGATGTTGACCAGGTTGTTAAGCACCAATGTTACGGTAAGGACCGACTGGATGTTGCCGATGAGCCAACTTAGCGCATTTCGGCTCTTAGGGTACCTCTCCTGAAGTGCCAGCAGTTTCCCCTTCCCCGTCGAGGTGATGGCCGTCTCACTGAAGCTGCAGAGGGCCGAAAGGAAGAGAAGGAGCAGCAAAAACAGGATATGATTGATTAAACTCGGTATGTCCGTATCCAACTGGGGATCAGTCCTCCTTTGACCGCAACGAGATTATACCGTTTCCATGTACCGTCTTAAAAGGGCATCCTGTTCGGAGAACATTTCTGTTTCCCGATCCTCGGTATCGTGATCCCACGCGAGAAGGTGAAGGAACCCATGCATCAAAGTGAGCAGGAAGTCGGCATCCGGATCCCTGTTTTCGCCCACTGCGCCTGACCTAACGATTTCAGGGCAGACAACGATATCTCCAAGGGGGGTTTCCGCCCAGCCGGCCGGCGCCTTGAAAACGCCTTCCGATTCCCACATGGGGAAGGAAAGGACATCCGTGCTCTCATCGAGGGCCCGGTATCTCTGGTTGAGTTCACGTATTGCCGAAGACGGGCAGTATTTGAGGGATACGCTTACGAATTCAGCCGAGGCCAATCCCGGGTGCTTTTCCTCGAGATATTCCTGCCAGATGTCTTCCAGGCGGTCGTAATCGGGAGCCTTAAGGCCGGCTTGCTCCAGGGATTTTTCCTCATCGTCAATCTGAACCGCTAATTTCATCGGTTTCACTTCCTCCTTCAATGTCGGCATCTACGGAAATGGATTTCGTGCCGGTGTTGTCTCTCTTGTGATAAATGGAGCGCAGGCTCTGGAAAAAGCTTTCCTTTATCAGGGTTAGGTCCTTTAGCGTGAAGTCCACTCGCTCAAGTTGGCCGTCCAGCATCTTTGATTCGACGACACCTTCAACCGTCTCGCGAAGTTCCAGGACTCCCCTGATGCTTCCGCCTGCAGCCCTGACTGCGGCTTCGACCGAGTCAGCCAGCATGACGAGAGCGGTCTCCTTCGATGAAGGCTTGGGGCCAGGATAGCAGAACTGGTCGCGAGGTGTATCCTCTCCCCGGGCCTTTGACTTCCTGTAGAAGTAGGTCAGGCACGTTGTTCCGTGGTGTTCGGAAATGAAATGGCGTATCCGGGTCGGCAGGTTGTAGCGCCTCGCAAGTTCCAACCCGTCCTTGACGTGGGAGAGGATGACGAGCGCCGACATCGAAGGATTCAGTTCATCATGGAGGTTTTCCCCGCTGGCCTGGTTTTCCGCGAAGAACTGCGGCCTCTTCAGCTTCCCGATATCGTGAAAATAGGCTCCGGCCTTGACCAAAAGGCTGTCAAGCCCGAGAGTGTCTGCCGCCCTCTCTGAAAGGGTGCCGACCATCAGGGTATGGTGATAGGTACCGGGTGCTTCCATTTGGAGGCGCTTAAGCAGCGGGTTCGAGGGATGGCTCAGGTCCATCAGCCGCAAAGGGGATAAAATGTCGAACATCGTGTCCAGCATCGGGAGAAGGGCAACGGTAAAAGTGCCCCAGGCGATGACGGCTAGGAGGTAGATCCCGACAACCTGGCCGTCTACTGGAAGTCCGAGCCACCAGCGGATAGCCGTTGCTGAGGCCGCTGCGGAAAGCCCCATGATGCACTGCTGTTTCCAGAGGTCGAGTCGAGTTGACGATCCCCTGAAAACCAGGTAGCCGGCGATGGAGGCCGTAATGCCCGAAAGGCTCCAAAGCACGAGTTGGGCCATGGACCCCGAGGAGGAAAGCATGGCTCCTATAACGACCCCTCCGAGGGCGATATGGAAGGCAAGGCCTACGGGGAGAGTCAGGTTAAGCCAGCCAAGAAGTGGAAGAAAGGCGAGAGTGTCCGCCTTGAGGAGGCTGGAGGTTACCTGGATTGTCCATCCCCCGCTCAGAAGGCAGACAATGTAGACCAGGTCCCGGTGCGAAATCGTGATCTCTCTCCTCGTGACGTAGAGCGAAGGCCAAAGGCTCCAGGAAAACACGGCCAGTAAGATGAACAAAAGACTTCGATAAGGCAGGTCCCCTTTCGGGTAACCCTGCGCCTCGAGTGCTCGGAGTTTCTGGGGTGTGACCACTTCCCCACGCCCAACGATCACGTCTCCCGGGTAAAGGACTCGAATCACGGGTTCTACCTTTGAGGAAGATTCCAGCTTTAATTTTTCGGTCGCTTCATCGTCGATCTTTACAGGTTCCTGGAAAATTTCCTCCAGGATCTGGAAAACTGCGTTCTGTTCCGGGCGCGGAATGGGCAATCGCATGATCCCGTCCCAAAGGCTTTTTTGTATGTCCTTTCCCCAGTTCTTTTCCTCCAAAATTGACAACCCGAGTTCCTGGGCTAGCTGCAGCATACGGGCCCTTCTCGCGGGTGTCATGGCTGAAAGCATTTCGCGCAAGGTTACGGAAAACCCTTCTATCCCATTCCTTCGCTTTAGTTGTTCAAGGCGATCCCGAATCCGTACCTCTGCGTGGCTATCTTTTGTCATGACCGCCACGATATTGTCAGCGGCATGGCGCCGAAGAAGCCCGGTACTTTCCTCGTCAAGGTAATTCGTGTTCATGATGGCAACGTAAGTTCGCGGAGAGGGTTCCCCAAGACGGTATCCCTGGCGGCTTTCCCCCAACCACCAGCTCAGCAGGACCAGGGCCAGGACGACTGAAACGAGTATTCCTCTCAATATCCAGTAATCGAGGTTGAATTCCCCCAGCCGCCTGAGGGTTGGGAATCTATCCTTGCCTTTTTTCGTCGTAAGCTTCATAGGCTCGCACGATCCTCTGGACAAGTTCGTGACGCACGACATCGCCATGGCCAAAGCGGATAAAGGAGATTCCCGGAATGCCGGCCAGGACGTTCTCCACGATCTTCAGGCCCGAGTCTTTCCCTGCCGGCAGATCAACCTGCGTGACGTCACCGGTAACAATGACCTGGGAACCGAAGCCCATTCGGGTGAGGAACATCTTCATTTGTTCGGGTGTTGTATTCTGGGCCTCGTCCAGGATGATGCAACTCTCGTTGAGCGTACGGCCGCGCATGTAGGCAAGCGGAGCAATCTCGATCACGCTCTTGTCGATATAGCGCAAGAACTTGTCAGGCTGCAGTAGATCGAAAAAAGCATCGTAAAGGGGCCTGAGGTAGGGTTCGACTTTCTCCATCAGGTCCCCGGGGAGGTATCCGAGCTTTTCCCCCGCTTCAACCGCAGGCCGAACGAGGATGATCCGGTTGAACCGGTTGGTCTTGAGGGCTGCAACGGCGTGAGCTACGGCCAGGTATGTTTTACCGGTCCCTGCCGGGCCGATGGCGAAAACCAGTTCATTCTTTTTCATTGCCTCCAGGTAAGCTTTTTGGCCCTCCGTCCGGGCACGTACCGGCTTACCCCTGGTCGTCAGGCAGATAACGTCTTCGTAGAGGGAAAGGAGGTCAAACTCGGTGTTTTCACCCAAGGCTTCCGACGCATAACGGATCTCGGAAGCCCCAACACGATGCCCACGGCGACACACCTCAAGAAGCTGCCGGGTCAGTTTCCCTGCAGCCTCTATGGAATCCGGTTCTTCTCCGTTGATGGAAACGGCAAGCCCCCTGGCAGAAACACGCACACCCATAAGGCCCTCGATGAGACGAAGGTTTTCGTCACTGGGGCCGAGCAAGCGCGACAGGCTTTCTTCACTGTCTGCGGGGATGTGGATTTGTCTTGGTTTTTCGATGAAGGATTCCTCCTTCGTTTTTGCCACTCAGAAAGCGCTGGTGCCTAGGCTTCCCGGATGACTGATTTTACCGCGGGGGCAACGGACTTGATAACGGCTTCCACCTGGACGCGCAAAGTTTCCTGGGCAAAGGGGCAAGTGCCGCAGGCGCCTACGAGCCTCACGATCAGTGTACCCGCTTCCTCCTCGAAACCGACGTACTCGATATCCCCTCCATGGGACTGGAGCGCTGGCTTGATTTCTTCCTCGATGACCTTCTGGATGACTTCAATCGTGTTCATATCAGGTTTGCCTCCTTGGATTCTGTAATACCCGGAAAAGGTTCCGAGGTCCGGGACCCTAAAGAGCCTAGATAGGGTAGACCCCGTCCTCAACAGGCTTGTCCAGCCCGACGTCCCTCTTCATCGTTTTTGCGAATTTCCGAACGAGAAAATCTCTTGCGACGGCGGGAAACAGGACGTAGCTTAACACATCCTCAGGCTGAAGGATCCAAGGAGCGATCGCTTTTTCGGCATCTTCGACTTCCGGGGGAAGCACTTCACCCGGGCGGCAGGTGATGGGTATTTCTTCCCCGATCACCTGTTTCTGGATCTCGGGGTCGACCGGGGCTGGCGGTCGTCCGTAATAGCCAAGGAGATACTGGCGTACCTCCTTGGGGACAACCTTCCATCGACCCATCAGGACATTTAGGGTCGCCTGGCTTCCCACAAGCTGGCTTGTCGGTGTTACGAGGGGGGGATACCCCATTTCCTTCCGAACGCGAGGAATTTCCTTCAAAACCTCTTCCAGTCTGTGCAGGGCTTTCTGGTCCTTCAACTGGCTCACCAGGTTGGAGTACATCCCGCCCGGGATTTGGTAAATCAGGACGTTGATGTCGACACCTTCTATTCCCATGACGAGGCTGCTGTATTTTTCCTTGACTTCCTTGAAATGAAGGGCAGCGGGTAGAAGGCTTTCCAAGGTCATGCCCGTGTCATACGGTCCCCCCCGTAGTGCTGCGATCATTGTCTCGGTGGCTGGTTGGCTTGTCCCCATCGCGAAAGGCGAGATGGCACAGTCGATGATGTCTGCGCCCGCCTCGATGGCAGCAAGGTATGCCATGGCCGCCATTCCGCTCGTGTAGTGGCTGTGCACCTGGATCGGAAGCCCGGTCCTTGCCTTGATGGTTTTGACCAGGGACGAGGCATCGACAGGGCTTATCAGGCCGGCCATGTCCTTGATGCAGATCGAATCTGCCCCCATGTCCTGCATCTGGTGGGCTAAATCCGCGAATTTCTCCAGGGTGTGTACGGGGGAAATGGTGTAGGAGAGTGCCATTTGGAGGTGGGCCCCCTCGCGCTTGACCTGGTCGGCGGCGATTTCCATGTTTCGAAGGTCATTGAGGGCATCGAAAACACGGACGATGTCCAGGCCGTTCCCGACGGCCCGCTTGACGAATTCCCGCACGGCATCATCGCCATAGTGCCTGTAACCGACGAGGTTTTGTCCTCTGAGAAGCATTTGGAGCTTCGTTTTTTTGAAACGTTTCCTCAATTCCCGCAGGCGTTCCCAAGGGTCCTCATCAAGGAATCGCATGCAAGTGTCGAAAGTGGCGCCACCCCATATTTCCATGGATTCGTAGCCAACTTCGTCCATCTTTTCGGCCACCGGGATCATGTCTTCAATCCTCAGGCGTGTGGCCATGATCGACTGGTGGGCGTCCCTGAAAGCCGTTTCCATGATTTTTATCGGCCTTCTTGGGGTGGGTTCTTTAGAAACGGCAGGTTCGCACGACACCACGGAAACATCTTTCATGACGTCGGTCGGAGCTTCTTTCGTTTCCGGATTCTTCTCCATGTCTCCTCCACTCCTTCCCTTCACCCGTCGAGCAGGTCAACAGGATTGCTTAGCTTTTTCCCAAAAATCATCGAGTTCGTCAAGGCTGAATTTATTCCAGGGTTTCCCGCTTTCCGCGACAGAACGCTCTACGAGTCGAAACCGATCTCCAAATTTCCTTGAGGCGCGCTGCAGCGCTTCTTCCGGATTAATTCCACAATGCCTCGAAAGGTTGACCAGGGCGAAAAAGAGGTCTCCAATTTCTTCGAGCAGGGCATCGGGGTTTTCGTTAGACAGGGCTTCCTCGATTTCCGAAAGCTCTTCCCTGACTTTGCCGATAACGGGGCCTTTGTCGCCCGCAGGCCAGTCAAAACCGAACTTGGCCGCCCGCTCCTGGATCCTGTAGGCTTTAAGCAGGGAAGGCATGGAGCGGGGAATGCCCGAGAGAATAGAAGCATCGCACCCGTTTTTTCGTTTCTCGACGGTCTTGATGGCCTCCCAGTTACGCATGACCTCTTCGGAATCCGCCACGTTGATGTCACCAAAGACATGGGGGTGCCGGTGGATCAGTTTCGCGGAAATTCCGTCCAAAACGTCACGGATTGAAAAGAGCCCTTTCTCCGAGGCAATTTGCGAGATAAAAACAACCTGGAGGAGGAGATCCCCGCTTTCTTCCACGATGGCTCTTTCCCCGTCCCCCTCGATGGCTTCTACGAGTTCGTAAGCTTCCTCGACGATGTAGCGGCGCAATGTGGAAAAATCCTGCTCCCTGTCCCAAGGGCACCCATCCGGGGCCCGAAGTCTTGCCATGATGGAGACCAAGGTCGAGAAAGCTTCTTCAATGTCGCTTCGCTTCTTTTCCATTTTCATCCTCCTGCGTAAGTCGGTATTCCAAGGTCTCCGTGAGGAAACCGGCAATTGAGTCGATCCCCCGGTGTCCTCCCGGGCCCGTCGCCCAATTTCTCCCCCACTTCCACCCGGGAGGCCTTTCTTCAGGGGAAAATGAAGAAAGGGTTCCCCTAAGGGTCGTTTCTGCTGACGTTACCTGGATGGATTCGATACCCAGCCGTTCCCCGTAAATTCGCAGGACTGCGACGTCAAACAGGAACTTGACCGAGGGGGGGACGGGGCCGAAGCGATCCCGGACTTCGTTCCGCACCAACTCGAGGTCTTTTCTATCTTGCGCCCGCAATAGACGTCTGTAAAGGGCGATGCGGACTCCCGGCTGCGGGATGTAGGATGCGGGGATCTGCAACGGGGCCTGGATCTCGATACGGGTTGTATTTCTACCCTCTCCCCTTAAGGCAGTTACCTGTTCTTCGAGCATGCGGCAATAGAGGTGGTACCCGATTCTCTCGACATGCCCGTGCTGCGCGGTACCGACAACCTGCCCTCCTCCGCGGATTTCCAGGTCCCTTTGGGCAAGTTCATATCCTGATCCGGGCTCCGAGAGTTCCCCGACAGCTTCCAGCCTTTCACGTGCCTCGGGGGTCAAATGGGCCTCGCGGGGATAAAGGAAGAAGGCGAAAGCCTGTTCCTCGCGCCGCCCGACCCTCCCTCTCAGCTGGTAAAGCTGGGCCAGTCCAAGTTCATGGGCATCGTCGACCACGAGGGTGTTTGCCCGTGGGATGTCCAGGCCGCTTTCGATGATTGTCGTACAGACAAGGATGTCCGTTACCCCGGAATTGAAGCGGAGCATGGTTTTTTCAAGTAAGGCTTCGGGCATTTGCCCATGAGCCACCTCAATCTTGAGGGAAGGAAAAAGGAGGCGGAGGCTGCCTGCCCTTGCCTCGATGTCGGCGACGCGGTTATGGACGAAGAAGGTTTGTCCGCCACGGGTTTTTTCACGAAGGATTCCCCTGATGACGAGGTCTTCCCTCCAGGGGCTGACGACGGTGACAACGGGGTAGCGCCTGTGGGGAGGGGTCGAGATGACGGAAATGTCCCGAAGTCCGCCAAGAGAAAGAAATAGGGTCCGGGGAATGGGGGTGGCGCTCATCATGAGAACGTCAACATCCGGCTTGAGCCTTTTTGAATGCTCCTTGTGGAGGACCCCGAAACGGTGTTCCTCGTCAACGATCATTAGGCCAAGATCCTTGAAACGGACGTCCTTCTGGACGAGTCGATGCGTCCCGATAAGGATGTCGATGCAACCTTCGGCAGCCATGCGGACGATTTCGTCCTGCCTCTTTTTCGAAACGAAACGGCATAGTGTCTCAACGCGGATGGGAAGATGGGAAGTCCTCGAAAGGAATGTCTCGAAATGCTGCTGGGCAAGGAGGGTGGTGGGTACGAGGACGGCCACTTGTTTCCCTGCCTCCGAAGCCTTGACCGCGGCGCGGAGAGCCACCTCCGTTTTCCCGAAGCCGACGTCACCGACCAGTAGCCTGTCCATCGGGTGGCTGCTTTCCATGTCCTTCTTGATCTCTTCAATGGCCCGGAGTTGGTCCGAAGTTTCAGAATAGGGGAAAGACTCCTCCACTTCCAGGGATAATTCTCCATCCGGGGGATAGGCGAAACCGGGGGAAATTTCCCTACGGGCGTAAGTTTCCATGAGTTCCACGGCGGCCTCATGGACCTTCCGGCGGACCCGTGCGAGACTTTTCTTCCAGACACCCGATTTGAGCGAATCCGCTGTCGGTTCCGAGCCCCGGGGGGCGAGGTAGGACGTGACTTTCCACAGGAGGAAGGGGGGAACAAGGAGTCTTTGCCCGCCCGCATACTCGATCACAAGGTATTCCTGCTCGCCGGACTCGGCGGAAGGGATGTTTTCGAGTCCGACAAAGCGACCGATTCCATAGTCCTCGTGAACGATCCACTCCCCCATGGCAAGGCGGTCATTCCACTCCAGGGGGGCCATCACGTGCCCCTCCCCTGCCGGCAGGGAGGCGATGCCGCTGATATCAGAGTCGGCGAGTATGACGGTTTTGTCGGAAGGGCTCAGGAATCCCGCGGTCAGGGGAACCCCGCTGGCGAGAAAATTCCTTTCGACGAACCACTTTGAAAGAGATTCGTTGGCCGTATGGACGCGGATGGCCAAACCCAGTCCTTTCCACTTCGATACGGCCGATTCGAGGGCTTGTCTTCGCCCTTTGAAAGAGGGAAGCCTGGACAGATCGATCCTTCCCGAAACCCGCTCTATAGAGGACTTGATCCTGATAAGGGGGAATCGGGAGAGCCTGACGTAAAAAGCGTCCCATTCAGGGAGTCCTTCGATTCCCGTTTCGGCCAGCAGCCCCTCCCAGACCCAGCGATAGTGATCAGCCTGGGAAGCGATCTCGGCTGGCTCGAAAAGGATGATGCGGCAGGATTCCGGAAAGAATTCCTCGAAAACGGGCGTGTTTCCTTCCCTGACGGCTGAAACTTTGATCTCGTCGATAGGCCCCGTGCTTCTCTGTGTTTCAGGCCTGAAAAAGCGCAGGGATTCCACCTGTTCGTCCAGGAACTCCACTCTCAAGGGGTTGCGGGTCGCTGGGTCGAAAAGGTCGATGATGCTGCCGCGAACGACAAATTGTCCAGGGGACCAGACCGTTTCGGTTCTCTCATAGCCAAAAGAGGAAAGCCAGTCGATTAAGGTTGACCGGCCAGTCTCATCCCCCACGCGAAGGGAAAAGGTTCCATTCGACAGTGCATACGGGCCTATAAGGGATCCAGGTGTACAGATCAGGTTCCCCCCCGCTTTCTTCCAGCGGAGAAGTTCTTCACCACGCTGGATCAGCAGGGCCTTTTGGCTTAAGCCGTCAGTGGTTAGGGGGATTTCCGGGAGGCTCGACACACGATTTCCCTGGCTGGAAAGGGTTTTAAGGTCGGATTGCAGTTCTCGTTGTTGTCTTTGGTCCGGCACGATGATGAGGAGAGGGAAACCGGCATCCCTTATTAGCCAGGCTCGACTGCCGCTGCCAGCGGTCAGGGAGAGGTCCCTTCCCTGCCAGGGCCCCCAAGAGGCTCGCCTTACCTGGTCCGGACTAAGCAGAGGGAATGGGTCAGCCAGCATTGACACGGTTCATGGCCCTGTCGATGCCGAGTCGAAGCCAAAGCAGGGCAGCATCTGTAGCCCTTTCGATGAAGGAATCAAGTTGTGTTCGTTCTTCAATGTCAAAGTCGTCCGTAACATAATCGGCGAGTCCCCCGGTCTTCATGGGGTGCCCGACCCCGCACCGGAGGCGCGGGATCTCTAAAGTCTGAAGGGCCCCGAGTACCGAAGCGATTCCGTTGTGGCCCCCAGCGGAACCCCTGGCCCTGAGGCGAAGGGTTCCGAAGGGCAGGGCAACATCGTCAACCACGAGCAGGCAATCCGGGGCGACGAGATTATAATCCCTTACAGCCGCAAGGACCGATTTCCCGCTGAGGTTCATGTAGGTCATCGGCTTGAGGACGCAAAGGGAATCGCTTCCCGCTCGGGCTGGGCCCCATAGATGTCCATGGAAACGGTTCTGGGGGCCCTTCAAATGGAAACGGCTGATGACCTGATCGGCCACCAGCCATCCAAGATTGTGCCTTGTCCAGGCGTATTCGAGACCAGGGTTTCCCAGTCCCGCGATCAGCTTCAACGCCGTTATGCCTCCTCCTGGCCCTTGGCTTTGCCCTTTGCGAGGACTTCGACTTCTTTCTGCTCACCTTCCGTTTCGGAAGCGGCTGTTTCAGAACCACGAGGCTCGGCAGCCACGACAACGGTTGCATTGGCATCGTCAAGCAACTCGGCAGATTCCGGGAGAGGCAGGTCTCCCAGCTTGATTTCCTGGCCCAGCTCAAGGTTCCGGACGTCTACGGCAAGGAAATCAGGGATTTCCCTCGGCAAGACATTGATCGAAACTTCGTGCAAAAGCTGCTCCAGGAGGCCGCCGGCTTTTACTCCTGCGCAGGACTCGCGGTTAAGGATTTCGACAGGGACCTCGACCTGGACTTTCTGCCCGGAAACGAGCTGGTAGAAATCAACATGGAGAAGGCTGCCGTTCAGGAAGTTCTTCTGGACGTCCCGCATGAGTGCCATTTCGATCTTTCCATCGGGAAGGGTGACGTCGAGCCTGAAAGTTTCCCAGTGCCCGGAATTGACTGCAGGGAGAATATCCTTGGATTTCACCTTGACAGGGATCGATTCCGGGTAGCCGCTACCGTAGAAAACGGCGGGGACATACCCTTCGTTGCGCAGTTTCGTCGCTTCTTGTTTTCCGCTTTTCTCCCTCGCTTCGAGGGTTACCTGCAAAATATCGGACATGGTGTTGCCTCCTCCCGGTAAATACAGGGCCGGTCTTGCCGGTCCCGCCTAGTAAAATAAAATGCTGACCGAGTGGTCAGAGTGGATGCGGTTGATCGCCTCTGCAAAGAGGGGGGCGATAGACAGCACGGTAATATTATCTAACTTTTTCTGTTCGGGCAATGGAATGGTATCGGTCAGGACGAGTTGGTGGATGGGCGAGTTCCTGAGGTTTTCGATAGCCTTGCCCGAAAGCACTCCGTGGGTTGCGCAGGCGTAGACCCTTTCCGCTCCCCTTTCCAGCAGGGCGCGTGCCGCGTTCACCATGGTACCCGCAGTGTCGACAATGTCATCCACGAGAATCGCGACCTTGCCCCGGACATCGCCTATGATTTCCATTACCTCGCAGAAATTGGCGACTTCGTGCGACCGTCTCTTGTCGACGATGGCAAGGTCTGCGTTGAGTTTGACCGCGAATCGCCGAGCCCTTACGACACCACCGATATCGGGGGATATGACGACGATCTTCTGCTGGTCAATGGCTTCTTTGAGGTTTTCCTTGAAATAGGAAGCAAGAAGAGGTATCCCCGTCAAATGGTCGACAGGTCGGTCGAAAAAGCCCTGGATTTGGCCTGCATGCAGATCTGCGACCACAAGTCGGTCGGCCCCGGCCTTTTCGATGAGGTTCGCAACGAGCTTGGAGGTGATGGGTTCCCTTGCCTTTGTCTTCCTGTCCTGTCTCGCATAACCGAAGTAGGGGGTGACCACGTTGATACGGTAGGCTGAAGCCCTCCTGAGTGCATCGATCATGATCAGGAGTTCCATCAGGTTCTCATTCACGGGTTCCGAAGTTGGCTGGATCACGTAGACATCCGCACCCCGTACGCTTTCCTCGATGGAAAGGCCGATCTCCCCGTCGGAAAAACGGAATAGCTTTGAAGAAGCCATGGGAACCCCTAGCGTATCAGCCACCTTTTGCGTGAAATCGGGATGGGCCGATCCGGTGAAGATTTTCATCTGCCGCAACTGCGTGACCATCAGTCCTCCTCCTTCCGCGGAACCGCGCCTTTCCTGCGGGCCCAACCCTCGATGTTTCTCTGTCTTGCCCGGCCCACTGCCAGGGCTCCCCGGGGAACGTCCTCGGTTATCGTTGAACCCGCAGCGGTGAAGCATTCGTCATGCAGGGTGACCGGCGCAACCAGCATCGTGTCGCTCCCGATAAAACAATGATCCCCTATCCGGGTAGGGTTCTTGCGCGTACCGTCATAGTTGCAAGTTATGGTACCGGCGCCGATGTTCGTCTCTTTCCCGATAATCGCGTCGCCCACGTAGGAAAGGTGCGGCACCTTGCTGCCCTCCCCAATGACGGAATTTTTAGCCTCAACAAATTTACCGATAAGGGCCCTGGATGATAGGCGGGTGTTGTCGCGAAGGCATGCGAAAGGTCCGACCCTTGTTCCAGAACCGATCTCGCTGTCCGTTACGCAGCAAAAGGCCACGAGTTCGGCTCCTTGCCGGACGAGCGCATTCCGAAGGATGGAATGGCTCCCTATGGTTGCTCCGCTCTCTATCACGGAATTACCCCAGACCTGGACGTTCGGATGGAGATGAACGTCCGGTTCCAGGACGACCCGGGGACCGATCCAGGTTGTTTCCGGATCCATCAGCTTAACCCCGGCCATGAGGTGACCGTTCAGTATCCGGTCTCGCATCCGCCTGCAGGCCTGGGCTAGCTGAAGGGGATCATTGATGCCCGCAAGGTCATCCGGGTTGCCCCAACGTTTGGCTTCCACACGGAGCCCCCTGGCAGCAAGAAGGGGAAGAACGTCGGGAAGATAGAATTCACCCTGGGAGTTCCTGTTGTCAAGGAGTTCGATGACCGAGCCCAGGTCTTTCGTTTCGAAAGCATAAATTCCGCTGTTTACTTCCGGCGTGAGCCGTTCCTCGCTTGTTGCGTCCTTCTCCTCGACGATGCGGCAACCGTTTCCCGAGCGGATGACACGGCCATAGCCTTCCGGGTTTCCAACTTCAAAACTGAGGAAGGTTGCGGAAGCCCGGGACTCGAGGTGTTGCCCAAGCAGGGCTTCGATGGCCTCTCGGGTAATCAGGGGGGCATCGCCCGGGAAGACAAGAAGCGTCTTGAACTTTGCCCACCACTCGTGACCGATTTTTACGGCATGACCCGTTCCCTTTTGTTCGGTTTGTCGTAAAGAGGCGACACCGGACCACGTCGTACGAAGGAAAGTCTCTACCTCTTCCGCTCCGTGTCCCACGATCACGCCCAAATCGGTAACCCCGGCTCCGGAAAGAGCAGCAAGAGGATAATTTAGAAGGGGTTCTTCCAAAAGGAGTTGAAGCACTTTTGGAATCGGGCTTTTCATTCGCGTACCTTTCCCGGCTGCGAGTACCAGAGCACCGATTCCATCCAGATTGTTCATGAAACGGCTTCCTCCTTTAGGACAAGTCGGTCAACTATCATCCGGCATTTTGCCTCTTGTTTCAAGTGGTGGCATCAAAAAAGAGGAAGGCACCCTTCCCCTCGAAAAGGTCTATGGCTGGGGTGGCTGGATTTGAACCAGCGATGGCGGATCCAAAGTCCGCTGCCTTGCCGCTTGGCTACACCCCAGTTCGAGCTTGAACATTATAACGTTTTTGGGTCCGCGAGTGTCAAGAAGAAGAGCCCCTGTCGAGTATGGCGATGGACTCCACGTGGCATGTTTGGGGGAAGAGGTCGAACGGGAGAACCTTGCGCAAGCGGAAACGTTCCCCCCTGCAGAGGAGACTCACATCACGGGCCAGTGTGGATGGGTTGCACGAAACGTAGATAACCCTTCTCGGGGACATCCGCGTTATGGAGTCCAAAACGTCGGGGTGACAACCTGAACGCGGCGGGTCGACCACGACGGAATCTATTGGCCCGATGACCGAAAAGTCGAGTTTTTCCGCGGATCCTCCCAGGGCACGTACGTTTGTGAAGCCGTTCCTCGAGACGTTTTCCTTGAGGCAATCGACCGAAGGTCCCCACTCTTCGAGCGCCAGGACCTGAGAGGATCTTGCGGCGAGAAAACAAGTCAGTGTCCCTACGCCCGCATAAAGTTCAAGGACATTTTCGTCTCCGGACGGACAAGCTTCGTTCGCAACCGCCTGGTAGAGCCTGACAGCCTGTCGGGTGTTCACCTGGGCGAATGAAGTTGCATCGAACTTGAAGGTCATGTCCGCGAGACGCTCGTAGAAAAAAGCTCGTCCGGAAAGGCTTTTTGTTACGGGACCGAAGATGACGTTTCCCTCTGAAGGGTTAAAGTTCAAGGCGAGGCCAACAAGCTGTGGGTAATGTTTACGGATTCTCCTGGCCATGCTGATTATGTTTTTTGTGGTCGAAGGATCCGGAGAGTGGTGGACGACCAGGACGATGAGGATCTCACCCGTTTCCTGCCCGCCCCGCAGGACCACGTGGCGCAGGAGGCCCTGCCTTGTTCGCTCTTCGTAAGGGAGAAGTCCAGCCTGTGCGATTCCCGACCGGAGTTCCTTGAGAATTTCGTTCAGGACGGGCATAGCTACAGGACATCGGTCGATCGTCACGATCCTGTGACTGCGCTTCTGGAAGTATCCGATTTCAAGGGTTCCAGAGTTTTCAGAGCGGGAAACCGGAAGGGAAATCTTGTTGCGGTAGCCTGATTCCAAAGGGCTCGCCCCCACCTGTGCGAATCCTTCCAGCGGAAGCATCCGGCCGATACGGGAAAAGGCGTCCTCCAGGAGTTGGCCTTTCAGCTTCAACTGTAGCGGGTATGATGCATGCTGGACCTGGCAACCTCCACAGCGTTCGTACCAGGGGCAAAAGGGTTTGACCCTTTCAGGGTGGGGTTTTTCGATCTCAACAAGGCGGGCTGTAGCAAAATCCTTCTTCTCATTTGTTTTCCTGGCGAGGACGGTTTCGCCGGGCAACACCCCAGGCACGAAGACGATCTTTCCGGTTGCGTCCCGGCTGATTCCATCTCCCTGGCTGTCAAGCTTTTCGATATTTAAACGGATCAATTCCGGTGATACGGAGGCTTTTGTTTTCATCAAAATGGTCGGGGCGGCCTTCGTGGGCCGCCCCGAAGCAATTCCTTCGAAGAAAGAATTACTTTTTCTCCTTCATCATGGCATAGCCTTCTTCGAAGGCTTGTTCGTTGAGTTTTTCGGTTCCTTTTGGAACCCGGGCGAGGATTGCCCGCTTAACGGATTCGGGCTGGACAACGCCGGACAGTTCGAGGATCCTTGCGGTGGCACCGAGGGCGACCATGTTCGTGACCATTTCCTTCCCCAGCTTTTCCTTGGCGGTCCTCACGATCGGCAGCATGAAGATTTCCGCTTCGACCTTGGGGGGCTCGGAAACGTAAAAATCGTCAAGGATGATCGTCCCGTCGGGTTTGGTGTCATGAGCATACTCATCGCAAGCCTTTTGGGTGAGGATGACCTGCAAGTCTGGCTGGGTCGCTTTCGGGTAATCGATCTCTCCGTGTGAGATGACGACCTCAGACTTCGATGCTCCGCCGCGCGCTTCCGGGCCATAGGCCTGGCTCTGGACTGCAAAAACATTCTCGTAGAGGGCTGCGGCCTCACCCGTCACCACCGCGGCCAGGATAACGCCCTGCCCACCCGAACCGGCAAACCGGATTTCAAAACGCTCGCTCATGGACCCTACCCCCTAACCCGCTCAATCAGCTTGAGATAGGCCTCGGTATACTCCTGGGCCTCACGATCGACGAATTCGCCTATGATGATCTTGCCTTTTTTCTCTTCTTCCGTCATATCCTTGGCTTTGGCCTTGAGAACAGAGTTGTCCTTGAAGAAGTTGAGATTATCCACGGGGTTGGGCCGCTTGTTCCTGCGCCCGAACTGGGTATGGCAGTGGGTCATGATTTCCACCACGGAGAAACCCTTTTTCTGGATCCCCCTCTTGATGTATTGTTCGCAAAGGACCGGCTGCGCGATTGTTGCGCGGGCTACATAGGAGGCCCCAGCGCCTTCGGCCAGCCTGCAGATGTCGAAGGGCGTGTCTATGGCACCGTAGGGAGCGGTCGTTGCCCTTGCGCCGACCGGGGTGGTCGGGGAGGCTTGGCCGCCCGTCATGCCGTAGATGTTGTTGTTCATGACGATGGCGGTAATGTCGATATTGCGCCGGCAGGCGTGTATGAAGTGGTTTCCGCCGATCGCGGTGCAGTCTCCGTCACCCATCACGTCGATTACGGTAAGCGCTGGGTTTGCAAGCTTGATGCCCGTGGCGAAACCGAGGGAGCGGCCGTGAGTCGTATGAACGGTATTGGCGTTGATGTAACCGGGCATGCGGCTCGAACAGCCGATTCCCGAGGCGATCACGGTTTCCTCGCGGGTCTTGCCAAGGTCGACCAGAGAACGCAGGATCGCGTGCAGGATGATCCCGTGTCCGCAACCCGGGCACCAGATATGCGGGAAGAAACGGGTGCGCAGCCAAGGCTTGATTTCTTCGCGTGGCATGGTTAGGCCACCTCCTCGATCGTAGCGAGAATTTCGTGGGGGCGCAGGATTTCGCCGTTCACGAGGTTGCTTGGGATGATCTCCGCCTTTGCCCCCAGCGCGATCCTGACCTCGGAAACCATTTGGCCGCAGTTCAACTCGGGAACGATGACTTTCTTGACGTGGCTGCCGACGCGAATCAGTTCCTTGTCAGGGAAAGGCCAGAGAGTGATAGGCCGGAAATGGCCAACCTTGATTCCCTTCGCGCGTGCCTCGCGTACGGCCCGCACAGCGGAACGGGCGACACAACCGTAGGAGAAGACGAGAATCTCGGCATCCTCAGTCTGCTCGAGGTCGTACTTGACGATGTCATCACGGAACCGATCGATCTTTCGGACGAGGCGAAGGTGCTTTTTACCGATTTCCGCGGGTTCGTTCGTGGGGAAACCCCAGTCGTTGTGGGTCAATCCCGTGACATGCCACCGATAACCGTCTCCAAAGGAGGCCATCGGCGGAACGTCGTCTTCCGGGTCAGCCAGGTAGGGGATGAATTCTTCCGGCGACACCTTGGGCTTCTTCCTGTCAATGATTGGGAAGGACCCCGGTTCGGGGATGACGACTTTCTCGCGCATGTGGCCAATGACCTCGTCGCTCATAATCAGCACGGGTTGCCGGAAACGTTCGGCCATGTTGAAGGCCTCGATCGTCAGTTCGTAGCATTCCTGTACTGAAGAAGGGGCATAGGCAATCGTCCCATGGTCGCCGTGGGTGCCCCATCGTGCCTGCATGACGTCCTGCTGGGAAACTCGCGTGGGGAGGCCGGTTGAGGGGCCGCCGCGCATGACGTCGATCGCGACGAGTGGAATTTCGGCCATATAAGCCAAGCCAAGGTTCTCCTGCTTGAGGGAGAAGCCGGGTCCCGATGTAGCGGTCATGGCCTTGTACCCGGCGATCGAAGCGCCGATCGTCGCTGCGATCCCGGCGATCTCGTCCTCCATCTGTATGAATCGTCCGTTGAGTTTCGGCAGCTCCTCCGCCATCACTTCGGCGATTTCAGATGACGGAGTGATGGGGTATCCGCCGAAAAAGCGGCAACCTGCGGCAATTCCGCCGTGGGCGATGGCCATGTTCCCCTGCCAGAAAGCCAGCTTCTTAGGCATTTTCCACACGCTCCTTTACAGTGATGGCCATATCCGGGCAAATGTTCTCGCACTGGCGGCAACCAATGCAATCCTCCATGCGGACCGGCTCACACTTGGCCTTTGCGTCGAGCTCAAGAACCTTTTTCGGACAGATAGCGATACAGAGGCCACAGCCCTTGCACCAGGCCTTGTTAATTGTGACGTCGAACTTCTTAGCCAACCAATTCACCCTCCCCCGAGCAAAACAAGTCGTGGAATCCGCGAATGCGGAAATCCTTTGAACCGATTATGACATTCCGTAAAACGATAAACAACCCTAAATAGAGTTCTGTATTATGAATATTGCTTTACAATGCGTCATCTCCAGCGAACCGCAGGCCCAATTTTTCACAAGTGGAGGGGATAGCGTCGGCTATCCCCTCCACGAGGGCAAGTAAAAGCCCGTTTCTGCAGAAGCTTTGCTAAACGACTGCAGGCTCGATCAGGAGCTTGCCTTCGGCGAACCGTCGGTAATGGAGCATGTCGATGGGTATATCTGATTTGCCGAGGACGATGTTCTGCGCAAGGGCTTCGCCGGTGACCGGGCCAAACATGAACCCGTGACCGGAATAGCCGCAGGAAAGGAAGAACCCCTTGACGTTTTCGGCTTCGCAGATGATCGGCTGGCGATCGGGCGTCATGTTGTAAAGCCCGGACCACTGGCGGACAACCCGGATCCCCTTGGCTCGAGGGAGAAGTTTCGTGAATACCTGGGACATGTGTTCAAGGAAATCCCAGGTAGCGCCCATAGTGTAGTCGGCAGGGTGCCCTTCTGGGCTGCAACCGCCGATGATCGAACCATGCGGGCGCTGCTGGAGGTAGTAGTTCCCCGAGAAACTCATGAGCATCGGGGGGCAGACTCCCGCTTCAACCGGTTCGGTGATGATGATCTCGTGGCGCTCGGAATAGTTGGGAATATCGATACCGGCCATTTTGGCCACGAACTGGGAGTAACCACCGGCCGCGTTTATGACGATCGGGGCATCGATATCGCCGCGGGTTGTCACGACTCCGCTCACCTTGCCAGCGTGCACCTTGATTCCGGTGACTTCCGTGTGCTTGTGGAAGGTGACGCCAAGGCGCTTGGCGGCTTCCTGGTAGGCAAAGGTCGTCAGGAAGGGGTCGGCGTGTCCGTCCCTCGGGTTGAAGGTGAAGCCGATCGCATCATCGACGGCCACACCCGGGCAGATCTCCTTCGCTTCCTCGCGGGAGACGATTTTCGTCATGTAACCGAGGGAGTTCTGGAGAGCCACGTTCTTTTGGAGTTGTTCGTATTCGGATTGCTGGTAGGCAACCATGAGGTAGCCACTCTGGTTCAACCCGACGTCCATCCCAAGCTCGTCCGATAGCTGCTCGAACTTCTCCACGCAGGCAAGCCCGAAGCGGCAGTTCATCTCCGTGCCCCACTGGGCTCGTATCCCAGCGCCGCAGCGGCCGGTCGATCCTGAACAGACCGTGTTTTTCTCCAGTACGACAATATCCTTCATTCCCAGCTTGGCCAGGTTATAGGCGACTGAAGTTCCGTTGATGCCTCCGCCGATGACGATCGCTTCGGCTGTGTTTTTCCAGGTCATCAGTTGTCGCCTCCCTTGGCCAGGATGCCAAGCTTGACGGGCTTCACGGGGGGCCTGAAGGTCCCGGGATCAACTGTGGCCATGGGACGTCCCGTGGCCTTGGAAATCTCACGCATGATGATCTCGCGGCAGCCGCGGCCCTGGCACGGGCCCATCCCCACGCGCAGCAGGCGCTTCAGCTCGTCGAAGGTATCGTAACCCTTCGCGATCCACTCACGCACCTCGCCCATGGTCACTTCCTCGCAACGGCAGACGATGATATCCTTGCTCTTGTCTTCCATGCCTACTTCACCACCCTGATGGCACGGATGTCCATCACCAGCGCCTTCGGCACCGACACGTGGACAACCAGCGTCTTGTCTTTCCATGGTTCCATCACACGGACGACCTTACCCTGGGACACCACTTCTCCCGTCCGGTTCAGGCAATCCACCACGGCTCCCAATTCCGGCACCGGCAGCATCTCGTAGGGCAGCTTCATCAGCGCCTCGTCCGCCCCTCCGTATGTCAGGTCCACCACGAAGCACGCCAGCCCCGGGCACTTCGCCACGCACATCGCGCACCCCGTGCATTTCGAGTAGTCGATTTTGGGCGTGTCGTTGATGTCCTCAAACGGCATCACCGCTCCCGTCGGGCAGCTCGTGTGGCACGGGTTGCACGGGATCCGCTGCGGGCACTCGATGATCACCAGCCCGTTGGCCTTCTTCTCCCACAGCTCCTGCGGCGGCTTGATCGCACCGGGACGCTCTTCCGTCAGGATTCCGCTGTTGAACAGCATGTCCATTTCCATTCCCTACACCTCCCAGCTGCCGCAGCAGGCCTGGGAGATCCCGTAGCGGATCTTCTCCCCCACTGGACCTGCCCTCAGGTCGCTCAGCCGCTTCCAGTACAGCGATGACCTCGCGTCGAACTCCGTGTCCGTCAGGTGTCCCGTCGAACGCGCCGCGTTCAGGCCCGCCACACGGCCCTCCACCATCGCCGAGCTCGCTTCCTCGATCCCC
>Ga0209269_1000549_pt1 | contig 33721 bp, 24 predicted proteins | sample MTBAKMMethaMetaG_FD_187455 | JGI IMG/M metagenome (GOLD analysis project Ga0209269, IMG submission 187455) | Enrichment culture microbial communities from Arthur Kill intertidal strait, New Jersey, USA, that are MTBE-degrading - MTBE-AKM (Arthur... | ecosystem: Environmental > Aquatic > Marine >... | reverse complement strand
CAGCAATGTCGGTTATCTTGAAGCTGGTAGCGTCTCTGCCCAGATAGTCCAGAACTCCCTGCGGAGGAACGGTGTTGTTTGTACCGTCGTAAACGTAGGAGGCGGGAAGCCCACTTAGGGATTCGGTAGCGTTTACGTATGCCCCCATCACTGGCAGGTTATTGCTGTCGACCACGGTGGCGTTTATCCAGCGGTAGATGTTGATTGTTGGATTGACTGTTGCTATCAATTCTAAATAACCTATCTGTGCGGATGTGCCAACAATATTGCTGTTTTCCAAATATATATTGAATGACGATATTTGTTCGATAGTGGTGGGAGTATATAGTTCCAGAGCCTCAGACAGTGTTTCCTCCGATCCACCATCTTGGAAGATATATATGTCTGAACCAACTCGAGGCATTGAAGAAGTTTGATACAATATTCTTTGAGAGGAGAATGCAGCATCAGTCATCCACTTTACAGTAAGGCTTATATCACTAACTGCACCGGTGAGATTTCCAACAAGGAAACCACCGATGTCCATTACTTGTCCACCATCAACTATGTAGCATTCTGTATCGGTAAGATATCCATCATCGCCTAAGAGACCCCAGACATCCGATTCAGCGGTTGTATCATTGCCCCCAATTATTGAGGGTATGAATGTCATTTCCTGCCCGACGACCATATATGGCGCCTCTCCTTCATCGAAGAACTCGCCCTCAACGACAACACCATACAGGTTAATCTCTGCAGCATCGTACGCCACTAGTTTCCTGTATTTGTACACCATCTGATCGTATTCGTCCAGATAATAGTCGGTGTAGTTCAGGTGGTTGACGCCAAGTAACGAATTGACCGCGGTGAAATCGCTCGTGCCTGCGATGTTTATGTTATGGAACGCAGGCATAACCAGTTCGACCTCGACCCATATCCTGTCGATATAGACATTTTGATCCTTATCATTGATAAGCCTGACCGATAGTACGGAGAGATCGATCGATGACAAAGATGGTCCAAGATCCTGGGTTATCACCATCTCGTTGTTGGTTGCTGATGGATTTGATGGATCATAGGTCTCCCATATCTCCATATTCACTGCTGGAGTGAACGTCGGAGCCAGATATTCAGAATACTCGAACGTGTCTGGTGCGCCTTCGTCATCGAAATCATCCGCGGTCCAGTATTCCGCCTTTAATGTAACGCTAAGGGCTTCTCCCCCATCGAAGACCAGCCCGCCGATGTCGAAGCCGGTGACGGTCAAGGTCTGGTCGGGGGCCAGTGTCACGTTCCCCGAATCGTTCATCTGCACCAGGGAGACGTCCTGTCCGGTCGAGACGGAGTCGGGGTTCCTCTCGAACAGATAGGTCACGTCGACCGACTGGTTCGCGGCGCTGGCGAAGGAGTAGGAGTAGGTCTCCTCCTCGAGCATCGGCCTTCCGGGAACCTCGGTCATCTCAGAATCGTATATCTCGACCACGCTGGACATCGCCGTGAACAGGGGACCGGTGATCACGGTCCGGTGGGCGATGAAGGTCGCGTCGTCGACCAGAAGATGTCCGTTGAAGTCCAGGGTGGAATCCTCGGCGTAAAGGAGCCCGCCGTTCCTGATCAGAACTCCCAGAGCATAATCGACGTCATACAGCTCCCTTTGGGCCTTGAGGGTGGAGCCTATCAGGATCAGCTGCCCGCCGTCCTCGACCACCAGCTTGTTGATGTGCCCGTCGTAGTTTAGGAAGGTAAGCTGCCCGTCAGTAACGGTCACCACCCCGCCGGCCCTGATCACCAGGTCGCCGCTTATCGGAGAGTTGCCTCCTATCTCCCATTCGCTGATCGTGAAGTCCTGTCCTATGTACACATCCCCGTCCACCTCGGACGGCGATAGCGCCTGGCCAGCCCCTGGCACCATCAACACCAGCATTCCTGCGAACGCCGAGCAGACCATGCACCATACGACTAGCAAGCTCAAAGCCTTAGTTGCCCCGACCCGTATTTTCATCTTCCCACCTTGTATAACGGTGTATAAATTTACGCCAGGTAAAATAGAAGGTTCTCATTATAAATAAATATGTTTAACTGAATGCTTTTCCGATAGTATGCTGGCTAAGGGAGAAAAAGTGCTAAGGAAGGTCATTTCCTCTTGATGATCTTCCTTATGGACACTGGCTTCCTGTCCTCGGAGGCCGCCTGGGTCTCCGTCCCTTCGGACGCTGGCTGAGCCTTCTGCTCCTCCGCCGCCTTCCGTTCGGCCTCTTGGCGGGCCTCTTCAGCCTTGCGCTCGGCCTCCCGCTTTTCCTCCGCGACCCGGTGCTCCTCTTCCTTTCTGGCCTCTTCAGCCTTGCGCTCGGCCTTCTTGGCCTCGAAGGCCTTGATAGACTCCTCGTCCACCTTTTGTCCGCAGGCGTAGCAGCGCTTGGCGGCCCCATCGTTTATGGTCGCGCAGTTGGGGCACTTGATATCCGGCAGGGGGGTGGCCGTCTCGGCCTTCTTTTCCGGTTCGGCGGGTTTCTCAGGCTCGATGGCCTCTTCTTCGGCAGCGGCCTCCGTTTCCGGTTCCACCGGCGCCGGTTCCTTGACCTCTTCTTCAGGGGCCAGGGGTTCGACGGCCGGTATGTTCGGCTCCGGAACGTCCTCGACCTTCTCAACCAGGGATTGGGCCACCTTCTCCTCGGCCTCTCCGCCCTCGAAGGACTCGGTCATCGCTGGTACCGGAGTACCCTCGCGCCTCATCAGCACTGCCTCTCTGGCGGTCAGCGCCTCCTCCCTTTCCGTGAGCGACCGCTCCCAGTCCACCAGGCGCTTCTGCTCCTCCATGGTGACCTTTTTACCGGTGGCCAGGGCGTCGGCCTGCTCCTCCATGACCTTGATCTTGGCCAGCATCTCCTCCCGGCGGGCGTTGGTCGCTTCCAACGATTGCCTGACCTGGTTGACCTCCTCGTGCATCTGCTCTTCCATCAGGGAGATCTTCCTGGTGACCTCGCGCATATTGGCGTCATGCTCGCTGGCCTGTTGGAAAAGTGCGCGGACCTGCTCCTCCTGCTGCAGCACCTCGCGGTCCCGGCGCTCCAGGTCCACCCGCAGGCGGTGCATCTCCTCCTCCCTGGTCCGCAGCTCGGCGTTCAGCGCCGCTAGCTCCGCCTCCATACGGGCGGCGGACTCCTCACGGGGAACGACCTTCGCCTCGCGGTCCTTCAGCTCGGCGTCCTTGGCCGACTGGGATTGCTGGACCTGGTCCAGCTGGTCCTCCTTCGACCTAAGGGTCGTTTCCCACTTGTCCAGGTCCTCACGGCGCTTCTTGATGTCGGCCTCCTGGACCTTGATCTTCTCCTTGAACTCCTCGATTACCTGCCAGATCGGAATTTGCTCGTCGGACATCGCGTCACCTCATTTTCATCAGGCCAGGGTGGGCCCCAGCACCGTGAGGCCTTTCTCCCCGACCTCCAGGGTGTGCCTTTCCATACTGTGCTCGCAGGCCCTCATCTTCTCCACCCGCATGTACCGCACCAGCTTCCCGCGGGTGCGGTCCAGCCCCAGCTCGATTATGCCGTCGACCAGGAACCCCTCGTCGCCCAGCAGCTCGGAGGGAGTGTTAGGCCCTCTCTCCATGACTATGAAACAGGTCAGGTTGTAATCCCGGAGGGTCTTGAAGAAGTAGAACATCTTCTTGCGAATGCCCTTGACGTCCTCCATCAGGGAGTACAGCGCGCCCAGGGAGTCCAGGGCGAAGACGGTGAACTGGTCGCCGTGCTTCTTCTTGTGATAGCTGATCATCTGGATGATGAAGTCCATGTAATCGGTGGGCGCGTCCACCTCCACTATCTCGTCCAGCTCCCGGAGGTCGGTGAAATCGGAGATCTCCATGTTCTCGTTGAGGGCTATGTTCAGGCTGCGCATGTTGCGCATATGGCTGTCCGCGGTCTCCTCCAAAGTGACGTATAGACCGAACTCCCCGGACCGCTCCAGATAGTTCGAGATGACCGAGTAGCAGAAGGAGGTCTTCATGGAGCCAGGGGGCCCCGTGACCAGAACGACCTTCGGTGCCTCAATGTCGGTCCGGAACACCTTTTCCAACCCTGGTATCGAATCGCGCAACAATCGAAATCACCGCCGTGCCCGACATATCCAGATATGACCATCCGGACCTTGCCCAGGCTCTAGATGATATTCAGATGGGAGGATAAAGATGTTCCCCCCTCATTCCTCCCCTTCCTCGGGGCCTTCGTTCCCTGGCTCCTCGAGCTCCTTCATCTCCGGGAAGCCGGCGTCCTCGTGCACCTCAGCTTCCTGCACGGCCTGCTCCTCCTTGCGGCCGGCCAGCCTAGCCACGGCGATGACCTTGTCGCCTTCCCGCAGGTCCATTACCGTTACGCCCTGCGTCGCCCTTCCCATGACCCTGATGTCGGCCACCCGTATGCGCTGCACCATCCCGTTGACGGTGGCCAGGATGAGCTCGTCGTCCTGTTCCACCTCCATGACGGAAACGACATCGCCGTTTCGGCCTTCGGTACGGATGGTTATGACGCCCTTGCTGCCGCGATGGGTCTTGCGATACGTGTCGCGCTCGTCCTCCGCGTCCCTCTTGCCGACCACGGATATCTTGCCGTAGCCGTTCTCTGTTACGGTCAAAAGATGGGAGTCGCAGGTCACGATGGCCATGCTGACCACCTCGTCGTCCTTTTCCGGCCGGATGCCGATGACGCCGTGCGCCGGGCGGCCCATAGGCCGCACCTGGCCCTCGTCGAAGCGGGCGGCGAGCCCTTTCCTGGTGGCCAGGATAATCTCCTTGCTCCCGTCGGTGAGCTTCACGTCCACCAGCTTGTCGCCCTCCTCCAGTCCGACCGCGATGAGGCCGCGCGAGCGGATGTTGGCGTAAGCGGACAGCGGGGTCTTCTTTATTATTCCCGCCCGGGTGGCGAACACCAGGTAGTGGTCTCCGGCCAATTTAGTTATGGGACGGGTGGCCATGATCTTCTCGCCCTCCTCCAGCTTGGGCAACAAGTTCACGATAGGCTTTCCCTTGGACTGGCGGGAACCGACGGGCACCTGCCACGCTTTGAGGGAGTACATCTTCCCGAAGTCGGTGAAGAACATCACATAGTCGTGGGTCATGCTGACGAAGAGGTCCGTGACCACGTCCTCCTCCTTGGTCTCCATGCCCATTAACCCCAGTCCGCCGCGGCGCTGCTGCTTGTAGGTGTCCAATGGCATTCGTTTGATGTAGCCGTCCTGGGTGATCATGAGCACCATCTCCTCGTTGGGGATGAGGTCCTCGATGTCCATGTCCAGGGCGTGTGCTACGATATCTGTGCGGCGCTCGTCGCCGTACTTCTCCTTCATCTCCAGCGTTTCCGCCTTGATGATGCCCATGATCCGCGACTCGTTGGCAAGTATGTCCTCCAGGTCGCGTATCATCTTCTCGATCTCCTGGAACTCGGCCTGTATGGCCTCCAGCTCCAGACCGGTCAGCTTCTGCAGGCGCATGTCCAGTATCGCCTTCGCCTGCTCCTCGTCCAGCTCGAAACGGGCCATGAGCCCATTGCGCGCCTCCTCGGGGGCGTTGGCGGAACGGATGATGTGCAGCGTCTCGTCCAGAGCGCTGATGGCCTTGACCAGGCCTTGCAGGATGTGGTCGCGCTTCCTGGCTTGCGCAAGATCGAACTTGGTGCGGCGAACCACTATGTTATGACGATGGTCGATGAAGATCTGCAGTTCTTCCTTGAGCGTCAGAACCCGGGGCTGGTTGTCCACCAGGGCCAGGTTGATGATGCCGAAGGTGACCTCCATCTGGGTGTGCTTGTATAGCTGGTTGAGGATGATCTCCTCCATGACGTCCTTGCGCAGGTCGATGACGATGCGCATGCCGTCGCGGTCCGATTCGTCGCGCAGGTCGGTGATCCCCTCGATCTTTTTATCTTTGACAAGTTCGGCAATGCTCTCCACGAGCATGGACTTGTTGACCTGGTAAGGTATCTCGTCAACGATTATGCGCTTGCGGTGCTCGACCTCTTCGAAGTGCGTTTTAGCGCGGACCTTGATCTTACCGCGCCCGGTCTGGTACGCCTCCACGATGCCGTTGAGGCCGTAGATGGTGCCCCCCGTCGGGAAGTCCGGGCCTTTGATGAACTGCATGAGGTCCATGATGTCGACGTCGGGGTTGTCGATCAGATGGACGATGGCGTCCGAGACCTCGTTCAGATTGTGCGGAGGCATGTTGGTGGCCATTCCCACCGCGATGCCGGCCGAGCCGTTTATTATGAGGTTCGGCAGCTTGGACGGGATGACCAGCGGTTCTTTGAGGGAAGCGTCGAAGTTGTCACCCCATTCCACGGTGTCCTTGTCCAGGTCGGCCAGCATGTCCTCGGCGCGCTGCTGCATGCGGCACTCGGTGTACCTCATGGCCGCCGCCTCGTCGCCGTCGACGGAACCGAAGTTGCCCTGTCCTTCCACCAAAGTGTACCTCAAGGAGAAGTCCTGGGCCAGGCGTACCAGTGAGTCATAGACGGCGGTGTCGCCGTGCGGGTGATATTTTCCTAAGCAATTGTGTACCAAAACTCCGCCCGCGACGAACTCATGCGCCCCGGCGACCTGCAGGTCATAGGTCTTTTGGGCTGGAGCTTCAGAGACCTTGGTCACCTGGACGAAATAAAGGTGGTCGTCCACGACCTCGTCTATGAACGGGCAGAGCTTGGACTGTATGCGCCCGAGCTTCTCCTGGATGCCCCAGTCCTTCAACTGGGTCCGTCCCAGGGACCTCTCTTTCAGGTCTGAAGAGTAGCGGATCTTGGTGCCGTCCGGATAGCATATGCCGGACCTGAATTTCTGGCCCGACATATCTTCGTACCATCCGCCGCCAAGATGATGGTCGGAGAGCTCCTGGAACACCGCTTGCCCGAGGAAGGGTATGCGATCGTAGGGAGCGGCGTCCACCTGGGCTTTGGCAATCCTGTTCAAGCGTTCACGCTTGTCGTCATTCGCCAGGTCCAGCATCTTCGCCAGGTCCTTGGCGAACCTGCCCCCTATCTCTATCGAATGGAGGGGGTGATGAGGGGTCAGGATGCTATCATTGATCATCCGGAACTCATCTCTCATCTTCTGCATGTATCGCCTGGAAAGAACCCCAAGATGCTGAAGCACGGTTTGGAAGTCCTCGGCTAGCTGCGGAGAGATTGTCCCGTACTGCACCAGGTTCCTATCAGTGTGAACAGAACCGTCCCCGTCGATCAGACCGGACAGCAGGGAGGCGAGCACCGATCTGGGAGATCGGAAGAAAAGTTCAGGTATACGCTTGGTGGCCGACTTCCAGCTGCCATCGATACCCAGGGCGGACATCAGGTACTGGTTCAGCTCCTTGCGGTTAATCCGCACCTGGAAGCCTATGGAGATAGATTCATGCCCGTCCTGATGGAAGAACGGCTGGGCGTCCATTTCAATGGTCGCTTCGTATCCGAAAGCTCTTTTCAGGCAGTCACGTACCCTCATCATGGTCTCCTCGTGCGAGGAGAAGAAATTGAAACGGCTGTGATAGTTCTCGAACCATCCGTCCGAAAGGAACTGCCCGATGAGATAGGCCATGTCCTCGTCCAGGAACATCTCCTTGCCGTGCCAGTCAGGCAGCTTGACCTTCGATAGCTCAGGATATTCCAGGCGCATTACCAGATGGTCGCCCGGGTTGAGGTCCCGGGCCTCCTTCCACTGGTAGCTGAGGTCCTTGGATAGGACCTTGAAAGGCTGTGATGGCGTGCATGTTAGCCCCATCCCATTCTCGACGTCCACTCGAATAAGGGCCCTCTCGGGCATCTCGTACAGCTCGGTGACTTTCGACCGGCCGTTCTGCGTGTAGACCTTTTCTCCGAGCTGGACCTCCTCGATCGGTATGAGACCTCTTTCGGTCAGTACCCTGGTTCCGGCCACGAAGCATTCGCCTACGACCCTGGCGCTTTTCTTGTGCGCCTTGTTGTGGTTGAGCGACATGTCGTACATCGAGTACAATATGCGGCGGTGCACGGGCTTCAGCCCGTCCCTGGCGTCCGGTAAAGCTCGCGAGACGATGACGCTCATCGAGTAGTCGATGTAGGACTTCTTCATCTCGCCCTCGATGGGCTGGAGAACTACCTTGTGCGTTCCGGCGTCCGGGACCTTGGCGTCCCCCGCGTTCTGTTCCGGGGCCTGTTGATTGGTGTCTTCGTCGGTCATTTTGGTCACCTCAGATGTCCAGGTTCTCCACCTCGTTGGCGTGCGACATGATGAAGGCCCGCCTCGGTTCCACCTCATCGCCCATAAGGATGGTGAACATCTCGTCCGCCTTCATGGCGTCCTCGATGGTCACCTTCTTCAGCGTCCTGGTCTCGGGGTCCATGGTGGTCTCCCAAAGCTGCTTGGGGTTCATTTCGCCCAGACCTTTGTACCTCTGCAGGTTGACGTTCTTGCCCATCTCTTCCATGGCCTTTTCCAAGGCCTCGTCGTCGTAGACGTACACTTCCTTGTTGCCCTTGCTGACCTTGTAGAGAGGCGGCTGGGCGATGTAGATGAAGCCGGCGTCGATCAATGGGCGCATGTAACGGTAGAACAGCGTGAGCATCAGCGTCCTGATGTGCGCCCCGTCCACATCGGCATCGGTCATCATGATGATCTGATGGTAGCGAGCTTTCGACGGATCGCAGTCCGGGCCTATGTTCGCCCCGATGGCAGTGATCAGGTTGTGTATCTCCTGGTTCTTGAGGATCTTGTCCATGCGGGACTTCTCCACGTTGAGTATCTTGCCCCGGAGCGGAAGAATGGCCTGGAACTCCCTGTTTCGACCCATTTTGGCGCTGTTGTGAACGAAAACACCGCTCGCCAAAGCGAAGTTGTGGCTGTGCGGGACCTCGATGTCGAACACGTCCAGTCTTTCCCCGAGATCTTCCACCTTGACGACCTTGTGATTGCACGCCGCCGCTTCATAATGATGGGCGGATATGGAAACGCCAACCGGACCTATTTGCAGCCATTGCTCCGATGCCGGGCACCAGACTGCTCCTTCCTCTTTCTTGTACAAAGGCATCAACGACACCCCCGGATGCAAAGCCCGGGCTTCCACATACTTGCCGTCCCTAGTCATGAACTGATGATCGGGAGTGCAGGTGATGATCTCACCATTGTCCAGAGTGACCTTTATGACCGACGTGTTCTCCTTGGTCCTCCGGGCATTTATGGCCTTCTCGACGCCTATAGTGCCGTTCTTCCTGATGGTGTAACAGAAGTGTTCCTTACCCTCGGATTGCTCCTTCACTAGTTCCTCAAATGAAAGTTCTCTTCCATCCAATAGCGAGATCTTGGTGTCTCCCGAGAAGCAGCCGCCGGCGCTGTTCCCCTCCACTATATAGATCTCCGATTTCGCCGGGTCCCTTTCGCTGCAATCGGCTAGCTTTCCGGGCAAAGCGGCGCTCTCCAGAATGCCTTTGCGGCGGGTGAGATCCCTGGCCTTTCTGGCCGCCTCCCTGGCCTGGGCGGCGAGTATGGCCCGCTCGATGCATACCGCGCCTACCTTTGGATTTTCCTGCAGGAACTCGGCCAGCTTCTCGAAGACCAGGCTGTCGACTATGCCCTTTATCTCGCTGTTGCCTAACTTGGTCTTAGTTTGCCCTTCGAACTGCGGCTCGGGGACCTTGATGCTTAAAATAGCCGTCAGCCCTTCGCGCACGTCCTCACCGCTCAAGGCGTCCATTCCCTTGAGCATGTTCTTCTCCTTGGCATAATCGTTCATGGCCCGCGTCAGAGCGGAGCGCAGGCCGACCATGTGCGTGCCGCCCTCGGCCGTGTTGATGTTGTTGACGAAAGAGTAGATGTTCTCCGCGTAGCCGTCCGTGTACTGCATGGACAGCTCGACGATCACGTTGTCCTTCTCGGACATCAGGTATATCGGCTTCTCGTGCAGCTTGGTACGGTTGTGGTTTAGGTCCTCCACGAACTCGATGATGCCGCCCTCGAAGTGGAAGCGGTCCTGGCGCCCGGAGATCTCGTCCTTGAAGTTGATGACCGCGGTCTTGTTCAGATAGGCCAGGTCCTTGAACTTCTCCGCCAGTACATCGTACTCGAACTGGACCGTCTCGAAGATGGTCTTGTCGGGCATGAAGGTGATGGTGGTGCCGGAGCCTTCGGCCGGCCCCATCTCCTTCAAGGGAATGGTGACGATTCCCCTCTCGCATCTCAGGTAGTGCTCCTTGCCCTCGCGGCGCACTTTTACGTCCAGCCACTCGGAGAGGGCGTTCACTACGGACATTCCTACGCCGTGCAGCCCTCCGGACACCTTGTAGCTCTTGCGGTCGAACTTGCCACCGGCGTGAAGGACCGTCAGAACCATCTCCACCGCCGGCCTTTCGTACTTGGGCACGAGCCCGGTAGGGATGCCGCGCCCATCGTCGGTCACAGTGACGCTGCCGTCCTGGTTGATGGAGATGTCGATGTTGGTGCAGTAGCCCCCCATCACCTCGTCTATGGCGTTATCAACGATCTCATAGACCAGATGATGAAGACCCCTGGTGTCGGTGCTGCCTATGTACATGCCTGGCCGCTTGCGAACGGCCTCTAGGCCTTCCAGCACCTGTATGCTGTTGGCGTTGTAGCTCGCGTCCTCCATATTGGATACCCTCTGTGAATCGATGAATGCGATACCGTTCGGTCGAGACCATGAGTTCGACCGCATCCCATCCGCTGAGTAAGTGTATGGCATCTAAGTATTAATACCCTAGGTTTACCATCTGGCTATATAAGCAAACAGCGGGTTTTTTACCCCGAATTTATAGGCATTTAGCGCTCTTTCCGGAAGCAGGGAAACCTTCATATCCGACCAGGCGCGAGAGGTAAGCAATAAATCGGGAAAACGGGTTGGTGGCGGCGATGAGCATTATGTTCCGAGCGAGGGCCGGTCCCTCGGAGGAGGTCAAGAGGGCGGCCAAGGCCGAAGGGGCGGACCCCGAGTGGATCAGGCGCATGCTGGCCACCGGCCGCGCGGTCATTCCCTGCAACCCAGTGCATTCGCCGGAACCGTGCGCCATCGGGGAAGGACTTACGGTCAAGATCAACGCCAACGTCGGCACCTCCCGGGACCTCCCGGACCTGGAGCCGGAGCTGGAGAAGGCCCGTGTGGCCGTCCGTTATGGCGCGGACGCCATAATGGACCTCAGCACCGGCGGGGACGTGGACGCCATTCGCCGGACGATAATCAAGGAGGTGCGCGTGCCGGTCGGAACCGTTCCGATCTATCAGGAAGGCCTACGCGCCGCCCGCCGCAGCGCGGTGGTGGACATGAACGAGGACGACATGTTCAGCGGCATCGAGCGCCACGCCAAGGACGGCGTGGACTTCATGACCGTGCACTGCGGCATAACCCTGGAGTCCGTTTCACGTTTGCGCAGGTCCGGCCGGCTTACGGACGTCGTTTCCCGCGGCGGGTCGTTCCTCACCGCCTGGATACTTCACAATGAGATGGAGAACCCCCTCTACGAGAACTTCGATTACCTGTTGGAGATGGCGCAGAAGCATGAGTTCGCCCTCAGCCTTGGAGATGGCCTTCGCCCGGGATGCGTGGCCGACGCTACGGACAGGGCGCAGGTGCAGGAGCTTATCATCCTTGGCGAACTGGTGCAGCGCTGCCGCGAGGCCGGCGTGCAATGCATGGTCGAAGGTCCCGGTCACGTCCCGCTGTCGCAGATACAAGCCAACGTACTGCTGGAGAAGCGCGTCTGCGATAACGCTCCGTTCTACGTTCTCGGACCGCTCGTTACGGACATAGCTCCCGGTTACGATCATATAGTCGGGGCTATCGGCGGCGCGGTGGCCGCCTTCGCCGGGGCGGACTTCCTCTGCTATGTGACGCCAGCCGAGCATTTGTCCCTACCGGACGTGGAGGATGTCAAGGAGGGAGTGATAGCCAGCAGGATCGCCGCCCACGCCGCGGACCTGGCCTTGGGCCGGGGGGCGGAGCGCGACGAGCGCATGGCCATGGCCCGCAAGCGGTTGGACTGGGAGGCCATGTACCGGGAGGCCCTCGATCCGGAGAAAGCGAGGAGGTACCGCAAGCGCGGAGCCACCGCCGAGGACGAGGGATGCTCGATGTGCGGTGACGTTTGCGCCATCAAGATGGTGCAGAAGTACCTGGAGAAGTGAGTGGAGCCACTGGAGGGTATTGAACCCCCGGCCTGCGGTTTACGAAACCGCCGCTCTATAGCGGCCCCGTGGAGGGGCTACCGCTGAGCTACAGTGGCGCTAGGCCGACATCAACCGCTACGGCCATTTAAAATTTGTTGTTTCGCCTATTCAGACAATTATATTATTTGGCATTCCCCTTCGTCATCAGGGTCACATGATTTCGGAGATGCGTCTGCCGGCGGCGGAAAGAGAGGAGGAGCGCAAGGGCGGACAGGCCTCGCTCCGCGAGCTTCTGGACACCATCAAGAAGGGGGAGTTCACCGGGTACCTCCGCACCGTGCTGACCCTGGACGGGGATTCGTCCAATGGCGTTCTGGTCTTTGACCAGGGGTCGCCGACCGTGGCCCTCTACAGCTTCAAGCCGGCCGGCAACAACAGCGTGGAGATGATGTACCGCGGGGAGCGGGCGGCCGAGTTCACCTTGGGCGATTCCATCTTTCCTGATACATCGATATCTCTGATGAGGGTCGCTGACCGCAGCGCGCTGGCGACGCTCATCGAGGACTACCGGCAGGACCGCGCCCCCGACCTTACCGAGTTCATCTTGCACTTCTACCGCGACAACCTGTGGGTGGAGAGCACCGGCGAGGGGGCGGAGGAAGGCGTGAACATCCTGGAGCTCAAGCAGGCCATCATGAAGTACCACCGCGAAAAGTCGTTGGAGATGGCCAGCAAGCGCGACCTGCGCGACGTGGAGCTGGAGCTGGACGAGGGAGAGAGCTACCTGGTGGAGGAGCAGTCCCGGGACTTCTCGCACGGCATCTTCGTCGGCTATCTGAGCAAGGGTTATTCCGGTCTGGCCATATCCAGGACCAACCCGCGCCTGCTACGCAAGTCCTACAACGAGATCGAGGCCGAACTTATCTGGCTAACAGATCACGAATCGGAGGCCGAACGGACCATCCCTCCGTCGCTGGAAAAGATAGTGGTGGTGCTGGAGGAGTTCATGGAGCGGAAGGAGAAGGTGGTCATCCTGATCGACGACCTTCAGTATCTCATTAGCAGCAATTCATTCGAGGGGGCGCTGCGCTTCATAAGGTCCCTGGTGGACCGCATCAGCGAGAAGCAGGCATTGTTCCTGCTGTCGATCGACCCGGCAAGCCTCAGCGCGCAGGAACGATCGATACTTGAAAGGGAGATGCGGCTGGTACGGGAAAGATGATCAGAGCCGCTTGATCTCGTCCTTGAAGTCCGCGAGCATCTCCAGCGCCTGATCGTAGCGCTCGCGGTTCATGGCCACGCCGGCGTCCTTGAGCACCTTGACCAGGGTACGCACGTTCTTGCCCTCCGCCTTGGCGTCGAGCAGCTGGTTCTTGGCCTTGCGCATCTCCGCGCGGGTCGCTTCCGGCAGGGATCGCATGAGCTGTTCGCGGCCCTTTCTCGCCAGTATCCCCATCATTCCCCAATCGCCGTGGTCCCCGGCGTCCCGGGCCTCGCTCAGCATGCGCTTGGCCTCCCGGGAGTCCAGGTAGAACTGGTCGCACACATCGATCAGGCGGGACAGCGATTCGGTCAGGTCGTTGGCCTCCAGATATTTCCCCGAGGAACGCTCGGCGGCCTTGCGGCCCTTGGCCGCCGCCTGCAGGGCGCCCTCGACGTCCCCCTCCTCGCGCAGGCTTCGCAACGACGACAGGGAATCGGACACCTCCTTGGGGTCGACCCCCGAGCGGGAGACGATCCCGACCAGCTTCTCGAGGTTGCCCTCCTCGGCCACCAGCCTCTCGTCGAGCGCCGCCTTGATGGAGGCATGGGCCTCCTTGACCATCTGCACCGCCGTGGCCAGGTCCCTCTGCTTGCCCGCCTGTACCGCTTTATCTATGAGTCGACGGCCTTCCCCCACCTCCACATCGTAGTCCTTGGAAATGATCAGCAGCGGCTTGACCTCGGCCACCAGCCTGGGGAACTCCTGATGCAGTTCGTCCTCGCCCTCATCGATCAGGCCCTTGCCGCAGGACGGGCAGGTCTCCGATTCGAGCGAGCAGGCCTCCCCGCAGGACGGGCAGTCTATCATAGGCACCTCCTCGATGACGAACTCCGTGCCGCATCCAGGACATTTGACCGCCTCCCCCACGATATGCCTGCCGCATTCCGGGCAATCGAACTCGAAAACCTCTTCCCCATTGTCCTCGCTTCGCTCTCCTGGCATATGACCCACCCTGCTGGCCCATGATGGTTCTGTGATTATTTCAAGTTGTTTATTAAATGCTCTGGCTCAAGTACCGTTGAATGATCTGGGCGTCCTCCATCGGGGAGGTTGACTCACAGATGACGGTGGCCTCCGTTCCAGATTCCTTCAGGACGTCGAGGACCATCCGGTGGTCCAGGCCCTCCCCCAGCCGGAGATGCTTCCTTTCCCCGGCCGCCGTGAACTCTATCCCGCTGAGATGACAGTGCAGGCGGGGGACCTTGGAGAGCGACCGAAGCACATCCTGCAGACCTTTCTGGTCCAGGGGCGGGCCTCGGGCCTGCAGGTGGGCGAAGTCCACCACTGGCAGGACGCCGGGAACCTCGTTCATTACGTCCAGTATCTCAGTGATGGTACCCCAGGCCGCCTTCCTGCCCATGGTCTCCAGACCTATCACGGCCTGGAGCCCTTCCTCCTCCGCCGTTCCCCTCACCCTTTTCAAAGAGTCGACCACTCGAGCGGTGGAGCCCCGGGCGTCCTCGCCGTAGGTGGCGGCATGCACGACCACGATCCTCGCTCCGAACGCCTCCGCCCCGCGCATCGCCCTCAGTATCCATTCCTCGCTCTTCGCCCTGGTCTCCGGCGACGAGGAGTTCAGGTTGATGTAGTAGGGAGCGTGCGCGCTCAGCAGAACCTCGCTTTCCTTGGCCTCCCTCCGGGCCTCCTCCGCTTTGCCTGGATTGAACAGCACGTTGCGGACGAACTGTATCTCGAGCGCGCTCAGACCGGCCGCTCTGACCTGGCGGACGCCATCGGCCGGGGAGCGCGCGCCCTCCGGATAACCGGCCGGACCGGTGTGGATCATGCCCCTGAATCGGTCGGCCGCCCTAAAGTAGATTGCCCGCGGCGCACAATGTAAATATCCGGGTGAGGATTGTAAGACTGGGAGGAACATGGAGCATTACAACGTGGCGGTGGAGAAGCCCGCGGACGCCAACGTTATCGTCGGTCAATCGCACTTCATCAAGACGGCCGAGGACCTCTACGAGGCGATAGTGAACTCCGTGCCGCAGGCCAAGTTCGGTGTTGCTTTCTGCGAAGCTTCCGGCGAACGACTGGTGAGGGTGGAGGGGAACGACACTGAGATGCGTGATTGGGCGCAGCGCAACGCCCTCAAGGTGGGGGCGGGGCACACCTTCTTCGTGGTCATGCGGGACGCCTACCCGGTTAACGTGCTGCAGCGGATCAAGCAGGTGCCGGAAGTATGCTCCATATTCTGCGCCACCGCCAACGAGCTGGAGCTGGTGGTGGCGGAGAGCGCCCTGGGCCGCGGGATCATCGGAGTGATCGACGGACAGATGCCATTGGGGGTTGAGCAGGATGCGGACGTTCAGAGAAGAAGAGGATTCCTCCGAAAGATCGGATACAAGCTATGAGGAGTCGGACCTCTACGAGGTCCTGGGCAAGTACTACGACGTATGGTACGAGGACCAGGTGGAGGACACCCGGTTCTACCTCCGCCTGGCGGAGCAGGTAGGCGGGCCGGTTCTGGAGTGCATGTGCGGCACCGGCCGCAGCCTGATCCCGCTGGTCGAGGAGGGTTTCGAGGTCTGGGGCTTCGACCGCAGCCACTCAATGCTGGAACGGCTGACGGCCAAGATGGAGCGCTTCGAGGACGAGGTGCAGTCCCGGGCCAGTGTCCACCACGCTGACATGCGCACCTTCCGGTGCCCTCGAAGATATCGCCTGGTCGTGGTCCCCTTCAACGCCTTCCTGCACCTTCTGGAGAGGGAGGGGCAGGAGGCCGCCCTGAGGAACGTGGCCGAGCACCTGGAGGAGGGCGGGCGTTTCGTCATGAGCGTTTTCAACCCCCGCCTGGACCGCCCGGAGGAGCTGATGCGGCACCGCGGCACCAAGACGATGCTGAGCGGGGAGACCGTCTCCAAGTTCGAGGCGCAGACCTTCGATCGTTCCAGGCAGCGCACCACCGTGCACTACTTCATCGACATCTCCCGCCAGGACCGGGAGATGAGGCGGGTCACGGCCTGCTTCACCATCCGCTACATGGAGCACCAGGAGGTACTGGAGCTAATGAGGTCCTGCGGTTTGGAGGTGCTGGAGACATACGGAGATTGGAACTTCAGCCCCTTCACCGAGGACAGCGACATCATGGTGTTCGTGGCCAAGCGGTCCCCATGATCCTGGACCTGGACCACACCCTGGGCTGCGGCCAGGTGTTCCGCTGGCGCAGGGACGGCGGCGAATGGAAGGGAGTTGTGGACGGCGGGCTGGTGACGCTCCGTCAGGATGGGGAACGGATCATCGCCTCGGGGATGAGCGAAGAGCTTTTCGCCCGTTACTTCCGGGAGGACGACGACCTGGAGGCGGTGTACCGGGAACTGGGCGGGGACGAGCGCCTTTCCTCCTATTTCCGAAGGTACCGGGGGCTTAGGCTGATTAGGCAGGACCCCTGGGAGTGCATGGCCTCTTACGTTCTCGCCACCAACGCCAACATCCCCCGCATCCAAGGGATGATCGAGCGGGTGTGCCGGGCCTTCGGCACGGAGATGGATGGCTACTTCACCTTTCCCACGCCCGGGCAGCTGCTGGACCGCTGCGAGCGGGCCGGGGGCTGCGGCCTTGGCTACCGCAGCGGACGGTTCATCGAGCTGGCGCGCCTGGCCTACCGGGAGGAGATCGACTTTTCCGGACTGGCCTCGATGGGATACGAGGAGTGCGTGCGGGAACTGATCGAACTGCCTGGCATAGGCCCGAAGGTGGCCGACTGCGTATGCGTGTTCTCTTTGGAGCACCTGGAGGCGTTCCCTGTGGACGTACGGATAAGGAAGGCCATGGCCGAGCTGTACGGGATGGAGGGCGGCTATAGGAAGGTCAGCAAGCTCGCCAGAGAAAGGTTCGGACGCTGGGCGGGCTACGCCCAGGAGTACATCTACTACGCCTATGGCCGATGATCACTCGCACTGCGGGCAGACGCAGGCCGGAGCCCTGAGCCCGGTCTGGGTCTCATATATCCCGACGAGCATCCCGGTCTTCTTGACCATCTCGCAGATGCGGCAGGTTTCGACGACGATGTCGGAACCGTTGATGATACGAACGGCGGATATCTCCACCTCGCGCTTGAAATCCTCGTACCTGCCGCTGTTCTCCAGCTCCTTGTTGGTGCCCCTCTTGGCCTTGAGGTACTGGGAGATGGCGGCGTCAGTGACACCGAACTTGCGAGCCACTTCCGCCTGGCTCAGGTGATGCTTCTGAACCAGCTCCCTGGCCAGCTCACGCCGTATGGATGGCAGCACGTACCAGACGATCAGCTCGCACGGTATCTTCATTGTTCCAATCAACACCTTAACGATTCTTAAAGGTTGCTATGGACTGGCTTGCTGGAAGGTTCGTAGAGCTCGTTCGGCGGGTGCGGACGAACTTCGTCCGATCCCCCCGGGGCCTCTCGGCCATTGTATAAATAAAAAAATGCTCTTTACCGTGAACAGTCCGGTGGTTCAAGAGGTATGATTATGGAGATCGATGAGGTTCTGGTCACCCGCAAGATAGTGGAGAGGTACACCGAGGAGTTCCTGGAGAACGTGGACGTTGACGTGGTCATCGCCGGCGCGGGACCGTCCTCGCTCACGGCCGCGCGCTACCTGGCGAAGGCCGGGCTCCGGGTCGTCATCTTCGAAAGGAAGCTCACCCCCGGCGGCGGCATGTGGGGCGGCGGCATGACCTTCCCCATAATCGTGGTCCAGGAGGGCAGCAGGTCCATGCTGGAGGAGATCGGCGTCCGCCTCAGGGACGCCGGCGACGGTTACTACACCGCCGATTCCGTGGAGGCCTCCGCCAAGCTCATCGCCTCGGCGGTGTCCGCTGGAGCCCGGTTATACAACACCATCTCCGTGGAGGACGTCATGATCCGCCAGGACAGCATCTGCGGGGTCGTTATCAACTCCTCAGCGGTGGAGGTGGCCGGATTGCACGTCGACCCCCTGTCCATTCGTTCCAAGTACGTCATAGACGGCACCGGTCACCCGGCCGAGGTGGTCCATGTGGTGCAGCGGAAGGTCGGTCGTCTGAACACGCCGACCGGCCATATCGAGGGGGAGAAGTCCATGTGGGCCGAGGTCGGGGAGCAAATGACCGTGGAGAACACGGTCGAGGTTTACAAGAACCTATACGTCTGCGGCATGGCCTCGAACGCGGTCATGGGCGCGCCGCGCATGGGTCCGATATTCGGCGGAATGCTCCTCTCCGGAAAGAAGGTGGCCGAGCTGATAATCGCCCGGGAAAAGAAGAAAAAGAGAAAGAAGTAGGTCAGTCCTCTTCTCCCATCACTTTTCCGAGGAACTCCTGGATCTCCCAGTCCGGGATCTCCTTGGAGCTTTTCTCCCTTATCGTCCACCCCAGATCGGAGACGAAGCCCTTCAGCACCGCCTTGGCCTCCTTGCCGCCCTGCAGATCGATTATGGTCAGGTCCTTGGCGCTGTGCTTGGACCGGAAACATCCGATTATCTCCGAGCCGCGCATCACCAGGCTGCCCATCCCCCCGCACCTCTCCCGCACCTCGTCGTAAAGGTAATGGGCCATGTTGTCGAACTGGTAGAGCACCAGCTCGCGGTCCCCCGCCTTCTTTTCCAGGGTGTCCAGGTCCTCCTTGAGCACCCAGTGCACGGCGTCCCCGCCCTTTTCCAGGAACCCCTTGGCCAGGAAGCCCTCCCTGGTCAGTTCCGACAGCAGGGAGCGCAGTTCGCGCATAGGTATCTCCAGGCGCAGGAAGCGGGACAGGTTCTCGGCGGTGAACACGCCGAAGTTACGGAACAGCAGGCGGAGATGCTCCAGCCTCGCCTCCTTGACCGTGAGACCTGATGACGGCACGAGCGTTATGCGGTTGTTGCGCCCGTAGGCCACGACCGTCGCCTTGTTCAGCTCCCGAAGGGCGTCCTGCGTTCTCGAAGGACCGAGCACGGAGCGGTCGAAGAAGGCCCGCCTGGGCATGGGAAGGTTCCTCTCCAGCATCCTCACCATCGCCTTGGCGTCCTCGCTCAGCTCCCGGCCCTTGGCGTCCCGGAACAATGAGGCGTACTGCATGGTGGTGTACATCAACTGCTCCGGAAGCCCGGTGACGGAGTACAGCAGTCCCTGCTCCACCAGACGTTTCAGGGGGACCTTCACGCGACAGCGGGCGAAGGCCGCCGGGTCCCCGCGGAAGCCGCCGGTGCGCTTCACTCCCTCCATGACGTTGGGGTAGGCCTCCTTGGGCAGAAGCCCGGAACGGCGCATGGCGTAGCGCAGCAGGTCCTCCTTGTTGAACTGGCGGTCGACCCCTCCGCGGGTCCACATGCCCTCCATCCGCACGTACCCGGCGTCCTGCAGCGCCTTGGCCGCGTTCCCTTGGACCTCGTCGGCGGCCACCCCCAGCACCTCCTTGACCCGGACCAGGTCCAGACCCTGAGCGGCCTGGAACGCCAGCATCCGGTCCAGGGCCTGAAGCGCCTGGGGCAGATAGGACGGCTCGTCCAGATCTATCGCTCGTACGTCCACGCACCCACCGGCGTCCCACTTCTCCACGCCCCCCACCACCAGGCCGTCCCGCAGCACCGGGAACACCCATGAGTCCCCGAAACGGGCGTTGGTGTCGGCCCAGCGCGGCTGCGCCGTGGGGTCGTAGAGGCTCACCACGCTCCACTCCTCCCCGGCGGGGGAGAAGGACCTCAAGGTCTCCAGCTCCTCCGGCATCAGGACCATCTCGGCGGCGGTCTCCCCGACGGATATCCTTTCCACGCCCAGCCGGTCCAGGGCATCCTCCACTTCATAGGGCGAGAGACCGGTGCTCATCCTCACCGCCATGACCGGCACCGGGCCGTAGGCGCGGACGAAACGGCGCACCAATTCGTCCGTTGGATCGCCCTGGTACTCCGGGAGGTCGATCGCCAGGTAGTAGTTCTCCCGCGACCAGTCCTCCCCCTCATCGTACCGCCGCACGATGTACATGTTGCGGTCCAGGCGGTCCAGCGAGTCCTTGATGGACTCCTTAGCCTCGGGCATGTCGCGCACCAGCTCGCGCATGCTGGCCCCGCCCAGGTCTCTGATCCTCTGCAAGACCCTTCCGTCCATCTCGTTAGGGGCCAGGGTGCGGTACGCCTTCACGTAGAGGGGCGCGTCCTCCTCGAGGACGTAGCGCACCCGGTTGCGCACGAAGCGCCCGTTCAGCACCCTGCCGCTCTCCCGGAGGTACCTCCATTCGTCCAAGCTGAAGTCCTCCGTTCTTCGCCAGATATCATAGAGCAGCCCCATTTCGCCGAAGTAGCGTATGCACTCCTCTATGCTGCTGAACCTCCGTTCGAGCTTGGACCTCTGGTATCCGTCCACCGTCCTATGGTCGAAGACCTCCGAACCGTGCTTCAGGCGGAGGTGGTCCCTCTTGAGCATGTATTGTTCCCGTTCGCCCACGATGAAACGCCCTTCCTCCAGCGACCCGCCCTCGGTCATCTGCTTGAGCGCGCTGCCCACCTCCGGCTCCGGGAGATGCAAGGCGAAGGCCGCCTCGTCGGCGGTGGCCGGGGCCCAGCAGTCCAGGTGCCTGAGCAGGGCGGCGTCCACCGCCTTCTGCCTGGGAACCCTATCGATCTGCCGGGAGCGATAGGAGAAACGCCCCCTGTCGTAGGCGACCCGGCCCACCAGGTTCTTGGACTCCAGGGAGCGGAGGAGCTTGCCCACCGCCTCCCGGTCCTTTTCCAGAAGCATCTCGAGCTCCGAGGAGGTGTGGGCGACGCCCAGGACCGCCAGGGCCGCCGCCTCGTCCTTTTTGACCTTGGCCTCATCGGCCAGCGAGGCGTAGATCGGAAGGTGCTCCGTCGCCACGTAGTACACGTCGTCCAGGAACACGGAGGATATCCTCCCCTCGGCTAGCAGCTCGGAGGCCCATTGGTCCACCTGCTCCCGGGCCGGCCGGCAGTAGGGGTAGACGCTCCTGCCCTTCTCCCGGAACACGTGCAGGGGGCCGGCGCGGGCGATAAGGTCCAGCAGACCCTGTTTGTCCTCGGCGATGCCCCGTTTCGCCCGGAAGTGGGCGGAGACCTTCTCCTCCTCGAACTGGAACTTCTGTTCGTCGCCGAGCACTTTGGAAAGTACCTTACGATGCAGTTCCCGCAGCAGCGAGGAGCGGTCCTCCATCATCACGATGTCCGATATTCCGGCAAGAACGATGTTGTGCCCGAACGGAGAAGGGATGGGAGTGTAGGGGATGGTGCTCAGCACCATCTCCCCGGACTCCATGGAACGGACGATGAGCTCGGCCTTCTGGATGTCCATCACGTCCTCCAGCACCTCACGATAGGTCTCCTCGATCACCGGCACGGATTCCAGAGAGGCCAGATAGTCGAGCAGGTACTGCGAGCGGACCTGTTGGCGATTCACCGACACCTCCCTCCCCTTGTAATTCCGGAGGATCATGAAGGAGCGGGCGGCCACGTGCCGGAAGCGCTGCTTGAATATCTCCGAATCCTTCACCGCCCTGCGCAATATCCCGCGCATCTCCCCGGAACGTATGAGCCCCGGGACCAGATTCATGTCGATGCGCTTCGGGGCGACCAGAAGGAAGGCGTCGTCCGATATCGACACGGAAACGTTGCACCCCATGCGCTGGGTGAGCAGGAAGGCGTACGTTCGTGATAGAGCATCGTTCACCCGCCGCCCGAAGGGGAAGTGGAAGATCAGCCCGCTGTTCCCCTGGCGGTCCAGGTAGCCTTCGACGAGAAGACGGCGCTGATTGGGTATACCGGCGGCGGCCTGCTGCTCCTTGAAGTAGTGCAATAACGACAGAGCGGAGCCGTGGTCGATGGAGAAGTTGTCCATGAGCCATTGCACGACCTCCTCCTCCGGCTCCTTCAACTTCGATTCCATCTCCCCGCGGAAGCGGGCTATCTCCATCGAGAGGTCGAACGAACGGGGGAGCATCTCCCCGGTCCATGACGGAACGGTCGGTTTGCGCCCTGGCGCGGAACGGACGTAAACGCGCATGCCCTTGGCCCGCACGTACTCGTAGGGCCGCCCGCCTAAAATGAACACGTCCTTGGTGCTGAGTCGCTCCACGAACTTCTCGGAGAGGTCGCCGACCAATCCGCCGCGCTCGTTGAAGACCTTGTACGAGGCTTCCTCGGGGATCGTGCCCAGGTTCAGGAAGTAGATCATGCGGGCGCCCTTCTTCTTGCCGAAGACCCCCTCCTCCGGGTCGTACCACAGTTTGGAGTACACCCCTTCGAAGGCGTCCTTGCTCCCCAGGTAGCGCAGGGTCTGCAGCAGCTCGTCCTCGGAAAGGTTGCGGTAGCAATAGGAGCCGCGCACCATGCGAAGCGCCTCCTCCACCGTCCAACGCCTCTCCAGGGACATGCCCACGAGGGTCTGCGCCAGAACGTCCAGGGCGTTCTCCGGGATGGTGACGCGGTCGATGTTGCGGCGGTGCGCCGCCCGGCAGAGCACGGCGCACTCCACCAGATCGTCCAGGTCCAAGACCATCATGCGGCCCTTGGGCGTTTTGCCGACCGAGTGCCCGGAACGGCCTATTCGCTGCAGCCCTTTCGCCACGCTCTTCGGCGAGCCTATCTGACACACCAGGTCGACCGAGCCGATGTCTATGCCCAGCTCCAGCGAGGTGGACGAGACGACGCAGCGCAGCTCGCCGCGCTTAAGGCGGTCCTCCACGTCCAGGCGGGTCTCCTTGGCCAGCGAGCCGTGGTGGGCCTCGATGCTTTCGATGCCACGTTCCCGAAGCTTGTAGACCACCTGCTCCGTGCCCGAGCGGGTGTTGGTGAATATGAGAGTGGTCTGATGCGCCTGTACCATGTCGCGAAGGCCGTCGTACATGCGGGCGTTGACGATCTCGTACGGCAGCGCGGTCATATCCTCGGTCGGACAGACCACCTCCAGGTCCAGGTTACGCTTGGTCAGCACCTCGATGAGCTCGACCGGCCGTACGTCGCCGTCCTGGCATCCGACCAGATAGGACGCGATGTCCTCGATGGGCGCCAAGGTGGCCGACAGCCCTATGCGGGTCATCGGTCTTTGGCAGAGGTCCTGCAACCGCTCCAAGGTAAGGGAGAGATGCACGCCGCGCTTGGAATCGCATATCTCGTGGATCTCGTCCACGATGACGTATTCCACCTGGGAGAACTTCTCCCGGAACTTTGGTGCCGCTAGAACCAACGCCAGCGATTCCGGGGTGGTGATGAAGATGTGCGGGGGCTTCCGCAGCTGCTTCTGCCTCTCCGATTGGGAGGTGTCGCCGGAGCGCACGCCGACGCGAACCTTGGGAAATTCGTACCCCTTCTGCTTGGCCAGCTCGTTCATCTGGGCCAGGGGCTCCTCCAAATTCTTGTTGATATCGTTGGCCAAGGCCTTCAGGGGGGATATGTAGACGGCGTAGATGCGGTCCTCCAGCTTGCCGTCCTTGGCGTACTTGAACAGTTCGTTGATTATTGAGGTGAAGGCGGTGAGCGTCTTCCCGGAGCCGGTGGGAGAGGACACGAGCACGCTCTTCCGCTCGTGGATGAGCGGAATGGCGTAGGACTGCGGCTCGGTCAGACCATCGAACCGCGAGTCGAACCATTCCGCGATGAGCGGATCGAGCAGGGAGAGCACCTCCTGCTTGCTAGCCCTCTTCTTCACCCTCTGCATATAACTACCTTCGAAAAGCGGATTCTATCTATTGCCGGGTTATAATTACCTTACCATCGGACAATCGAAAGTGATAGAGCGGCATAGGTTTAAGGTGGCCGAAGAGAAAATGGGGTAGGGTGCGGTCGATGAGGTGGTTGACCCTAGGGAAGCAGGGCGTCGGGATTTCGTGGAAGGAATGGGACAAGGCGGTGGAGGACCCGGAGGACATGCTAGCCAGCATTGCCTTGGGTGAGAAGGCCTACCGCGTCTGCATGAGGGCGGCCAAGCTGCCTCCGCGCATGGAGGCCGATAAGACCGTGACCGCCTTCGCCCACATCCTGCACCACATGCTAGACGAGATCGGCGAGGAGCGCCTGCTGGAGCTGCGCTATGTTCTGCAGGAGGGCTGGAGGGAAGGCGCGCCCGGGCTGTGGGAGCCTCCGGAGGAGGTCCTCTGGTCCCTGGGCGAGGACCTGCGGACCGAGCTTCTCTCGCTGCGCCACTGCCTGGAGAGGGTGGTCTCTCCCGAGCTGTTCAGGCTCTGTTGGTCGGCCATGATCGCCGCCGGCCGGCGCATCCCGCTCCGTTCGGCGGAGCTCTCTACCGGACCGTCCTATTCGCTGATGATGCTGGACAAGATGCGCGCCGAGGACCTCCCGCCGTTCCTGGACGATGAGGAGAGGGAGGGCATGGCCTTCCTGCGTTCCGAGCTGATCCTCAGCGACATGATCTTCGTGGACGAGATGGCCTTGGAGCTGATCCAACAGCGGTACATCGTCCGCAAGGGAAGATTGTTCATCGAAGGGGCAACCAGCGGGGGGAGATGGTTCGACCGGAAGGAAGTGCTGACCTGGAGGGAGAAGGCCCTGCGCTCCTGCTCGCTGCTGCTAGCCTTCAGGGTGATGTTCCTGGCCTCGGTGACCGGGGAGAGCGGTCCGTTGCGGCCGTCCTTCCCTGATTAATGTTAAATCCATGCTTCGACCTTGCACTACCCACATGCGCAAGTTGTCCGTGCTGCTCCTGGCCCTGGCCCTGGTCCTCTGTTCCGCCTACATTCCCGACAGGGCGGTCTCGGCCGGCATCAACGGCACCGACATCCTCGGTCAAGTGGTCAACGAGACCGGTTCCGCGTTCCCAGGAGTGGAGGTGCGGGCCACCAACGTCACCACCCTGGTATCCTACAAGGCCACCACCGGGGCCGACGGCAACTACACCATGCCCGCGAACTTCGTTCCGGGGCTTTACAACGTGACCGCCACCTACGTCGATCATTCGGCCAACGTGAGCTACTCGAACGTGCTGATCAAGAGCGGCCAGACCGTACGCCTCAATTTCACCATGAGCGAGGTCCTGTGCAAGTTGACCGGGTACGTCACCAACGGGACCACCCCTATCTATCAGGCGACGGTGACCCTGATCAATTCCGAGCACAGCTACTCCAACGTTTCGGTGAACCCTCTGGGGAAGTACGAGATAGGCAAGGTCCAGCCGGGCACGTACACCGTGGTGGCCAGTAAGGTCGGTTATTATTCCTCCGATCCCATGCCGCCGGTGGTCATGGTCCGCGGGGAGACCAAGGAGATCGATTTCGTCCTGCTGGAGCAGCCGGCCGAGCTTAGCGGAAACGTGGAGTACGACGGGAGCGGTCTGGAAGGTGTCACCGTGAAGCTGTCCAACGCCCTGTTCACCGCCGAGACGGTCACGGACGATGACGGCAACTACACCTTCTCCCAGGTGCCCTCGGGCTCTTACTCCATAACCTTCAGCAAGGAGAACTTCGTGATCAAGACCCTGAGCGTCGGCCTCACCCCCTTCGAGGTCAAGGAGCTGAACGTGGAGATGGAGTACGACAGCGCCAACAACACCCAGACCTTCATTCTGGGCCTGGACCTGGCGCACTCCCTGATGGTGATCGGTCTTACGGTCTCCATCATGGTCCTTATCATCGGAATATACGTCAACTACAAGCTCCGCCGCAAGCCGGAGCTGCTTGACCGCGGCGAGGACTCAAAGAAGGATTGACCTTTTCCTGACCGCGTCCTCGACCTCCTTGAAAAGCGACCGCCCATGCGAGTCCATGGCCACCACCAGCGGGCCTAGGTTCTCGACACGAAGATGCCATACCGCCTCCGGCATGCCCAGGTCCTCCCAATGAACCTCCAGCACCTCCGGCAGCGCCTCGGCGGCCAGCACCGCCGCTCCGCCCGGGAATGCCAGATAGGCGCATCCCACCTCCTGCATCGCTTCGAGCGTTTGGGTGGACATGCCGCCCTTGCCTATGATCAGCCGGGGACGGCAACGACGTATCAGTTCCGGCGCCAATCGATCCAGACGAGCGCTGGTGGTGGGGCCGGCCGCCACCACCTTCCACTCGCCGTCGCGGCGCATTATCGGACCGCAATGGTAGACGGCCGCTCCCTCCAGGCGGAAAGGAAGCTCGCGCCCGGACCGCACCAGCTCCAAGATGCGCAGGTGCGCCTCGTCCCTGGCGGTCAGCAGCTCGCCGCTCAGGGAGACCAGCTCCCCGGCCTTGAGCGAGCGGGCTTCCGCCTCGCCCATCGGGCTGTTCAGCTTGCGGACGCTCAATCGAAGCCCCCCTGGGAGAACCTTACCCGGCCGTCCGGATATATCCTGGCGAAAGCCCTTCGGGCGGCCCAGCAGTTCAGCGAAACGGCCACCGGCAGGCTGGCCGTGTGGCAGTGCGCCTTTTCCATCAGGACGTCGAGGCAGGTGGTGCTCCCGCCCAGACCCATGGGCCCCAGGCCGAGGGAGTTGATCTCCGACAGCAACCTAGATTCCAATTCGGCCAGAACGGTATCCCCGCTCCGGGACCCCAGTCTCCTGAGCAGGGCCTTCTTTGCTAACGCGCAAGCCATGTCCGCGGTCCCTCCGATGCCGACGCCCACCACGGTGGGCGGGCAGGGGCGGGAGCCGGCGTTGACCACGCACTCGATGACGAAGCGCCGCACGCCCTCCATCCCCTCGGAGGGGTTCAGCATGCGCAAGGCGCTCCAGTTCTCCGAGCCGGCGCCCTTGGGCAGCACCGCCAGATCGAGATGGTCCTGGTCGGCCGGTTCGAGGTGCATCGGGGGCATCCCCTCTCCGAGGTTCGAGCCGAGGTTCTCCCGGGACACGGGGTCCACGGTGTTCGGTCGAAGCGGTATTTCCTCGGTGGCCCTGGCCACGCCCTTGCGTATTGACTCGAGGATACGGCCGTCGCAGCGCCCGCGCAGGAAGAACACGGGAAGTCCGGTGTCCTGGCACATGGGGACGGAAAGTTCCTTCGCCCGGTCAACGTTGCTCAGTACGAGCATCAGCTGGGAGCGCGGCATTTCCTCCGTCTCCCTATCCAGCGCGCGGCGCAGGGCGGCGTGCACGTCCGGCGGCAGGCGGCACTCGGAATCCCGGAGAAGCCGGACCACCGTCTCCTCGATCAGCGACGACGGGTACATCTTGCCGTCTGGATTGACGCGGGGGGAATTAATCCTTGGCCTGGTGACGTACCTCTTCAATAGAAGGGAGAGGGCGTCGTAAGGAACTGAAAGAGCCTTACCCCTGCAAAGGCAGGAGGAAGAACTCCTCGTCCAGCTGGAAGACCTTCACCGTATCGCCCTTGCGCTCGAACTTCGGCGGCTTCTTCAGATCGAACACCTTGAAGCTGGTGGGATGCATGACCTGCACCTCGCGGTCGGTTTCGGTAACGACCACCGCTTCCAGGATGTCCTCCTTGCGGCCGACCACCTTGGCGGAGATCATGTCGCTGTTGCTGACCATGAGCCCCTGCGAGGTCTTGAGGTTGGTGAGCTTCGTGGTGTTGGCTCGTAGCGCCCCCACCAGATGCAGCTTGTTCTCGTAACGGACTATGTCGCCGAAGCGATAGGCCGGCAAACGCACCAGGAAGGTCACGCGGTAAAGGTCCTTGCCCTGCTTCTGGGTGACCAGCTTGGCCGTTTCCTTGACCTCGGCGGCATACTGGTCCGCGAGCTCGTGAGCGATGTGCTTGCCGACCACGGACGACGAGAGGATGACGTCCAGGCCTCCCTCCTTGGTGGTCAGCCGGTTGACCTTGGAGATGAAGAGCTCGCGGTTGTCCTTGGTGTGCTCGTTCATCATCTTAAGGATGCGCTCCAGGATCTCCTCGCGCTGGTCCTCGGGCATCTTGCGGTCCCTCGTCCGGATCTGCAAAGTGCCTTCGTAATAATTGCCCATCAGCTTGTTGCATCTGGGGCAAGAGGTGTTCTTGAAGCGGACGATGGTGGTGCGCGCCTCGTTCACCTCCAGACCCTCCACGGTCATGGCTATGGTCATTCCCACGTGGTAGTTGGCCTCGTCGATCTTCTCTCCGTGCAGACCCACGTGGACGGGCTCAGCGTCCTTGTTGATCTGCAAAGCAAGTTCCGTGGCCTTCTCGGACACCTCTTCGCGGGCCTCGATGTCCACCCACTTCCCGTCCAGAAGATAATCGCCGCAATGACCGCACTGAAAGACGTCCACGTGGTCCGGGAGGGAGGTGAAGACCTTGCCCTCCAAGAAACAGGACTCGCACAACGAACGGTACGTCGGACCGTCCGCACCACACTTGACGCAGAAGGACATCTCAAAACCTTACCATCTGGGCGTGCGGAACGCCCTCGACGGTCATTACGCACTCCCGGTCAATATATTCATGCTCGGCGGCGATGCGGCATACGTTCTCGCCCACCAGATTGGCCATGGTGGCCATGGACAGCCGGTTCAGCAGCATCTGCTCGTCCCCGCGGTCACCGCCGTAGAACTCGTCGCTGACCTCCAGGCGAAGCTCCCCCTCCTTGAGCTTGCGACCTATGAGGTCGCTGTCGCAGGCAGCTATCAGCACGTCACCGCCGCGCCTGTGCACCTTCACCCGGATGTCGCTCATCGCACCTGAGTCTAGGGGCATGATGATAAACCTTTCCTCAGTTGAGCGAGGTGAGCTTATAATGGCCGGCCTGCGGCTCGTAGATGTCCCCGCTCTGCTTCAGCTTGTTGATGGCCGTCTTCAGCTCCGCCTCTGTCAAATTGCGGTCGGCGGCCCTCTGGATCAGCGTTATCTCGGACGCTCCCGAGCTGGGGTCGGAGTGCTCATGAATGAGCTGTCGGACCAGCGATATACGGTTCCTCTCGTTGCGGGTGGTGCCGGTCATAAGCTTGTCCACGTCGATGGTCCCCTCGTCGGAGGCCATCTTCTTCAGGTAGTGCTCCACGATCTTGATGGCGCGGTCGGCGTCCTCCGCCTCCACTATCGGAGAAAGGCGTATACGGGCCGACGCCTCCGAAAGACGGATGAATGCTTCCAGCTGCCTTGCCGTTATCGGCACGGACGAGCCGGCCTTCTCCCCCAGCTTCCTGATGGACAGGTACTTGTCGATTATCATCTGCCTGGCTTCGTCCGTAAGCACCGGCGTGTATCGTTTGGCGTAGGCCACGAACTTGCGCATGAACTCCCGGTCGTATATCGGGCGCAGAACGCCGGTCTCCTCCATGATGCGCTGATAGTCGATCCCCTTGATGTTTTCGGGGTTAGGGACGTTACGAAGCTCTCCGCGGACGTGACCTTTGAGGATGTGCTCGGCGATCTTCTGGTCCTTGGCCGCGTTGGGCTTGTCCGTCAGGGCGAAGATGAGATCGAAACGGGATAGCAGCGCCGGGGGCATGTTGATCTGTGTCGCTAATGGCTCAGCATCATCGAACCTTCCCAGCTTCGGATTGGCCGCGCCTAGCATGGAGCAGCGGCACTGCAGCGAGGCGGTGATCCCGGCCTTGGCCACGCTCACCCGCTGCGACTCCATGGCCTCGTGCATGGATGAGCGGTCCTGCTCGGTCATCTTGTCCAACTCGTCAATGGCCGCCAGGCCTTTGTCCGCTAGTACCAGCGCCCCGGCCTCTAGCGTCCACCGCCCGTCCCCGAACTCGTCCTTCACCGCGGCGGCGGTGTTGTGCACAAGAAATCCGTTGGCGACGAAGCTGTGGGCACCCTCGACCGTCAGATCGTAGACGTGCGGCGGCAGGTCGTCATGAACCTCCTTGATGCTGACGAGCCTGCTCAGAGAGACCTCTTTTTTCGATGAGCCAGATGGTGCCGTGAGCACCACGTCTCCGACGGCGGTGTCTGACGCTTTGACCCACCGGTCCTGATGCCCGTTTCGCACCCTGACCATGGTCGCGGGGGTGACACGAACGCTGTTACCAGCGTCGGTCGAAAGTTCCACAAGAAATGAAGGGGTTCGCAGGCGGAACAGGGAAACCACCGGTCGGACATCGATATGACGATCGGCCGACACGGTGGTCACGCCGTTCGCTCGGGTCTCCTGCCTCCATACCCCCGGCTCTATCTCCATCGGGGAGCGCATGCGCGACTCCACGAATTCACCTATGGGCAGCTGTTTCCCATCCACCTCGATGAGCGATTCCGGCGCTACGCACAGGCCGGCCGCCGACGAGCTCTTTCCGGACGCGTAAATTCCGCGGGGGGCCATCTCCGACATGTAGCGCAGGATCTGGCTGTTATGAGATATTATTCCATTAGCAACGAAGATGTGCGTATCCGCAACTTCGATGTCGTAGACGAACTCCTCCTCGCGTTTGACCTCCTCCCGTTTGACGACCATGTCCCAGCTGAACCCGCGGTCGTACCCGCAGAAGTTGCCGTCCGGTCCCTTGTCGGAAGTGACCGCTAGATAGTTGCCCTCGACGATCTTGCTGGCCGGGCGCTGGGCCATGAAGTAGGCGTTCTGCACGAAAAGTGGATGCGTTGGCGTGACCGTGAGCGTTTTTCCGCCCTCGGTGGTGAACCTGATCAGCTTGCGGGGCGAATCCCTCTTCCACACCCGGACCGCTTTACCCTTTTCTATGCGCCCGCGGGTGGTGAAGGTCATGACCTCGAAGTCGGCGTCGGCATATTCGCCGTCGTCCACCTCCTTGACCTCGTTCACCGATAGCCAGTGCTCGACGAGCTCCTTGATGTTCTTCTCGGAGCAGTCCCCCATGAGCACCTTGGCGTCTCCCGTGACGCACTTGGCGACACCGGGGTCACCGACCAGGAGTATGTGGATGTCGCCCCTGATCTTGGTGCCGTCCTCCAGCTGCTTGGCGGTCCCGCCGAACAGCTGCAGCGCTATGCTCTCCTTCACTTCGTCGTACCCGTGGATGGCCGGCGCGATGGAGCCGACGATCCTGCGGAACACCTCGGGGTCCTTGGCCTCCTTCCTGATGAGCTCCTCGTCCTCGTCCGAGATGACGACCTCCTCGTATTCGTGCTGCTCGAACTCCATGGAGACGACGGCCAGGTCGATGTCGAACAACGTCGATTTAATGCGGTCGCCCTTCTGCTGGCTGCGCAGTATTCCGTTCAGCACCACCCTGTCGCCGGGCGAAATGATCCCGGCCATGTCGTCCTCCAGGAAGGCGGCGAGACGCTCGGGCTGAGCCCCGCCCCGGAGACCCTCGGGGGATTCCTGCATCTCCACCTTTTGCGTGTCGACGTAAACCGATTCCTCAGTAAGAAGCTGGAACTTGGTGCTTCCAGCGGTGCGTCCGCACCCTTCCTGCTCCTTGTAGCATTCCATGGGCTCCCGGAAGTACAGCCCTTCCTGCGGTTCCAGTATCCGCGCGGGGCAGCGCATGCATCTGAAAACCCCCAGGATCAGACGAGGCCGCACCTCGGTGGCCTTACGCACCAGGCCTTCCACGGAAATGAGCTTTCCCAGGTCCTCGCTCCTCAAGTTCCTGATCTCTATACGGCTGTCCCTCGGCAGCTCCTTGATGCGCAGATGGATGTCGGCCGTCGACCTGGCGGAATTGGTGAGGCGTTTTATGATGTCCTCGCCCTTCTTCAGCGCCCGGTCCGGGTGGTTCAGGATGAAGTTGGCAAAATCGGGATCGAAGCGGTCGATCTCCGAATAGGTGACGGTCAAGCTCCTCAGCTCGGGAAGCCTGTCAGTGAGCTCCAACAGCTTCAGGCGGTTCTCCTCCGCCTCCAGGAACTCCTCCCATCGCGCGGCAATGTCCTCTTCAGTGTAATCGATAGGCAAAACCATCACTCCGAAATTGAAGGGTAATGACCTAGGTCTCCCTACAGGGGCTAAGGGTATTCCCTACATTGACATTTAGCTTTCCCTCGTCTCGTCCGCAGCTCCCTCCGGGCGTTCGCAATAGTCCCATTGTATGGCCACGACATCTTGGCTGGTCTCGGCGGCCGAGTAACGTTCCAGGAGCTCCTTGTTGAGTATGAGGAACTGCTCCCCCCAGTTGAATTTTGATAGGACCTGATGCGCCTGGTCCTTCTCCCCTACGATGTAAAGGGTGGCGGCCACCGCTTCGGCGCTCGTCAATCGCATGGGCTTGCCCCAGTTGACGGGGTTGGCCGCCAGTAGGTAAGGCAGCGCCCGATGGGCGGCGTCCTTACGAATCTTCGGGAAGTGCTCGATGTTCTCCCAGGAGAGGTCCAGGACGAGCACGCCGTGCGCCCTAGCCCTTTCCGAATCCTCGCGGGAAACGGCCTTTTGGGCGAAGGGGTCCAGGACGAGCACGCCGTACGGAACGGCCTTGAGGTTTTGAAGTTCGGTCGCTAGTTGAAACTTCACCATCTTGCGCGAGGTGCATTTCTTGGGGTCGCAATCCCTCTCGTCGTAAACGTATACCTTGCTCATGCTTCCGGGCCGAAGATGTTGTCGATCCACTTGATGATGTCGTCCCGGGTCTTGCGGTAGACGATCAGCAATTCCTCGTCCGTCCCCCGGGCCTTGCAGGGGTCTTTGAACCCTTTGTGTAGGTAGTCCTTTCCCTTCAGGAAGTGCGGGCATTCTTCCTCCGCCTCATCGCAAAGCGTGACGACATAATCGAACTCTTTTCCGTAAAATTCCTCAACGCTCTTGGAGCGGTGCTCGGAAATGTCAATCCCGATCTCCTTCATGACAGCTATCGCCTTGCGACTCACCCTCTCTGGGTTAAGACCGGCGCTCATGGCCTGGTATCTATCGCTCAACTTGGCGTTGACGTAGCCTTCCGCCATCTGAGAACGGGACGCGTTCCCGATGCAGATGAAGAGGATGGTCCTCTTCGATATGGTCTCCCTAAACCTTCTCCTTGCCATGTGATCGTGACTCCTTGGCCTTGGTGACCGCCCTGCAGTGAGGGCAGCGGGAGATGGCCCAGCTCCCGTTAGCGTCCCGTCCGTGCTTGGAGGCGATTACGCCCTTGATCCCCAGTTTGTACTTGGCGTGGCACTTCTGGCATTCATACTCATAACGGTCGGTGACGGATACGGAGATCAGAACGACGCCGAGGGCCAGTAATACCAGCCAGACGTACCATGCGTCGTTCAGTATCCAACCTATCAATCCTATCGCTGCCAGCAGCCCTCCGGCAATCGCTCGGGGATCGACCTTCGATTTCAGCATTATATGACACCTTGGGGGGTGTCGGTGACGGCCCTTCTCCTTGGACCTTTTCGGGACACCTTATGATATCGTAACTGCCCGGATATCTGCTTCCCCAATATAAGAGAGGGTGTCGATCGCTTCGCCTTAAAGAGATCAGCTTTTCTCTTTACGGAATGCATTTATCCTCGAAGTGTATGATGAGTTTCCGCCACGATGATGATAAACCCAGCTCTGATTGGTGATGAGAGACGGGCGAGCTGAGTGGTAGAATTAATTTTTCAGATAATAAGAATAAAATATCCTGTTCAGCATATTCTATTCGGGATGGAGATGCCGACTGGGTACGATCTGCTGGAGCACAGCCACG
>Ga0209269_1000548_pt1 | contig 33766 bp, 29 predicted proteins | sample MTBAKMMethaMetaG_FD_187455 | JGI IMG/M metagenome (GOLD analysis project Ga0209269, IMG submission 187455) | Enrichment culture microbial communities from Arthur Kill intertidal strait, New Jersey, USA, that are MTBE-degrading - MTBE-AKM (Arthur... | ecosystem: Environmental > Aquatic > Marine >... | reverse complement strand
CCGGCCACCACGCCGGCCTCCCCGCTCTGGGAAGTCCTGCCGTTCGCCGCGCTGGGAATCTTCCTGCTGATGAAGAGGAAATAATCTCTTTTTTGATAATCGGAAAAATTGCTGCTTTTGATGTCTGATCGAAGGGGTGAGGTGTTCACGAACCTCCAGTGCGCGTCCTTCGATCATGCAAAAACATCTTAATCCTTACAAACCAATTAGGACAAAAGATGCCGCCTGTATTACCGTATCGATCTATTGTAAGACGGATCCCCCTCCTGGTCCTCTGCACCTGCATCGTCGCCCTCTGTACGCCGGTTGCGGCCGCGGAGACCGTTGTGCGGGAGGTGAGCCCTGCCGATGCCGAAGGGCTGATCACCGTGACGCTGTCGCTCCACGGCATGCAGGTCGGTGGTGTCACCGAAGTGCTCCCCGAGGGTTTCGTCTATGTGGACTCATCCCTTCCGGCGTCCAGGGTGCAGGTCGAGGGCGATCAGATCTGCTTTTGCGTGATGAACGAATCAACCGTCACCTATCGCGTGCGCGCCTCTGATCGGGGAAGCGGCGAGATCGCCGGGGAATGGTGGGACTTTACGGCCCGGACGAACGGCACGATCCGGCAGTCCGTGATAGAGACCGGCAGCGATGCGGCCACTCCCTCCTCGCCCGGCCCGGGCGTCTTTCTGAGCCTCCTCGGTCTCCTTGCGGTCCCGGCCCTCAGGAGGTGGCGCCGGTGAAACCGATCGCTCTTTTCGTCTGCATCTTCCTCGTCCTCTTCATCGCCCCTGCCCTGGCGGCCCCGGCCGTGGCCGGCGATGCCGACGGGAACGGGCAGGTCAGCGAAGACGAGATCGCTGCCATGGTTCTCGCCTTCCTCGCCGGCGGTCAGGGCACCCCGCAGCTTGCCGAGGTGCAGGATGCCGCCGCCGCATATTGCTCTGCCGCAGATGCCGTCAGGACCGTCACCGATACTTCGGGAGCGACGCACACCGTTGCCGCGACGCCTTCGCGCATCGTCGTCATGAACGGGGAGACGCTGGAAACTCTGCGCTCTCTGGGGGTCGACCAATCAACTGTCGTCGGGATCGACAAATATTCGGCTGAAAGGCCCTCCTTCTTCCCGGAGTATGCCAATACGACGGTCATCGGGAGCATCTGGTCGCCCGACTACGAGGCGATCGTCTCCCTCGATCCCGACGCCGTGTTCCTGTATGCGACGACGAGCAAGGACGCCTGCGACGAGATCCAGAGCAAACTGGAGGCCTCGAACCCGGATCTTCAGGTGTTCAGATTCGACTGCTATCAGCCCGGAACATATGCGTCCGAGATCCGCGCCCTCGGCACCATCTTCGATCGGGAGGCCGAAGCAGAGCAGTTTGCAGTATTTTACACCGGCACCCTCGATACGATCTCGGCACGGGTATCGGGTATCTCGGAGGCTGACCGGGCGGGCGTGTACCTGGAAAACTGGAAGGACTACAAGACCGGCGCCGCTGGTTCCGGCTACGAAGAGAAGATCCTGATGGCCGGCGGCCAGAACATTTTCTCCGCCCTGCCGACCGAGTATCCGGAGATCGACCCCGAGGCGGTGATCAGCGCCGATCCCGACGTGATCGTCAAACTCATCGGTGCCGGTTCCTATGATGTCGGCGGCTACGACAACGAGGACGTCGCCGCGATCCCGGAGATCTATACGCCGCTGACCGAAAGGCCGGGCTGGAGTTCGCTTTCCGCCGTGAAGAACGGGAACATGCACCTCCTCCACAACGACATCTTCGGCGGCCCCGAACATTTCATAGGCGTCGCCTATCTGGCAAAATGGTGTTATCCTGAAGTCTTCGCCGACCTCGATCCGGTCGCGATCCACAGGGTCTACCTGAGAGACTACCAGCGCCTCTCCCTCGACCCTGCAGACGACATCTTCACCTATCCGTGATTCCATGCCTGACACAGACCTGCGATCAGCGTTTGCCGCGGCAAGAAGGAAGAGGGCTCTCTTCCTTGGCGGGACGGCGCTGGTCATCATCCTTCTGGCCGGGGTGGCGGTCACCCTCGGCAGCGCTGACCTCTCTGTAGCCGAGGTGTACCTGGCCGTCTTTGCCGGGCTGTTCCCGGGCCATTTCGTAGCAACCGATACGGCGATGACCATCGTCTGGGACTACCGCCTGCACCGCGTGCTGATGGCGATCGCTGCCGGGTTCGGGCTGGCGATTTCCGGTGTGGTGATGCAGGGGATCCTCAGAAACCCGCTGGCGAGTCCTTTTACCCTGGGAATTTCTTCTGCAGCGGCAACCGGCGCCTCGATCGCCATCGTGCTCGGTGTCGGCGTCATCGGCGGGGATTTTCTCGTCGTCGGCAACGCTTTCGTCTTCGCCCTTCTCGCCGCCGCCCTCATCTACGGTATGGCCAGGGTCAGGGGCATGGGGGCTGAATCGATGATCCTTGCAGGTATCGCCCTTATGTACCTCTTCTCGGCCGTGACCTCCCTCCTCCAGTACATCGGTTCTTCTGAGCAGGTTCAGGAGGTGGTGTTCTGGATGTTCGGATCGCTTGGCCGCTCGAACTGGCCGAAGGTCGGGATCATCGCCGCCATCCTGGCAGTATCCACTATCTATCTGGTGTACCGGGCCTGGGACCTCAACGCCCTCGCCGAGGGGGACGATATTGCGGAGAGTCTGGGCATCCCGGTAAAACGCTCGATGACGGTCTTCATGCTCATCGCTTCCCTGATCACCGCCTCGATCATCTGCTTCACCGGGACGATCGGGTTCATCGGGCTCGTTGCACCCCACATCACGCGCATGATCGTCGGTACCGATCACCGTTTTCTGCTGCCGGCGTCCGGGCTTGTGGGGGCGCTCCTCCTCCTCGGCGCCGACAGTCTTGCCAGGACCATCCTTGCCCCGACGATCCTGCCGGTGGGGATCATGACGGCGTTTCTCGGCGTTCCGTTCTTCATCGCCCTGTTTCTGCGCGGGAGGGGTGAGTGATGATCAACCTCTCGGTCAGGGATCTCTCCTATGCGGTCAGGGACCACCGGATCCTCTCCGATATCTCTTTCGACACCGGGAGCCCGGCTCTGGTCGGGCTTGTCGGCCCGAACGGATCGGGCAAAACCACCCTGATTAGATGCATCGACGGTATACTCAGGTCGGAAGGGAGCGTTTCCCTCGATGGCGACGAGATATCTGCTCTCCCGAGGATGGAGGTAGCGCGGCGCGTCGCCTACGTCCCCCAAGGGATAAGGAACAACTCGACAGCGACCGTCTTTGATGCAGTGCTGATGGGTCGCCGCCCCCATCTCTCGTGGAGCCTCGGGAAAAAAGACGAGGAAGAGGTGGTCCGCGCGCTGGAACTGCTCGGCGTCGAGGACCTGGCTTTCAGGCAGCTGCGCACCCTTTCGGGAGGGGAACGGCAGCGCGTGATGATCGCCAGAGCGTTGACCCAGGGGTCGCCGCTCCTCCTGCTCGACGAACCCACGAGTGCCCTTGACCTCAGGAATGCCATGGAGGTGATGGAATTGATCCGCCGCCTCGCCGTCGACGAGGGGCGGCTTGCGATCATGGCGATCCACGACCTCAATCTGGCCGCCCGCTACTGCACCGGGATTATCGTGCTCTGTGGTGGAAAAATCGTTGCGCAGGGCCCTCCGGCCGAGGTCCTCACGCCTGAGGTGATTGCCAGGGTCTACGGGGTGGATGCGGTGATCGAGCATCGCAACGAGATCCCGTACGTTTTCCCCCTCAGGCCGATGACGAAGACCTGACCGGAAAAAAAATTATTTTTCTGCTTTCCCCTGCTTTTTTACGCCCTCGATCGCCGCCTTCACCGTCGCCTCGTCCGCAAGATAATAGTGGCGGATCGGCCGCAGGTCGTCGTCGAGCTCGTAGACGAGTGGGATGCCGGTCGGGATGTTCACTTCTGCGATGGCGTCGTCGGGGATCTTGTCCAGGTGCTTGACGAGCGCCCTGATGCTGTTGCCGTGGGCGGCGATGAGCACACGCTTCCCCTCCTTTAAGGCCGGGACGATCGCGCCCTCCCAGTACGGCAGGAAGCGGGCGACGGTGTCCTTCAGGCACTCGGTCGCCGGGAGTTCCTCGGCGGTGAGGGCGGCGTACCTCCGGTCCTTGCCCGGGTGCCGGGCGTCGTCGGCATCGAGGGGCGGCGGCGGGATCGCATAACTCCGGCGCCAGACGAAGACCTGCTCGTCGCCGTACTTTTCGGCCGTCTCGGCCTTGTTCAGGCCCTGCAGTGCGCCGTAGTGACGCTCGTTCAGCCGCCACGAGCGCTCCACCGGGATCCACATCAGGTCCATCTCGTCGAGAGTGATCCAGAGGGTGCGGATCGCCCGTTTCAGCACCGAGGTGAAGGCGCAGTCGAAGGTGTATCCCTCGCGCAGGAGGGTTTTACCGGCTTCATGCGCCTCGGCGATCCCTTTTTCCGAGAGGTCGACGTCGGTCCATCCGGTGAAGCGGTTCTCCTTATTCCATATGCTCTCGCCGTGGCGTAAGAGGACGAGTCTGATCATGGTATCTGGAGAGCGTGTGCCCGCAGTGCTCTTATGCCTGACGCATGGAGGCAAGCCTTAACAGTATTCCTGCCCCATCTCGATCGCATGACGCATTCGACGCTCCAGGTTGCGCTTGATATTCTTGAACTGCACCGCGCCGTCAGGATCGCAGAGGAAGCGGTCGCCGGCGGCGCCGACTGGATCGAGGTGGGCACCCCCCTGATCAAGAGCGAAGGGATGGCAGCGGTGCGTCAGATCCGCGAGGCCTTTCCCGGCCGGGTGATCGTCGCCGATATGAAGATCGCCGACACCGGGACGGTCGAGGTGGAGATGGCGGCGAAGGCGGGCGCGAACATCGTCTGCGTCCTCGCCGACGCCGACGATACGGTGATCGCCGAGTGCGTCCGGGCGGCCCATCTCTACGGGGTGCGGGTCATGGCCGACCTGATCAACGTCGCCGACCCGGTGGCGCGGGCACGGGAGTTGGCAGACCTCGGCGTCGATATCGTCAATGCCCACGTAGGGATCGACCAGCAGATGATCGGCAAAAGTTCGGTGGACCTCCTCCGCTCCCTGGCGGGCGAGGTCTCGATCCCGCTTGCAGTCGCCGGGGGACTCGACGCCTCGACGGCGGCGCAGGCGGTTGCGGCCGGGGTCGATATCGTCATCGTCGGGGGCTGGATCGTGAAGTCGAGCGACGTGGAGGGTTCGGCCCGGCGGATCAGGGCGGCGATCGACGATCCGTCGGTCGCCCCGCCTGCGAAGCGGAGCGTGGACGAGGAGATCAGGGCCCTGTTCCTCCAGGTCTCGGCCCCGAACGTCACCGATGCGATGCACCGGAAGGGGGCGATGAGCGGGCTCATTCCCCTCACCTTCGGGGTGAAGGCCGTCGGCCCGGCGGTGACCGTCCAGGCCTTCCCGGGCGACTGGGCGAAACCGGTTGAGGCAATCGACCTCTGCAAACCCGGCGACGTCCTGGTGATCAACAACGACGGCGCCACGCACATCTCCCCCTGGGGCGAACTGGCGACCAGGAGTGCGATCAACCAGGGGGTCGCCGGCGTGATCATCGACGGCTCCGCCCGCGACGTCGACGACATCAGGGCCCTGAAGTTTCCCCTGTTCGCCCGCGCCTGCGTCCCGAACGCCGGGGAGCCGAAGGGGTTCGGGGAGATCAACGCCGAGATCGCCTGCTGCGGTCAGCAGGTCAGGCCCGGCGACTGGATCGTCGCGGACGAGAGCGGTGCCGTCGTCGTCCCGAAAGAGCGGGCCTACGAGGTCGCCCGCCGCGCCCTCGAGGTGAAGAAGAACGAAGAGAGGGTGCGAGCTGAGATCGCGCGCGGCAGCACGCTTGCCCGGGTGCAGGAACTCTATAAGTGGGAGAAGAAGTGACCGCCCCCTCCCGCAGTGCCTGAACCGGCCTTCCCTTTTTTGTTCCTGCCCCGCCATACTCTATCGGGTTGTTTTCATGAAGATCTGCGCACTACAGGGAAGCCCGCGGGGCATGGGGAGCAGGACGAGAAAACTGGCGCGCTGGGTGCTCGACGGCGCCGCGGACGCCGGGGCCGAGGTGGACCTCATCGACCTCACCGACCTGCGGATCACCCCCTGCATCGCCTGCGACAGTTGCAGCCTGGACGGCGCCTGCGTCTTCGAAGACGATTTCAACGCCGTGTACGCGCGGATGACCGATGCCGACGGCCTGGTCCTCGCCTCGCCGGTGTACATCGACGGCGTCACCGGCCAGATGAAGATCTTCATCGACCGCCTGGCCGATGCGATCCACTACCAGACCTGCGCCGGGAAGTACGGCTGCGCCGTCGCCACCACCTGGGGCTCGGGCGGCGACGCGGTCGTCGCCTACCTGAACCACGTCCTCAACTACCTGGGGATGTTCGCTGTCGGTGGGATGAGCGTCGCCCTCGGCGACGATGCCGAAGCGATCTACGGGGCCGAAGAGGCGGCGCGGGATATCGGGCGGCGGCTTGCAGAGGCGATCCGCACGCGCCCGTCGTACCCGGAGCAGGAGGCGGAGATCGCGGATAACCGCGCCTGCTTCGCTGCCATCGTGCGTGAGAACCGGGACTGGCGCCCTGAGGAGTATGAGCGCTGGGTCGAGATGGGGTGGATCAGAGAGGAGGAATAAAATTCTTCGCCGCTTCATGCGGTCCACCCCCTTCTATCGCGCGCGAGGGCCGGCCGGTCCGTTCTTTTCTGCATCTCATCGGGTCGCGGTCGCGTACCGGAGGTCACCTGTTCCGGGTGTACCGGGATACAAGATCCGAAGGTGGAACAGAAAAACTGTCCAAACAGAGCCCGATTTGCATAATATTGAATCTAATTTGAATTGTTCCGCCTGTTCCGCCTGTGCCGGGTAAAAAGCAGTTCGCACGTTTTCGTGCAGGCATCTCCCTCGCGCGCGGTACATGGGTGTGTCCCGGATCATAGGCTTTCCTCCCCTGCACCTTACTGGTACTTCGAGAACTGTGGATCGTTTTCATCCTCTCCCGGTAATTCGCGAAAGTTTTTGAGGAAGCCTCCTGGAGGTCAAATCATCAACGTCCCTTCGCGCCTTCGCGTGAGATGTTTTCAACATACCACAGAGGGGACGACTGCCCCCTTACAATGGTTTACCCGCGTTTCCTCTCTCCGCCGGGGGCTGGCTGCCCGCTGGTCCCCATTAGGATCACACGCCTTCGAAATAATCCAGATCGATCTTTTTGATGGTATAGCACGTATGTGCTGAAACACCCACATTGTGGGCGATCATCAGATCTGCCAGTATCTTTCCGTCGATCAGAACCACTTTCTGCTCGATTCTGGTGACGTATTCTCGTGCTTCATTGGAGAAACTGGACGTAGTAATGAATACTCCTTTTTTTGCCCTATTTCCTGCAAGACTCCCAACAAATGCCTGTATGATTGGCCTCCCAACGGTCTTTTGCCATCTCTTTGCCTGAATTGCGATAAAGTCCAGCCCGAGACGGTCTTCCTTAATGATTCCGTCTATTCCGTCATCACCGGTCCTGCCGATCGCCTTTCCTGCATCGGCAATTGAACCGCCATAGCCCATTGCGACAAGAAGATCGACGACCAGTCTTTCAAAAAAATCAGGTGGGCACTGCATGACACGGGTGATCACTTCCTGTGTCAACTCCTTTCGGATCTGCTCGTAACTGGCCTCCAATATCTCCTCGGGTGTCTGGTCTAATTTTTTCGAGATTTCATCTTCGGGAAATCCTGTTTTTGATTTCTGCGATATCCCTGCGGAAGAGGTATATTTTTGGAATTCCGGGAACTGACTGAGGTACGCATGGTCTATTCGTTCCAGGCCTGATGTCAGAACTTCAAGCCCGCGTTGTGTGATTAAAAGGACACCTCTTGATGGTTTTTCAATACATCTCGATTGCGTCAGGTAGGCAGTTGCCCAATCCACGCGGTTATCAAGGACACGTTGCCTCCCGCTTGGAAGACGTTGATCGCGTTCAGCATCAGATAACTGAAAATGTTCGGCTATCGTGTCGATGATCTCTTTCCGTGGATGATTCGTCTTGTCTGACAGGGTTTCAAGAATAGGTCGAATGAGAGTTTGAAAATCCGGAATTGCCATTCATGATGGTGTGTACCTTTATTCTACATATGATATTCGAATAAAGGTGTAAAAAAGAAAAATGATAGGGTGCTCACGCAAACAGTTCGGCGCCGAGCAGTTTTCCGCCAGCTTCCAGCACCTTTCTGATCCCTTCCTCGACCTTGTCCACGCGGAGGATCAGCACCGCCCCTTCCTTCCCTGAATAGGCGTAGCTATATTCGATATTGATCCCGGCCTCGCCCAGGATCCGGGCGATATCGAAGAGGCCGCCGGGCTCGTCCCGCATGGCGACGGCGATCACGTCGGTGAACGAGACCATGAAGCCGAGTTTGGTGAGCGTCTCGTAGGCCGCATCAGGTTTGTTCACGAGCGCCCGCACCACGCCGAACCCGTTCGCCTCCGCGATCGAGAAGGCGAGGATATTGATCCCGGCCTCTTCGAGGGCATGGGCGATCGCCGCAAGGCGCCCGGGCTTGTTCTCCGAAAAGATCGAGATCTGCTTGATGATATACTTCTTCTCTGCCATATCAGTACACTCTCCGGTCAATCACTCTCTTCGCCTTCCCCTCGAACCTGGGGAGCGTCCCCGGCGCCACGAGTTCCACGTCCGCCGCCACGTTCAGGGAGTTCCTCAGGTCGTGGGTGACCTTCGCCTTCACCTTCATGAGGTCGGTGATCTTGTCGGAAAAGGCGTCCCGGCTCATCTCCACCCGCACGAGCATCGAGTCCAGCGCTCCCCGCCGGTCCACCTCGATCTGGAACGCCGAGCCAAGCACCTCGGGGATGCCCATCAGGGTGTGCTCGACCTGTGACGGGAAGACATTGATCCCGCGCACGATGAGCATATCGTCGACCCGTCCCTGGATGCGCATGATCCGCGGCGAGGTCCGCCCGCAGGCGCAGACGGTATCGTCGAGCATGGTGACGTCCCCGACCCGGTAGCGGATCATCGGAAGAGCTTCCTTTTTCAGGACGGTCATCACCAGCTCGCCCTTCTCGCCGGGCGGGAGCTGCTCCCCGGTCTCCGGGTCGATGATCTCGGGGTAGGCGATATCGCCCCAGATATGGATCCCGTGCTGCTCGGTGCACTCGGTGAACATCGGCCCCGAGAGTTCGGAGGTGCCGTAGATGTCGAAGACCCTGATGCCGAGCGAGTCCTGGAGCTGGGTGCGCATCCGCTCGGACCACGGTTCGGCCCCGAGCACGCCGACCCGCAGGTTCGTGTCGTTCTTGATTGAGACCCCCATCTTTTCGGCCGTCTCGCCCAGGTGGACGAGGTACGACGGGGTGCAGGCGATCGCCGTCACATGCAGGTCCTGCATCAGCTCGATCTGCCGCTCGGTGTTTCCGGTGCCGATGGGCAGCACCGTCGCCCCGATCCGCTCGGCGCCGTAGTGGAGACCGAGCCCGCCGGTGAAGAGGCCGTAGCCGTAACTCACCTGCATCACGTCGCCCTCGCCGAGACCGCAGGCCGTGAGCGACCTGGCGACGGAGACCGTCCAGGCTTCGAGGTCGTTAGCGGTGTAGCCGACGACGGTGGGCTTGCCGGTCGTCCCGGAGGAGACATGGTAGCGCACCAGTTCGTCCTGCGAGGCCGTGAATATCCGGTCCGGATAGTTGTCACGCAGGTCGCTCTTGTACATGAAGGGGAGCTTTGCGATGTCGGCGAGCGACTTGACGTCGTCGGGGTGGACGCCCGCCTCCCGCATCCGCTCATGGTAGAAGGCCGAGAAACTGTACAGCCGGTAGACGAGCATCTTGAGCTGGCGGTACTGGAGCCGCTTCAGGTCTTCGGGCGGCATCTCCTCGATGCGGGGGTCCCACATCCTCACCAGATCGCCCCCCGCCGGTCGATCACGCGTTTCGACTTGCCTTCGAAACGCGGGAGGGTGCCGGGCTCCACGAACTTCACCGTCGTCCGCAGGTTCAGTGTCTCCCTGATCGCCCTGTCCACCTTCTTCTGGAGCCGCTGGAGGTCGGCGAGCTCGCCGGAGAAGTAGTTCCTGTTGATCTCCACTTCGATCGTCATCTCATCAAGATGATTGATTCTGTCCACATAAACCATATACTGATCGCCGACTTCGGGAAGGGAGAGGAGGGTGTGCTCGATCTGCGAAGGGAAGACGTTGATGCCCCGGATCACGAGCATATCGTCGGCCCGGCCGGAAAGGCGGGCGATTTTTTTGCCGCGTCCGCACGGGCAGTCGTCCGTGAGGAAACGGGTGATGTCGCCGGTCCGGTAACGGATCAGGGGCATTGCTTCCTTGACGAGGGGCGTGATCACCAGTTCGCCGGTCTCGCCGTCGGGCAGGCGCTCTCCGGTCGCCGGGTCGATGATCTCGGCGAGGTAGCAGTCGTGCCAGATATGGAGCCCGTCCTTTTCCTGGCACTCGAAGGCGACGCCCGGCCCGAACATCTCGCTCATCCCGTAGCTGTCGTAGGCATCGACGCCGAGACGTTTTTCCAGCTCCGCCCGCATGTTCTCGGACCAGGGTTCGGCGCCGAAGGTGGCGACCCGCAGGGTATCCAGGGACGCCCCCATCTGCTCGGCCACCTCGACGAGGTGCAGGCCGTAGCCGGGCGTGCTGTTGATCGCCGTGACCCCGAAGTCCTGGATCATCTCGATCTGCCGTTTGGTGTTCCCGGTGGAGCTCGGGATCACGGTCATCCCGATCCGTTCGGCCCCGTAGTGGAAGCCCAGGCCGCCGGTGAACAGCCCGTAGCCGAGGATGTTCTGGAATATGTCGTCCTCGGTCAGGCCGACCATCGTGAGGTTCCGCGCCATCAGTTCAGACCAGGTGTCGAGGTCCCGGCGGGTGTAGCCGACGACGGTGGGTTTGCCGGTCGTCCCTGAGGTCGTGTGTATCCTGACCACATCATGCATCGGCACCGCAAAAAAGCCGAAGGGATAACCCTCTCTCAGGTCTTTTTTCGTTGTGAACGGGAGTTTTTCGATGTCGTCGAGCGTCTGTATGTCTCCGGGTGCGACCCCCGCTTTTTCAAACGCCCTCCGGTAGAACTCGACATTCTGAACCTGGCGCACCGTCCACTTCAGCCGGGAGAGCTGCAGCGCCTCAAGGTCGTCCCCCCCGATCGTCTCCATTTCCCTGTTCCAGAACATATCTGCACAATCCTTTTCGCTCCGCCGGCACTGCCGGCATGGCCGGCGGATAGTGTGTAATGGTTGGTCGCAGCCCGCCAATAACCTTGTCATGCTCTGACATGGCGCGGCCGTTCAGGGCGCCAGACGCGGATCGGTTTTGGCTGCCGCAAGAGCGAGGATCGCGCTCTTTTCCTTGTCCTTGATCTCCAGCATGATGTCGGTGTCGTGGGGGTGGGACGCCGCAAGGAACGCTCCAAAATGCGCGAGGTCGATGGTGCGGGCATGGGCCCCTCTCCGTGCCCCTCCTTCCTGCGAGGAGTAGTCGGTCATGGGGGTGCCGTCGGTTCCTCTCCATGTCCGTGCGCAGAGGGCGAGGGCCGCCGCCGTCTCCTCGCCCGACGAGTTGCACTCGTGGTGCAGGGTGTCGAAGAGGACCGGGACGCCGCAGTCCCTGCTCAGGGCGCAGCAGTCTGCCAGGGTGTAGAGGCGGTCGTCGTTCTCGATCACGAGACGCCGCCGGATCGCAGGTGAAAGGTCACGGTAACGATCGAGAAACCGTCCCATCGCAGATTCTCTGTCCCCGTAGACCCCGCCGACGTGGACCTGGATCTTCGCGGTGGCGTCCATGTCCATGGCGTCGAGGACGGCGGCGTGATACTCAAGCTCCCTGACGCTCCGCACCGCCACGCCTTCGTCAGGCGAATTGATCAGGGTGAACTGGTCCGGGTGCATGGAGATGCGCATCCCGCTCCCCCTGATCAGATCGCCGATCTCCATGAAATCCCCTGCAAACTCCCCCTGCCAGTCGAGATCGTTCACCGGGTGGGAGGCGAAGGGGATGAGGTCCGAGGTGATCCTGAAAAAGAGGAGGCCGTGATCGATGTTGAACCCGAGGGTGCGGGAGAGGCAGGCGAGGTTTTCCCTCACGGTCGAGCGAAACCGCTCCGGGCTCCACGACCGCAGCCTGAAGGTCCGGGCAGACGTGCACCCGATGCCGATGTTCACGCAGGGGTAGCCGATCCGCATCGGTCGCTCCTCAGGCGGGCGGTCTGTGCGCGCCCCGTTTCGGCATAAGCCTGGGGTCTTCGAAGGCCGCTATCATTGCCACCAGTGCACTCTGTTCACGGTCGGGAAAATCGATGAGGATGTCGATGTCGAGGGGCCGGGATAGCGTGAGAAACGATATGAATTGCTCGGGTTCGATCGTGAGGGGAGGGGCGTCGCCTTTCGCCGGCAGGGAGAACCTGACCATGGGCAGGCCGTCTTCCTCCTTCCATGTGCGTGCGCATGCGTCGAGCAGATCGGCAACAACACCCTCATTTCCGGCATGCTGATGGTCATAGACGACCGGGACGCCGCACCGGTCGGCGATCTCCCGGCATCGCTCGACAGTCCAGACATCGTCGTTCAGCACGGCGATGCGCTTTTTTATCTCTGCCGGGGCGGCGTCGAACTGTTCGTAGAACGTCGCCGGGTCGCCTGGCCTCGTCAGTATCCGTGCGTCCTCTCCGAGGCCCATGGCCCCGAGCACCGTCGCCGCGTATTTGTAGTAGCCGGGATAGGACCCGGGGCCGGCGAACGGCACGCCGGGCTGCATCGCGATACGCATTCCCATCTCTCTGACGAACGCCCCGAGGGCAGCAAAATCGGCCGCAAATTCTTCTGCCCAGTCCAGTGTGTTCAGGGGATGGGCAGCATACGGCACAAGGCCGGTATCCAGTACAAAGAGGTGGAGGCCGGCCTTCCTGTTGAACTCCAGAATACGTGCCAGACATGAGAGGTTCTCCGCAACCGCCCATATTATTGCATCTTCGGAGTAGGCGGTGATATCGAAAGTATGGCCTGGTGAACAGCCGATGGAACGGTTGGCACTGCAGTAGCCTACTTTCATCCGTGAACCCAGATGTGGTCGTCTGCCCACTATAAAAACGATCTCATTTCTGCAGTTTGGGTATGCTCGCTCTGTGAAAAACTCGTGCAGGCCAGGAAACGGACGCAATGACATGTTTCCTGACTTTTTCATCGTGGCAGGTGTGGTCCTGCCTCCTGCGGCGGTGTGTCTCCATCCGCGTCATGAACGATCCGACGCCAAACGATGATACCCTTAATACCCGTGAGAAAAAATATATAAAGCACCATTTCACCCGTTCGGACCACTTCGGGTGGATAAATCCGCATCCTGGATGGAAATACCATGAGCGATAGCAGCCAGATCAACTTTGACGAGGTAAAACTCACCAAATACCGGGAGCTCACCGAGACCGGCAGCCCGATCTATCCGGCCCACTACGAGCGAAAACACACCCTCGCCGAGATCAGGGAACGGTACGCAGAGATCGGCCACGACCCCTCAGAAGAAGAGGTCTGCACCGCCGGACGGATCTACATCATCCGCCACCACGGCAAAACGGTCTTCATCGATATCGGCGATGCCTCGGCCCGTATCCAGCTCTATATCAGGAAAAACGACGTCGGCGACGAGGCTTTCGAGTTCATCAAGAAATATCTCGACGCCGGCGACATCATCGGGGTGACCGGCCGGGTCTTCAGGACAAAGATGGGAGAGATCACCATCTGGGTGAGCTCCTACTCCCTGCTTGCGAAGTCGGTCTGCGCCATGCCCGAGAAGTTCCACGGCCTGAAGAACACCGAAGCACGCTACCGCCAGCGTTACCTCGACCTGATCATGAACGAGGAAACCAGGGAAACCTTCCGCCTCAGAAGCCGGACGATCGCCGAGCTGCGGAACTTCCTGAACGGCCGGGATTTTATGGAGTTCGAGACCCCCACCCTCCAGGCGGTCTACGGCGGGGCGAACGCCCGGCCCTTCATCACCTACCACAACTGCCTCGAACAGCAGCTCTTCCTGCGCATCGCCCCCGAGCTCTACCTGAAGCGTCTCGTTGTCGGCGGCTTCGAGAAGGTCTACGAGTTCTCGAAGAACTTCAGGAATGAGGACATCGACACCCACCACAACCCCGAGTTCTCGATGGTGGAGATCTACGCCGCCTACCACGACTACCTGGGCATGATGGACCTCACCGAGGAGATCATCGCCGACCTGGTCACCCACGCCCGCGGCACCACGACCGTAACCTTCGAAGAAACCGAGATCTCCTTTGCCCGCCCGTGGCGGCGGCTCACGATGGAGGACGCCGTGAAGGAGTACGGCGGCATCGACGTCTATGCAACTCCGCTCGACGAACTCGCCAGGATCGCCGAGCAGGAAAAGATCGACAAACGCGAGGCGGCCCATACCCACGGCGACTATCTTCCCCTCTTCTTCGACCACTACTGCGAGGAAAAACTGATCCAGCCTACCTTCATCTACGATTTCCCGGTCGAGAACTCGCCGCTCGCAAAGCGCCACCGCACCAAACCCGGCTTTACCGAGCGGTTCGAGCTCTTCGTCTACGGCATGGAGCTGGCAAACGGCTTCTCCGAGCTGAACGACCCCATCGACCAGAAGGAGCGGTTCGAGGAGCAGGACAAAAAGCGCCGCCTCGGGGATCTTGAGGCGCAGATGATCGACTACGACTTTGTCAACGCCCTCGGCTACGGCATGCCTCCGACCGGCGGTGTCGGCATCGGCATAGACCGTTTAATTATGCTGATCACCGGGAACAACTCCATCAAAGAAGTGATCCTCTTCCCGTCCATGCGGACTCCCGTCCGGGGCGATGAGAAGAAGGAAGAATAACTTTTTTCTGCCCGCATCCGGGCTGCCGCAAGGCATAAGAACTCCTGCATCCCCTCACGGATATAACCGCACGCATCGGGGTCCGGCACCCTCCCGGGCATACATCTGTGCAGACCCGAAGGGGCGGGGATGTGATCAGAATGGAATGGTACAGCAATCTCGATCTCTCGATCCTCATCGTCGACTCTGAGCTCCATGCCGAGACTGCCGGGGGTGTCGCTCTCCGCCAGATCATCGAGATCCTCGGCGACCTCGACTTCAGGGTCATTGAGGCGCTGACGGTGGAGGACGCCCTCTCCATCTACCGTTCGGTCTATCCCGACATTGCCTGCGTGCTTCTGGATTGGGACCTCCAGCCTGAATCGGCCGCATCGGCCGGGCCCGTCGAGATGATCAGGACGATCCGGAAACGCAATCGAGATCTCCCGATATTTCTGTTCACCAGCAAACTCGCCGTCAACGAGATCCCGCTGGAGGTGATCAGGTCGATAGACGGCTACTTCTGGAAACTGGACAACACGCCGCGGTTCATCGCCGGGCGCATCGAGGACGTCACCGGTGACTACCTGGACCGGCTCCTCCCTTCGTTCTTCGGAGAACTCGTCCGCTACACTCAGGAGTACAAGTATGCCTGGCACACGCCCGGCCACACCGGCGGCGTCGCCTTCCTCAAGTCGCCGGTGGGCAAACTCTTTTTCCGGTTCTACGGGGAGAACACCCTCAGGTCCGACCTCTCGGTCTCGGTCCCGGAGCTCGGGTCGCTCCTCGAACACACAGGCGTGGTCGGCGACGCCGAAGCCGACGCCGCCAGGATCTTCGGGGCGGAACGGACCTACTTTCTCACGAACGGCACCTCGACTGCGAATAAGGTCGTCTTCTCAGGCTGCGTGCAGCCCGGCGATATCGTCCTCGTCGACCGCAACTGCCACAAGTCGGTGATGTATGCGATCATCATGACCGGCGCCGTTCCGGTTTACCTGATCCCGACCAGGAACTCCTACGGGATCATCGGCCCGATCCATGCGGCCGAGTTCGATCCCGCCGTGATCCGGAAGAAATGTGCGGACCACCCCCTCATCGCGGATGAGGGCCAGACACCCAGGCTCGCCGTGGTCACAAACTCCACCTATGACGGCCTCTGCTACGACGTGGAGGCGATCATCGAGAAACTCAGCGGCACTGTCGGCGTCCTTCACTTCGACGAAGCGTGGTACGGCTACGCCCGGTTTCACCCCCTTTACCGCGGACGCTATGCCATGACCCCGGTGTCCGCCGCACCCGATAGGCCGGCGATCTTCGCCACCCAGTCGACGCACAAGGTTCTCGCCGCCTTTTCCCAGGGCTCCATGATCCACTTCAGGGACTCGCAATGCCCTGAAGAGGCCAGGATCGATCCTGACGGCTTCAACGAGGCCTTTATGATGCACACCTCCACCTCGCCGCAGTACAGCATCATCGCCTCCCTGGACGTGGCGGCGAAGATGATGGAGGGCGACTCCGGCACCGTTCTCATCACCGACACCCTTGAGGAGGCGCTGATCTTCCGCCAGAAGATGGTCCAGCTCATGGCGCAGGTGCTCGAGGACGAGGAGGCCGGGAGCAGGCGCTGGTGGTTCCCGGTCTGGCAGCCCGGTGTGGGGCAGAGCCAGTACGCCGAGCATTTTCTCACCCTCAGGCCGAAAATGCACGAAGGCGACGGGGCCGAACTCCGCCGACACCTTGACTACTGGACCCTCCGCCCCGGCGACCCCTGGCACGGTTTCGAGGGGATCGAGGTGAACTACTGCCTCCTCGATCCCCTGAAGGTCACCGTCCTCACGCCCGGGATCGATCCCGACGGCCTGATGGAGGTGTGGGGCATTCCGGCCGCCATCGTATCCAGGTTCCTCCAGGAGCGGGGGATCGTCGTGGAAAAGACCGGGTTCTACTCCTTTTTCATCCTCTTCACGATGGGGATATCGAAAGGGAAATCGGGCACCCTGATCGCCCAGCTCTTCGAGTTCAAGGACCAGTACGACGCCAACGCTCCCCTCGATCAGGTGTTCCCGGAGATCGTGAAGACATACCCGCGTATCTACGGCGGCCTGGGACTTGCCGACCTCTGCGACGCCATGCACGCCTACCTGAAGGATCACGGGATCGCTGAGATCCAGAAGAACGTCTACGCCCGGATCCCGAGCCCTGCAATGACGCCTGCGGAGGCCTACAGGCGCATGGTCGCCGGGAACGCGGAGAAAGTCCGGCTCCAGGATCTCGCCGGCAGGACCGCCGCGGTGATGGTCGTGCCCTATCCCCCCGGCATCCCGATCTGGATGCCCGGCGAGATCCTCTCCGGCGAAGACCGGGACATCATCGATTTCCTCCTGCTCTACGAGGACTTCGATGCCACCTTCCCGGGTTTCGAGACCGAGATCCACGGCGTGATCCGCGACCCCGGCGACGACCGGAAGGTCTATTCAATCCTCTGCCTGAGAGAAGATTGATGAAGATCGTTGCGGCGCTCGGCGGGAATGCGATCATCAGGTACCGGGAGAAAGGAACCGCTGAGGAACAACTCGGCCATATCGATGCTGCGGTCGCTCCCCTTGCCAGAATCGCCGCAGCTGGCCACGCTGTCCTGATCACGCACGGCAACGGTCCGCAGGTCGGCGACATCCTCCTCCAGAACGAGTGCGCCAGGGACGCTGTCCCCAGAATGCCGCTCGACATCTGCGGGGCTGAGAGCCAGGGCATGATCGGCTACATGATCCAGCAGTGCATGCAGAACCGTCTCGGGGCCGGGGTGCCGGTGGCGACGGTGCTCAGCCGGACCCTCGTCGATCCCGGCGACCCGGCGTTTGCCAAACCCTCCAAAGCGATAGGGCCGTATTACTCCGGTGTGGAGGCCAGGGCTCTTACCGCAGCCGGGGGGTGGGCGATGCGGGAGGAGGAGGGCCGCGGCTGGCGGCGGATCGTCCCGTCCCCCGACCCCCTGGAGATCCTTGAGATCGAGACGATCAGAACGCTCTTCCATGCAGGAACCGTCGTCGTCGCCGGCGGCGGCGGGGGCGTCCCGGTGATCCGGAAAGACGGCCTCCTGAGCGGGGTCGAGGCGGTCGTCGACAAGGACCTCGCCGCCGAACGCATCGCCGCCGGGATAGGCGCCGATCTTCTCCTGATACTCACCGACGTTCGGGGTGTCTTCTCCGGGTTCGGCACAAAAAATGAAACCCTGCTCAGGCGCCTGGATGCCGCCGCAGCGCGCCGCCTCCTTGCGGACGGGGAGTTCGGGGAAGGCTCGATGGCGCCGAAGGTTCTTGCTGCGGTGCGTTTTGTCGCAGCAGGCGGGGGCACCGCCGTGATCGCCCATCTCGACGACGCTGAGGTCGCCCTCGCCGGAGAAGCCGGGACGCTCCTTACCGCCTGATCGGGCAGGTCATGCAGTGCGCCCCGCCGTACCCCCCGGTTGCGTTTTTCAGGCTGATTGGCGTCATCTCAAGCCCCTCGGCATAGACCTCCCTCTTGTACGGGAAAAATTCCGCCTCCGTCCTGAGACGCCGATAATCTGCCTCGGCCCTGGCGAGCAGGGCGGCGTACATTCCCGGTCGCGCCGCCTCCTTTTCTTTGAGCCTCGCCAGCATTACGGGAGCGATCTGTCCGGTGTCCACGGCGATCGCCTCATGGTCCCTGACACAGAGGAAATTTGAGGCATAACAGAGCTGTTCGAGGGTCGTGACCGGGACAATGGAATACCCTTTCTCTCCCAGATAACCGCTCAGGGTGGTCTGTGTCCCCTCCTCCGGGTGGTAGCCCCGGCCCTCGCGGACAAACACCTCGACCCGGGCACGGTCGAAGAGGGCGGGGTTGCCCACGGCGACGCCGTCGCCTGCGATATTGCAGTAGGTGTCGAGGTGCATGCTCACCATATAGTCCCGTCCCCGGATCAGGGGGTGAAGAGGTTCATGGACGACGGCGACCTCGTCGAATCCCGTGCCCCGCATCAGTGCGGCAATGCCCGTCATGTCGGTCCGGGCGCCGCATCCGACAAGGGCAAAATCGCCTGCAGGGATAAAGTCCCCGCCCTCCATCTTTCCCTCCTCCACGCCGGCGACCGGATCGGCGCCGAGTGCGCAGAGGGCGAGGCGTGTCACCTCGCCCTCTCCCCGGCGTTCCCGCGTCGCCATCCGGCCCGTCACAATCCCCCTGTCGGTGCAGACCTGCTGATCGCGCATGAAATAGAGATTGTGCATCGTTCCCGTGAGGGTGACCTCGGGGCCTCCCTTTTGCGCCCCGAGTATGGCGACCGAGAGGAGATGGCTGCTGTCCCGCCCGGCAGGAGGGGGATCGGCTCCCGGCATCCTGTGCTCTGCAGAGGCTTCGAGCGCCCTCCTGATCCCGGGTATCTCCCCGGCCCTGTTGAGAATGCAGTCCCGGAGACGGTGGATCCTGACCCCGAAATCCTCGTGCAGCACCTCACAGAGCCGCCGGTGCTCCCTCTGCGCCGCCCCGAGATCGAAAAAACGTTCGTAAAGATGATTTTGTGGAGACAGGAGGGCGAAAAAAACCTCTGTTCCGGGCTCATGGACGAGCACGTCACGCAACCGGTGCCACTCAGCCTTTGCTCCTGCCTGCATATCCAGAACGGTGTGCTCCTGCATCTTCAAGCTAACCCGGCTCTCCGCTGACTGAATATCGATCCATTCATCTATGGGAAAATGCCAGATATGATAGATCAACCGCCGAAAACCGGTGCTGACAGTGTAGTTTAACCATGACCGAAGATGCGCGTGAATGGGTGACGGTCGCCGGATCCGGGGGACACATCAGGGCAACCCGGACTACCCTCACGATCCGGAAGGGGGCGGGTGAAGAGCGCTACGATGTCGGCAGGGTCGGCCACCTCATCATCGTCGGCGGGCATACCATCCATACCTCCGCCGTCGTCGCCCTGGTCAGGGCCGGGGCGGCCATCTCCTTTTTTGACGCCGACGGGTTGCCTGCAGGCCAGATCAATCGGTCCAGTCCGCAGGACGCCGGAAGGATCAGGGCTGCCCAGCAGAAGGTATCGGGGCACTCCGTCGCCCTGATCTTTGCTCAGGCAAGCATCGACGCGCGTATCCTCGCGATCGAGCGTTATGGCAACGCTCACGGCTGGGACCTGCTGTACGAAGGAGAACTGGAGTTTCTCCACCGGTCGCGCGAGGAGCTGTCCTTTCTCATCAGGATGGAGGAGGTCAGGCGACTTCACAAACTGGTCACCGACATGTATTATGAGATCATGGCGCGCACCATCCCCCCCGAACTCGGCTTCAGGCGGCGGATGAAGAGGCCCCACACCGATCCCGTCAATGCCATGCTCTCGTTTGGATACGCAATCATCTATGGGTCGGCAGGTATGGCGATCTCGGCCGCAGGGCTGGATCCCGACCTCGGCGCCCTGCACGAGGGGTCCGGGGGCCTGATCTACGATGTCATCGACGGTTTCAAGCCGGCAATGATCGATGAAACGGTCTTCTCTCTTGCGCGTGGAGGGGTTTCTTCTCACGACTACGAAACAGGCGATCGGCGCTGCTATCTCTCTGAAGATCTCATACAAAACCTGCTCGACGGCATCCGCCGCACCCTTGACGACGGGCCGATCAATGCAGCCGTGCGGGACTATGCCCACGCCATCCTTTCGGGAACAGAATTTTCGCCGGTCTATTGACAGATTTCCCGGCAGATGCTGAACCCCGGATAACTGGAGAGGGGAAGATTCTCGATCTCCAGATCCCGTATCACCACCCTCGGACAGTTGTAGATCATCGCCACGAACTTTTCCAGCACCGCATCGTCTCCGGTTGCGTCGATTTCAACCGTTCCGTTCTGGAGGTTCCGCACCGCCCCCCTGATCCCGAGGTTCGTGGCGATCTTTTTCGTGCAGGCCCTGAAGCCGATGTGCTGTACCTTGCCGGCGACGCGCACCCTGATCGTCCTCATACCCTTCCTTCCTGCAGAACCCGCATGACAACGTCCAGTTCATTGAACACTTCATCGCGCAGATCGTCCTGCCTGATGTTTGTGGCGGCGTTCACCGCCATTCCCATGATGTCCCGGCTCTTTTTCTTTTCGCCGCTGCTATGGAGGGAGAGTGCCAGGTCGCAGAGGACATAGACTCTTCTGGAGAGGGGCCTGATGATGCTCGCCTCGTCGAGGCCGAGGAGGAGGATGTTGTCTGCCGCCCGCTCATGGCCGGCGTCTCTGAAGAGCAGGAACAATTCAAAGCAGTAACGCGCGCGCTGCGCCCGGTCGGAAACCCCTTCTATAAGGTATTCAAGAGAGGAGATGTCAGGGTGGGAAGAACCTGAATCGAGCACCTCCTCTGCCGCTTCAACCAGGCGCCTGAACGCCGGATCTTCGACGGTTTCCCCGACGGGGATCCCGATCTCCCTGAAGATCCGTTTTCTGAGGATCTCGTCCTCAATGCTCCCGACGACATCGATCCCCTTTTTCCTGTAGGCCTCGTTCTTTTCTGCGGCGGCCAGCATAAGGTACATCTGGCAGATCCCCTTCTTCACCAGCGCGGAGACGACCGGGATATGGATCTCCGCCGTCAGGTCGTCGGCCTCGACGAGAAGCCGCTCAGCGTCTCCCCTCTCACCGGATTTCACCGCGATCGGGACAACCGACAGGAGCATCGATGCGCGGTCGTAAGGAAGAGGAATTGTGTTTATGCCGGCATAGATGCTTTCCATTACATCCTTTGTCCTGTCGCCGTGGGCAACCAGATTGAAGGCGGCAATGAGGGAGTTCACATAATCTGCCGGATCTTCTATGGCCTCTATCAGCCCGATAACCGCCGCGATGTTCTCGTCTCTTGGTTCGATGGCGTGGAGGCTTACCAGGGAGAAGACCAGATGTTTCCGCACGATCCCCCCCATCTCGGGGTCCACCGCCGGCAGGAGATCCATCGCCTCCCCGAAACATTCGTATGCCTCCTCACGGTCTACCTTTGCCATGAGTCCTGCAGTGTCGGAGAGGATCAGGGCCTTTTCGTGGGGGATCGTCAGTTCTCCCACACCTTCGTGGATGTTACTGAGGACGCTCCAGCCCCGTTCGAGATCATGTATCCTGAGGTAACCCTCCGCGAGCGTGCACATCCCTGAATATCTGGTATAGGGGTTTGCGATCTGGAGGAGGAGCGACTTTGTCAGGTCCATCACCTCAGGCGCCCCTTTTGCATATTCGAGACGCTGGAGCAGAAGCGCCATCATCTCATACGGATCGGTGGAGGCGAGATCGTCGATGTACGGTTCAAACTCTGCGGCGATCCTCGCCACCATGGCATCTCGCTCGACCCGGCTCCTGATCTCAAGAATAAACATCACGAGGGGAATGGCGTAGTAGGGGTTCCTGGTGCCGGTCAGGTATTCGGTGATGATGTCTATGCCGCGGGCGATCCTGATGGAGTAGCGCCGCTCGATCACGGTGTCGCCCAGGATCTCGTTTGCCCGCCTGAACACTGCAATTCGGTTCTCCAGCAGGTTCCTGCTCTCCGCGGTGAGGGGTTCCTCCATCATCAGGCACCCCACCCTGATCAGCCCCTCGATGATCAGTTCGTTGAGCTGCTGCCTGAGGGAGGGATCGTCGATCTCGCCTGCAACCTCATAGGCGTTTTCCAGGGCGTGAGGCGCGATCTTGTCGATACCGTACTTCACCATCCCTTTGACGATATTTCCGGTGGTATAGAGGCCGTATTGCTTTTCGAGCAGAGGGTCGGTCCAGCCGCGCATCCGTTTCAGGAGCGTGAGGTCGCCCTGGGAGACGGCGAGTTCGGCCGCACGGTCGATGACGCTGCAGAGCGCTTCCGACCTGATCTTCTGCACCCTGATCTCGCACGTGAGGCCGACGGCCCGCTGGAGATAATCCCGGTTCTGGTGGGAGACCCCGAAATCGGCCATGTTTTCAACGATCCGCGAGACGGCCGCCCCGCTGATCTCGCGGTTGCTGATATGGCGGGCGATCTCCACCAGGTACGAGGGGTCCAGAGAATCGATGAATTTCCGTTCGATAAGGAGATCGATCGCCAGAAGCAGTTGATCGTCGCGGTGGCGGTGCAGGCCGGCAAGTGCGACGATGGAAGAGATGTGGTGGATGATCTCCCCGAAACTGGTGTTTCTGGCGATATCCGCGATGCTCCGCTGGATCAAGCTTTCCTTTGTCTCGGTATCCATCAGTGCGAAGACCCGGTCCCTGATCTGGTCGACCCGGTCCCTCAGCACGCCGGCGCTGACGAGCATGACCGAGGTGTCCCAGAACTGCGTTCCGGCCTGGACGATCTCCGCAAATGACGTGATCTTCCCGAAGATGTCGACGGCGTGCGAAAACGCCCCGCGGCTGAGCATTGTGTGAACGAGCTGGAGGTAGATGGCAAAGGCACGCGGCCCCGAGACCGCATCTCCGATCAGAGGGACGATATCGAGGAGGAACTTTGTCTCCCCTGTCCGCGCCACCACTGCCGTCCCGGCCCTGACGATCTCTTTGATCTGGACCTCGTCCTCGGGTCTGAGGCGAGTATTGAACCTGAGCGCCGCCTCAAGGTAATAGGGGTCGCCGTTGCGCTCCGCGGTCTGCAGGAGCTCGCCGATGATCGCCTGCAGGGTGAAGGGATAGGTCCGCTCCACGCTTTCGAGCATCGTGATCGCTGCCCCTTTGTCGCTGGCCCGGTTGATCATTTCGGCGGTGAGGGCTGCTGCGACCTCTGAGAACTGCGTCTCGGGCAGGTGCTCGAGTGTTTTTAAGACGGCAGGGATATCTGAGATCTGCGTGCTCAGCGGTGACTTCCACGTCTGCGCCACGATGGCGTTGATCGAGGCGATCCTTCTGATCTTCTGTTTGATCTCAGCGGCACTCTCCAGCGCCAGAATGAGGGTTGGGAAGTCTCGTTTTGCGACGCCTATCCGCCCGATTGCCCTGGTGACCTCGCTCTGGAGCAGAGAGCGTTTTGAGATGTCTCCGATCCCCTCGATAAGCCTGAGGGCCTCGGTGAGAAGGGATGTGTCCCGGATCGTGATGCTCCAGACGATATGGAGCGGGACGATGTCCATCAGTATTGCCGACCTGTACTTTCGGAAACTGATCTGGTGGAAGACCTCCATGCCGGCGTCGACGAGATCGGCATCGGCGCGGTCCACGCCTGCTTCGATGAGTTCTTTTGTCACCTCGGAGAGGATCATCGACTGAGAACTTTTCCGGTCGAGCGACTCGGACAGGTCGTAGATCGCCTGAAGCCATGCCCGGTCTTTTGTCTCGATAAAGATCTTCGAAGCATGGAGTATATGATCGTAGATCTCGTTTTTCGGGAGAACGGCAGGCAATTTTGTCAGCTCGGGATGGTTTTCCCTGAACGCCATCTCGATGACTGTGGAGTGGATCGCCTCCAGCAGTTCTTTCTTTTCTTTTCGCTTTGGTATCTGTGATATATCATTCAGGAGCAACTCGATCTCGCTTTGCTCCCCCCGCGCCACCACTGTTTGTATTTTCTTTAAAATATCGGCTTCAGTTTCTGGCAAGGCTGTTCCTACCTGAATATAATCCTACAATAGTTAAAAAAGTTTCTCTATGGTGTCTCAAAATATTCTATAAGATACAACGAATTAAGAGTATTTTTATCAATTGAAAGGGTTTGGTCAGGGCAATAGATAAGCGGCGCCGGAAGAGGGATTAAATATCTAAAAATCAAAATAAAAATTAAATAGGAATGTTTTATTTATGGCTGGCGATATCGGGGGCCGATGCTTTGATCCCATTCATGATCTCGGTGAAGAATGCGGTGCTGGTTTTTTCATCTTCCGCTTCGATGATGACCCGCATCATCGGCTCGGTTCCTGAGGGGCGGACGAGTGCCCAGGCTCCTTTCCGGTTGATCCTGACCCCGTCCCGGCAGTCGATCTCCTCTCCCGCATATCTCGTCTTCAGATACTCGACGACGCTCGCTGCGTGTTCTGTCCTGAGTTTTTCCTTGATGATGTGGTAGGTCGGCATCGCGTCCAGAAGATCGGTGAGGGGTGCACCCGCAGCATGGAGCAGTCCGACCATCATTGCGGCGGTCATGCCTCCGTCGCGGCAGAACTGGTGTTCGGGGTAGATGAGTCCTCCGTTTCCTTCGCCTCCAAAGGCAACGGGGTTTCCGGATGCGATAAGTTCACGCATCCGCCTGGCGACATAAATGCTTCCGACCGGGGTGAACTCCACTGCACACCCGGTTTCTTTTGCCACCTCCCCGGCGATCAGCGAGGTGGATACCGGGGTGACGACGAGCCCTCCGGTATTTTTACAGATGAAATCTTCGATAAGACCGAACTCCCTGTTTTCCTCGACATACCTGCCGAGGTTGTCGATGAACACCGCCCTGTCGGCGTCGCCGTCGTGGGCAACCCCGAAGGCGGCGCCGGTCTCCCTGACCATCTCGGCGAGGGGCGCAAGCCCCTCTGGACTCGGCTCCGGGAGACGGCCCGGGAACCGACCGTCCATCTGGCCGTTGATCGTGTGGACGGTACATCCCAGTCTGGACAGGATCTGCGGCGTGGTCTCGGCCGCCGGACCTGAACCCGGGTCGACGACGACGGTCATGCCTGCCCCGATGCCTGGCGGGAAATAGTCCACGATGGCGTCGATATAGGTCTCCCTGAGGTTCGGCTCGCTTTTCTTCCCGCCGACCCCGTCCCACGGCACGGTCTTGAACGATCCTGAGAAGAGGATCTCTTCGAGCTGCAATGTCTCCTCATCTCCCATCTCGGTGCCGTCGGGCTCGATGATCTTGACGCCGTTGTATTCGGGGGGGTTGTGCGAGGCGGTGATCATCGCCCCTGCGTCAAAATGATCCCTGACGATATATTGCAGCGCGGGGGTGGGCAGGATGCCGCAGTCCACGACGTCGCATCCTGTCGCCATCAGCCCTGCCGAAACGGCGCATGCAAGGGCCTCTCCAGAGGTCCGCGTGTCTCTCCCGACGGCGATCCGCCCCTTCCGCATTGTTCCGAGCGCCTTGCCGATTCGCATCACAAGGTCCGGGGTCATGTCTTTGCCGATGACGCCCCTCACCCCGTTTGTTCCGAACAATTTTTTCTGTACGCGTTCGTTGCCCATGGTCTTCCTCAGTGTTTATTGTGGACTTCACTCTTAAGCCGGTCGATTGCCTGGCTCATGGCTGCAAAGGCCTCCTGGCGGTGCTCTGCGAGGACGGCGAAGTAGGTGATGTCCTCGCCGGCGTACAGCCGCCCTTTGCGGTGGTGGAACCGGGCGCCGATGACACCCGGGGTTTCCCTGGCCTCTGTCTCAAGGTCTCTGATCAGGGGCTCGATCGCCGGAGAGAAGTCCATGTAATCGGTCCGCTCGCTCCCGGTGATCTCCCGAACAAGGCCGTTGAACGAGAGGATGCACCCGGCTCGCTCCCCCGGGCAGGAGCGCCGCAGCTCCCTGACGACGCCCTGCATCGTCTGGAACTCTTCGAACCGGTCGAGGTGTTCGATCACCTCGGCGGGAGTGGCCGGGTTTCGGAGGACGACCCCATCTGATTCAAGGTCGCCGATGACCACCCTGGGGAACGGGATGGTCTTGAACCCCTCGATGATGCAGTACTCGGTTCCGGCGTCGCAGAGTTCGGTCAGGGCGGCGGTAAGTTCGGGCGTGCTGCTGATGGTCACCGTTTTTTCCGCGTCGATCCCGACGGATCGCCGTGCGCCCGCTTCCGCGTAGAGGGTGGTGTCCTTCCCCTCTTCGACGGCATATCTGTCATGGCCGAGGTGTTTGATTGCGGCGACGCTTCCCTTTGTCTTCAGTTCTCTGATCAGTCCCACGATAAACGTGGTCTTGCCGGTATTGGATCTGCCGACGATCTGGATGATCCTCATTCCTTCTCACTTCCCTGATTTTTTCTTCGCTCTTTGAGGAGTTCGGCTGAAGATCGCGAGACTCTCTTCATCACCGCGGCGACCCGGTCTTCGAGGTCGATCTCCTCGTCGATCTCAAGGTTCGTTCCTTCGATTTCCATCAGGAACCGTGCAACCTCGCTCGACTCGAACAAAATGTCGTCGAGCTCTTCGGGTGTGAAAAAACCGCAGAGGGAGCCGTAGAAGAATGTCGCCCCCGCCATCTTCACCTTGGACCTGAAGGCGTTGCGTGCCTGGTTTACCGCCTGCGGCGTGTAGGGCTCGGTCATGAACGGGACAAGTTCGGGCAGGTGTGCGCCGATGAAGGTCATCTCAGTCCCGCTTGTGGTCTGGAAGTCTGCGCAGAGGCGGGCGATCGCCCACTCGCGCGCCGTGAAGTAGGTGTGTTTGCGCAGGAACTGGTTGATGCGGTGGTAGGTCGAGCCTTCGACCTTTTTGAACTTCCGGTATTTGTTGATCTCGTCAGAGCGGTCTGCCGGTTGCCCCATTGTATCGTACCGCATTTGTTTTTCTGGGTATCAACATTACCGATATGCTCCCGGGGTTTTGCGTACGCGCTGAAGTCCCGATCCGGGTACCTTACATAAACCATATCCTGGTTTATCGCCCTCTTCCTCCGGGGGTCGCCCGCGGAATTAATCTGCCATCTTTGAGAGTAGTTGGAAGAATGGTGGCTTTTTTGCTCCATGATGTCGGGACGTAAGTTCACTCCAGATTTTTCGACCCGGGTTGGGCGGATGCGCGGTGATGGCTTTCTGGGTTTTGTGGGGGGTCGGCGCCCTGGCTTTGTGGGGGGTCGGGGACGTGGCCCGGGCAGATCCCACGAATAATTTTTCATGGTGGTTCTTCGCTGTTTCATGCGGGTAAACCCCGACACCGTAATAATGCTGTTTCCTCACGCGAAGACGCAAAGGCCGCGGGGAAACAGGAGCCCTGATTACATCCTCGCACCTTCGCGTGAGATCCTCGTGAAAACCCGGCGGGTATCAAGAAACGCTCCCCACATCTTCACAGTCTGTCGTGCAAGGCCACTCTCCCCCTACATATTTGCGTGGGGAGAAGTTAGGCGAAGATATTTGACCGCCCACACAAAGGAGCGATGAGCCAAAGGCACTTCTTGCTCCCGGGCGCCGGTGGTGGGGGTACCTGACGCGCGCACCCCTGACTCCACCTCCGGGGATTCGAGTGATGCGTGATCTCTAAAACACAAATATTCGCGCGCATTAGGGGTCGCCTCAGGAGTAGTGCCCCAGAAAGTCATCCGGGACTCCATTGAGAGGAGGGCACGGGATGCGATGGAGTTTCGAGATGCAGGTCCCTTCCTGAAAGAGCATTTCAATAAAGCCGGCGGGAGCAGCAGCGCCATCCGGAAGATGAAAAACCAAATAAACAGGGGTGACTCGTGCCGCCGCCAACCCTGCCTGGCTGCTCGGAGCAGATCTGTATGGCGGGGTCGGCGTCTGCCGTGTTTTTTTCTCCGGCCCTGTCCGAAAGATGCTTCTGCCCTGATCATATTGTTCTGGCGACGATTTTTCCCCCTGTTTTTCGAGCGGGTGTGGCTGAGTCAGGGGTATTGTGTTGCTGCCGTTTGCCGAACTTGCGGATCTCCGGATCCCCTCATTTTTACATATAGCATCATATGGTTTATGTTTCGTCTGGTTCCCTGATCGGTCCATTTGTTTTTGAAGATTTATTGCGCCTTCTGGAGAAATCTGTCCGATATTTTCTCTCCGATAACTTCTCCTGGCGGTTCGGGCGTTCACTTTCTCCCCGCACGGCTCCGCCTTATGTGCTATCCCTCAGATGTTCATTCACGGGGCTTCAATCCGCCATTGAATCCCCTGTCTCCTAAACCTTTGTGGAATGTGGGTGAGCAGAAACCTGGTCCCTCCTTTACCTGGGTGATCCTCTCCGCTGTTTCTCCTGGAATCGGCGGGGTGGCATCCTCTTGCCTTGCTTTTGTCTGCCGATGCTGTTTTTTTTCATGCCTGTTCGGGTGCGTCTCTGGAATATGCGTAATCAGTTTTATCCGATCGGGCATGATGTGGGGCTTCGGCTCGGGCATACTCGATGAAATGTTTTTCATGTAGATCTCTTGCCGACAGATATTGCTCGTGGGCCCTCGCCTGCGATTGATGGTGGGGGGCAGAGGACACAAGGGGGGATTGCTCCCCCTGCCGCCGGACACTGCCGAACGAATCCGGGGTGGGCGGTGGCTCCGCCCCTGCCCCGCGGGCCTGGGGGCATCTCGCGGCCGGCATATGGGGATTTAATTGGGTCAAATCCCGGGTGTCGGTTTTTATTTTCTCTGAATCTGGTGTGCGGGTCCCATCCTCATTCCTGTGGCGGGATTGTTTATCTCGGCGTCTCGTAGGTCCGGTCTCTATCTAAATGGGCGGGTCGAAATCTCCCGGTGGTAGGTTTCGGGGGGCTGCGCCTTTTCTATCAGGAAAGGATTTGCGCGGTGGTGTGCCTTGTATGGTTTATGTGGCATTTGCTCTGATTTTTTTGTGATGCCGGCGATCTGTTATTTTCTGGATGCCTCTTTTTTGTTGCAGTTTGTAACTCGGGTCGGGTTTGATCGGGGGTCGGGCACATGGTGGGGCGAACCTGCCCCTGTGCGGGTCTGTTGTATATAAAGGATCGTTGTGGATGTGCGACAATCAATTTTTCCAGAGAATCGATGCTGGGTCCCGGGTTGCCCTCGATATTCCTATTCCTGGCCGTTTAAATCGGTGGGATTGCGTCCCTTTTCCGGTGCCGGGATTGCGGGATAAAAACGGTTGGTAGGTTGTGTGGGCCATATTTTTCATTGGTGTGTCTGATTTCTCTCTGGTCGTGTCCGCGATAATCACAGGCCGAATTTTTCATCTGTCAGGGCGTAATGGGTGAGTGCGTGGCAGTTTTTACAGAGAAGGATGCACCTGTCTATTTCGTCCCTGTGCGTTGAAAGGGTGCTTCCTGAGATGGTCTTTTCCTTGCTGGCGGGATCGGCGTGGTGGAGGTCAAATATTGCTGCGTTTGTTCCGTCGAATGAGATCCCGCACTTCTGGCATTTTCCCCCTTTATAGGTGATGATCTCCTCTCTGTTTTTTCGTTGCGGCAGCAGGTTTCTCCTTACATATGTTTCCTGGTTGTACTGGCGGATTTTCTCGTTATTTTTTTGCCTGTACTGGCGGTCGTACTCTTTCCGGTCCTCCGTACTTGAGATGGGGATGTTCTGTCTTTTGTTGTTTCTCTGCACGGTCTTCTGTTGTTTTTGCATGAATATATCGTTACGCAATTTTGTCGCCAAATGTATATTCTGCGACAAAGTTAAATACGGCGAATACAGAGAAAATAATTGATGAAGAAAGGCTATTTTTCAGAGTGGCTTGATCAGTTCGAAATCTATCTCAGAATGAGAAATTACTCCCCCCGGACCATCAAAAGTTATGAAGAAACGGTCAAACACTTTGCCCGCTATGTCTGGCTCTGTCGGCATGGCGATGCCGATCCTTCCTCTTTCGACGAGGATGTATTCGGTGCCGCCGGCCTGGACACGAAGGTGGAAGTGTCTACGTCGATGGTGAACAACTACCTCTCCTGGCTTGCTGAGCGGCGCTCCTATAAGCCCCGGACCCTGCGCCGCATGATCTCCTCTCTCTCGTCGTTCTATTCGTATCTCTATGCTCAGGGGGTGGTTCAGGCGGACCCTATTCCTGGCGTCGAGCGTCCGAGGGTGAAAAACCAGGAGCTCAAATATCTGAAGCACAGTCAGGTAATTCGTCTTCTCAGGACTATAGAAGACGATACGGACCGTCTGGTGGTTCGGCTGATCTATGCGACCGGCGTCCGCGTCTCAGAGCTCTGCAGCATCGATATCGGGGACATCGATTTTGAGGAACACACCATTCGCGTGAAGGGCAAAGGTGACAAAATCCGGACGGTGTTTGTCGACGAGGAGACGCTCGCGGAGATCGAGGGCCATATCGGGAACAAAATTATGGGTCCTCTCTTTGTCGGCCAGCAGGGTAAAAACCTCTCTCCAAGAACCGTTCAGCGGATTTTTCAGCGCTATGCTCCGCCCGGCATTACTCCTCATAAAATTCGTCATTCGTATGCTTCTGAACTCTATCGCCGCTCCAAAAATCTCAGGGTGGTCCAGGAAAACCTCGGTCACTCCTCAATCAAAACGACTGAGATTTACCTTCACACCGATCTCGATGAGCGTCAGGCCGTGTATCGGCAGTACTTCCCGCTCTCCAACGGGGGTGGAGAGGGCAAATAAACCGTATGTTGCTATATGTGTGCGCGCCTGCGATTGACCGGGGGGATCGGGGGGTGGCACCTCCCCTCCACCATTGGGCCGCAGAGCCGCCGTCAGGATCTCCGCAAGCGGGCGCGGGGTGACCGGGCCCGGGTGCCCTGTGCGTGCATGAAGATCCGGTGCCCTTCATCGGGTAGACCGGGGACGATGCGTTGTGCGTCCCGCTCACGCTGTTGACGATCCTATCCTCGTTTTTCTGTGTTGCGGCGTCGAAGCCAACCAGATAACTCCGGGCGGTCCTTCACCGAAAAGAGCGCCTCGTACGCCGGGGTGCTGCCGGTGATGGGGAGGCCGATCGCGTTCCGGCCGGGAACAAGTGTTTTCTTTCGCATCTGCGCGGCCGGGTCGTCGTCGAAGGCCGGGGGCACGGACGCCGGTGCGACCGCATGGATACACATGCCGTCAAGCGGCAGCACCTGGTCTTCCGTCTCCATCGGCACGTAGGTCTGCTCGACGGAATTGAAGGGGGGGGATCGGATATCCACTGGTGTTTACGTCGGCAAAGATCGCCGCCGTGTCAAAACCCGGTGCAGGGGGTGGGGCACCGAGACGAAGTTCCATCCGGCTACGAGATCGAGCGTCTCAAGATCGGGCCACTCCATCTCGTAGAGATATATAATGGGGCTCTGGTTCCTGTCGTCCTTCCGGACAATCGTGACCGTTCCGGGATCGGTGCATATGGCCGACTCCAGTCCGGTGTGATCTGGTCGGAGATATTTTTGGTAATGCGGGCCGTCGCCTTCCTCCCCTCCCGCGATGCCGGTCTGGGCGTCCCTTGCTCCCGGTATCTCCCTCTGTTTTATTAAATTTCCTGCTCTTGTCCGGGATGCATCTACGGGATACTATTTTGCTAAAATAATGTCTGAAGTTATTTAATCGCCAATTTCATGAATGTCGGCCTCCCGACCCGACCAGAGCTCCCGGCGTCCGGCCTCAAGAAGGCGCATCGGTCTCCCCACGAACCCTGCGGCGGAGACGACCGGGCACCCGCTCACCTTTTCAAGATCTCTGATCCATGCCTCGCCTTCTTCCGACCTCAGGAGGTGGTGGTCGAGGATGAGCGACCCGGCGACCTCTGCAATCCTGGCCGCACGGGAAAATGCAGCCTCTTCTTCTGCGCCGGTGATCGACGAAAGGTAGAGCGGCGGCCCCGACGAAAATACGACCGTCGGCCGCCACGCCTCGATGAGGCGTATCGCTTCATCTGAGAGGAGCTGGGTGTCTGAGGCGTGAACAAAGCACCGGTCCCCTTCGCGCACCGCCGCCATCATCACCGCCCCGCCCCGACCGCCGTGGGGAACAGGGAGAGAGCAGGCGACAACCCCGTCGTCGGTGCCTTCCGGGTTTTGAAGGGGATTCCCGATCGCCTTTTCGAGATCGCTGCGCCGCCCATCCGAACGGCGGGAAAGGCCGTCTGCCCCTTTTGCCAGAATGCGGCAGCCCGCCGGGAGAGTGAATACATCGAGGGCGATCTGGTGGGGGTCAGGTTCCCGGAGCGGGACGTGATCCCCGTGGTAGTGGGTGACGACGACGTCGGTCGCCCGTGGCAGCCATGCGAGGATCGCCCTGCGTATTTCCGCCGCCGCCTCTATTTCAGAGGGGTGCGGCGGCAGCCCGAAACGGCGGGGGGCGAGGGCGACGCCGGGATCGATGAGCACCGTCCGCCCCCCCGCCTCGATGACCGTCGCCATGGAACGGGCGCCGAGCGACTCCGCGCCGAGGATGGTGATCTGCAACGCTCCTGCTCTCGCCCCTGTGATGCTTTATACTTCTCGTTCCATGGGGGCAGCGTGTGAAAAAAATGCGTGGATGCCGGTCCGGCCCGCCGTCACCCTTCGATCCGATCCCTGCCTGCGCTCTGCAGGATCACGCCTCGAAACCACCGGTCGATGCTGTAACTTGTTTCTATCCTCTCCAGCACGTACTGCAGGGCCTTCTCACGCGTCCTGTCGGATTTCATGCTCATGGCATCCAGGTAGTCCTCGTACATCTCGATGATCGTCTCCCTGGACAGCGACTCCAGACGCGGCCTGAATGATTCGATAATCAGGTGACCCTCCTGAGGGTCTCTTTCTTTTTGCCTGATGTACTCTCCAAAAGGCGCTTCTAAATCGTGAATTATAGTGATGCGCATGGCGTCGACCGCAGAGTCCGGGGTGCCGGCGTACCGTCTTCTTTTGCTTGCCCTCTCCGGATAGGTTTCTTTTTTTAATTTATCTGACAGAAACCGGGAAAATTCGTCAGATGCATCCATGGAATGGGATATGTGTGGACCTATTATATGCTTATCTATATTGATCTGGCTGATTAAATGGGTGTGGAGCTGAACGGTCGCTAATATATTCTGAAGCCGAAAAAATCCTGTTGTTCTGTGCGTGCGGGGCGGCACCTCTGAGGGAAGATCCTGCTCTGAAATGCTTGTGGTTTTGTCCGCCGCGGGTGGTGGCCGGTGGAGGCGACAGCTAAATTGATTGGGTATACCGTCCAAACACTAGAGGAACACCATACCTCGCTCAGGCCGTCTGGTTCTCCGGGGCCGGGGATCAGAAAAGGGATCTGTGGTGATCTGTTCGCATCCGCACCCCCGTAGTGTAGTGGTCAATCATGCAGGACTTTGGATCCGGCGACGGCGGTTCGAATCCGCCCTGGGGTATA